>ERZ1023696.4-NODE-4-length-73877-cov-5.533966_pt1 | contig 73877 bp, 67 predicted proteins | sample MGYA00520859_ERZ1023696 | MGnify/ENA primary metagenome ERZ1023696 (study PRJEB33180, sample SAMEA4046002) | wastewater metagenome | place: Denmark | collected 2016-03-13 | study: EMG produced TPA metagenomics assembly of the PRJEB13832 data set (Local surveillance of...
CCGTAGCGCAATTGCCAGGCATCTTGAGCGGATTGTTCTCTTCCGGTATCTCCGCAGGAACAATCGTTGCGTTGGTATTGAACATTATTTTGAACGAAAAAGCTTAAACATACGCTGCTTAAGCAGCTTGAATGAAAAGAAACACGTAAGCATCCGCTTGGCTGCTTGCGTGTTTCTTTTCATACTATTTATTTTTAGAGTATTCGAAAAATTATTTTTCGCGCTTTACTTCAATTCGATAGCCATCAGGGTCCGTCACAAAGAAATAAGTCGGTGTGCCGCCTGAAAGTCCTTTTAACTCACCTGTTTCATAAGCAGAAGCTTTACAAACTTCATGCATTTTTTCTAGATCACTGACAGTCACACCTAAATGACTGAAGCCATTCCCTACATTATAAGGCTCGGCATCGTAATTGTAAGTGAGCTCAATTTGCACAGAAGAACCGGGAGAATTCAGATAAATTAAATCAAACTTATTTTCAGGGAATTTTCTGTGGCTGGCAACCTCAAAATCAAATAGATTCGTATAGAAGTCTAAAGTAGCGTCAATATCTCTGACACGCAGGCAAATCTCAACGAGTTTTTGGTTCATATATATATCATCCTCCAATAGTTTCATATTTTCATTCTAACATGAATAGGTTATATAGGCACTTTATTCGCCTGAAGCCGAGCTTACTAAAAGAGTTAACTATCGATATGAAAAAAGCAACGACAAATGATAAGCTGGTTGTCCGATAACCCGAAAGAATCGGACATTCCGCTCTGCTAGTGTCAAAATATCGAATGCACGGGTTACGTCCGTTTGTGCACGCATTCGCCCTGGACCCAGACCTCGCGGATATTTTCCGGACGGCTCAAAAAGAGAATCTTGTGCAGCAGATCTTCCATGGAAATCTCCGCATCGAATATAGGCAATTTGGCATTAGGCGTGTTGACGTCGATCACTTGGACATCCCAGATGTAGTTTTCTTCCAAGCGTCCGATCGGCAGGCTCAAACTCTGTCCACCGCCGGCAGTCGCATAGTAAAATGCTTCGTTGGCGGAAATGCGTGATTTCGGTAAGCCGCGTTCCGCAGCCGGAAGTGCGGAATCAACACCTTCTTCCAGCATCCGCGCAGCGATGACCGCTTGTCTGATGTTGTCGTAGAGACTCGGCGAGAAGCCGCCGGATATGTCAGTGCCCAAGCCGATGTCTATCCCTTTTTGAGTGAAACGTGCAGCCGGCAGGACGCCGTTCGAGAAAAAGACATTGGAGATCGGGCAATGCGCGATTGCGGTGCCGGTTTCGGCGAACAATCCGGCATCCTCATCCGATAGGAAGACGGCATGCGCCATGACCGCTTTGTCCTGCAGAAGACCCATCTCATGGAGCGCATATGCATCACTCTTATGCATCCGCTCATGGACAAAGTGATGCTCCCAATCGCTTTCGCTGCAATGCGATTGAATATGTGTATCATACTTTTTAGCTAACTCGCCGAGTCCCGCCAACGCTTCGTCCGTGCAGCTCGGAATGAATCGGGGCGTCACGACCGGATAGACACCTTGTTTGGTCGTCTTGTTCAATTCCAGGACCTGCTGGATGAAGCTTTCCGTATCCGCCAATGCGGCTTCGGTGCTTTCGTCCCGGTAATATTCTGGATTCTCTTCCTTGTCGTCCATGACCACTTTCCCGACCAAACCGCGTTGGCCTTTGTCGGCGCAGATCTGGGCCAACAGATAGCTTGCTTCCTTGTGGATGGTCGCGAAATAGAGCGCAGTCGTCGTACCGTTAGCCAACAAGGTCGTGACGAGATCCTGGTATACTTTGCGTGCGAAATCCAAGTCGGAGAATTTCGATTCCAGAGGGAAGGTATAGGTGTCCAGCCAATCCTGCAAAGGGATGTCCATGGCAGTGCCGGCTTGCGCCCATTGCGGAGCGTGGATATGAAGATCGATGAAGCCCGGCAGAAAATATTGTCCGTCAGAAAGCTCACGGAATGAGTCCCTTCCGCTGTAGGCAGCTAAGACCTTTGCATATTCAAGATCTTGCGGATGCAGAATGCGCCGGATCAAGCCCTCCGCATCCAGACAAAACAGACAATCCTCCAATGCGCGCACTTCCTGTGGCAACCTGCTCGTGAAAGCTGTCCCCCGAAACACTTTTTCAAATGAGTAATCCATGCTAATTCCCCCATGTCCTGTTTCCTTGCCTCTATTATATCACTGCAGACGAAAGGGTGGCTCGCGCAAGCTTTGATATCTAAGCGAAGATTATTCAGGTATACTTAGAGTAAGAGAACCATCAGGAAGGAATGAACCAATTGTCCGCCAAAATTATGGAACCCGTAATGCCAAAAGATTTGCCTGAAAAAAATTTCACCGATTGTTTCGATCCGGATGAACCTTACCTAGAGCATGCCCTCTTCAAAGATACTGCCATTGACCTCGGCGACAGACGAGGAGTGGAGTTCACCGAAGTCAGATTCCAGAACGTGACTTTCAGCGAAGCGACAGTTCCGCAATTGTATTTGCGGGATGTCATCTTCGAAAGCTGCGATTTCGCCAATGTGCAGTTGGATGAAGTGACGATGAAACGCGTCCGCTTCGTGAATTGCCGGCTTATCGGTACCTCGATGACTGAAGGCGTCTTTGAAGATGTATTCTTCCGGGAATGCAACTTGCAGATGGCGGCTTTGGGATTCAGCAAGCAGAAGAATGTCCGTTACGAGAACTGTCGCCTGAATGAAGCCGATTTTTATACATGCAAACTGAAGAAAGTCGATTTTTCGGAGTGCGAGCTGTCCGGGATCAATTTCACAGGAACCGCATTGAAGGCTATTGACATCAGCAGCTGCCGGTTCGAGCGCATCAGCGTCACGCTTGAGGACCTCAAGGGAGCAGTCGTCAGCGAGGAACAGGCATTAGACTTTGTTGTGATGCTTGGGTTAATCATCAAAAAGTAAAAAATGCGAAAGATAGAACAAGGAGGAAGATATGGAGAAAAAAGTGTTGGCAAGTGAACTTGCTTTGGCGATGGGCGTGCTGTGCAATGCCATTGCCGTTTCATTGATGCTGAAGAGCGAATTGGGAGTATCGACGATTTCGTCCGTCCCAGTGGTATTGAACGAAATGTTTGCGCACGTGACGATCGGCAGCTGGAATTTCTTCTTTCAACTGGTGCTTGTGTTGGTGATGGCTTTGATCACACGGAAGTTTTTGGGGTATGTTTTTTCAATTGCATTGGCTTTGCTTTTCGGCTACCTGCTAGATTTCTTTGAATTGCTTTTTTCGGGCATCGTCGCAAACATGCCGCTGCGAATCGTGTTCTTTTTCACCGGATTTTTCATGTTGTCGCTCGGGATCAGTCTGATGCTGAATTGCCGTTTGCCGGCTCTTCCATTCGATTTGTTCGTACGTGAGATGTCCGAGCATTTTGGGCTCACCGTGAAACAGATGAAGACGGGATTCGATGCCGTCTGCGTCGGGTTGAGCGTTGTCTTCTCGTTGTTGTTTCTGGAAGGAATCGCTGGAGTCGGGCTCGGGACCATATTCGCCATGCTGTTCACCGGTACGGTGACGCAGCATTTCGCGAACCGATTGAACAGCCGCTTCGTTTTCCAGAAAATGATGACAATCAAAGAACGCGCGTAACGCAGTGGCTGCCTCCTAGCGAGGCAGTTTTTTTTCATTTGTTTCAAACTGTAAAAATCGCTTTCAAAAAAATGTTGATCCATCAACGCAAAAAAATGAAAATAGATTTTTTCGTGGAAAGGGCTTGCATCTTTTTATTGGAAGTGCTAACATGTTGTTCATAGGATTGTTACTGGTTGTGCAGGCAAAACCTAAATTGATACGAGATGATGTGCACATCATTTGGTGTTAGTTTAGGTTTTTTTTAATGGAAGGGGGAATGGGGATAATCGATGAAGATTGAAAAAGTCTACAATAACAACGTAGTGCTGGCGAAAGCCGGCGATTCATCCGAAGTCATTGTGATGGGAAAAGGGATCGGTTTCCAGAAAAGATCAGGGGACGTTTTCGACAAGTCTTTGATCGAGAAGACCTTCGTCATCCAGGAAAATGATTCAGCAGATCAACTAAAGGCCATTTATCAAGATTTACCGCAAGAAGAATCAGATGCCATTTTTAAGATCATCCAAGAGGCCGAGACACGGCTGGATCATACCTTCCAAGCAAACGTCTACCTGACGCTTGCCGATCACATCCATTACGCCATCCAGCGGACAAAGGAAGGGATCGACTTGACCAATCCTTTGGCCTTCGAAGTGAAGAAGTTCTATCGACGGGAATACGAGCTCGGCAAAATCGGGCTGGAACTCATCGCGGAGCATACAGGTGTCTTGATGGCACCTGATGAAGCGACATCCATCGCTCTTCATTTCGTGAATGCGCAGAAGGAAGGGCAATTGATCGAAGAGACGATGAAAGTGACTCGGATCGTTCAGGATATCCTGAACATCGTCCGCTTGCATTTTGGAGTCGCCTTCGATGAAGACTCGATTTCCTATAACCGATTCTATACCCATCTGCAGTATTTCGCGCAACGGGTCGTCATGGGAGAAGTTTTCCAGACAGCTCCGGACACTTTCTTGTTGGAGCAAGTGAAGGGAAACTATCCGGATGCTTTTACTTGTGCCAATAAAATATCAACCTATGTCGGAGGGGCCCATCATTTCCAGGTCGGGACCGACGAAATTGTTTACCTCACGATCCATATCCATCGGGTTGTGCAGCAAAAGTGAATACCTAAGATGCTCTCAAGAGGATTGTTACTGGTAAAGCAGGCAAAACCTAAGTAGACAGCAGGGAAGAAATTCCCGTGCTCTCTATTTAGGTTTTTTTTATAAAAAAAACAGAAAAAGAGGGATACAACATGAAATATGAAGAATTAGCAAGAGACATTTTGACTCATGTCGGCGGCAAAGAAAACGTCCGCAGCTTGGCCCATTGCATTACGCGTTTGCGTTTCAAATTGGTTGACGAAAGCAAAGCGGACACGGAATACTTGAAAAAACGCGAAGGCATCGTCACCGTCATCCAAAGCGGCGGGCAGTACCAAGTCGTCATCGGCAATCACGTGCCGGACGTATACGCAGCAGTCAACGCAGTCGCGGGATTGAATGGCGGCGGCGAAGTGGAAGCTGAGGACGAAGGTCCAAAAGGCACTATTTTCAACCAATTCATCGATATGATTTCGAAGATTTTCCAACCGATTCTTGGACCTTTGGCAGCTACAGGGATGCTGAAAGGTGTGGCAGCACTTTTGGTGGCCGCGGGCATGTCAACTACTGATGGAGCCTATGTCCTGATTCAAGCGGCGGGCGACGGATTCTTCAACTTCCTGCCGATTTTCCTTGCCTTCACAGCCAGCAAACACTTCAAGATGAACAGCTTCACGGCGATGGCAATCGCAACCGCAATGGTCTATCCGGGCATGGTCAATCCTGCTGGCGTGGATCCATTGTACACTTTATTCGCTGGCAGCATTTTTGAATCACCGATTTACATGACCTTCTTGGGCTTGCCAGTCATTATGATGAGCTATGCCTCATCTGTTGTTCCGATTCTGCTGGCCGTCTTTCTGGGTTCCAAAGTCGAAAATGTCTTGAAGAAAGTCATTCCGGATGTTGTGAAATTATTCATGGTGCCTTTCACGACTTTGTTGATCGTTGTTCCATTGACCATCTTGTTTGTCGGACCTATATCCACGTGGGCTGCAACGTTGCTCGGCGCGGGAGTATCATGGGTTTATAACTTGAGCCCAATCGTTGCAGGTGCTGTATTGGGTGGTGGCTGGCAAGTGTTCGTCATGTTCGGGTTGCATTGGGGCTTGGTGCCGATCGCAATCAATAACTTGGCGACTCAAGGCTATGACCAGTTGTTGGCTACTGTATTAGGCGTATCTTTCGCTCAGACCGGTGCAGTATTGGCTATTATGTTGAAAACGAAAGAAGCAAAAGTAAAACAATTGAGTATTCCGGCTTTCATATCCGGGTTGTTCGGAGTAACTGAGCCTGCCATCTACGGGATCACGTTGCCGATGAAACGTCCGTTCCAATTGAGCTGTATTGCAGGTGCCATCTCCGGTGTCGTGGCAGGTATTTTCAAATTAACGAGCTACCGTATGGGCGGCTTGGGTGTCTTCTCTTTCCCTAGCTACTTGGATGCAAACGGAACAATGAGCTTCAATTTTTGGGCTTCCCTCATCGTATGTGCAGTAGGACTTGCTGCCGGATTCCTGCTTGTCTTCTTCTCAAAAATCCCGGTTCTTTACGAAGAAACTGAAACTGCAACACCTGCAACAAATTCAGCAACAACATTGAACACAAACTCCGTAGTTGTTGAAGCAATGAAAAAAGACTTGAGTGCAGCGGCTGAAAAAGATTTGGTCGCTAGCCCAATGATCGGCGAAATGGTTGTCTTGTCGGATGTTCCGGACGAAGCTTTTGCGACTGGTGCACTTGGTAAAGGGATCGCAATCCGTCCGACTGTCGGTGAAGTCTATGCTCCTGCAAATGCAACGGTGACGCTTTTATTCCCGACACAACATGCGATCGGTCTGACGACTGAAAACGGAACAGAAATCCTGATCCACGTAGGGATGGATACGGTCCAACTGAATGGAGAAGGTTTCACGAGTCATGTGCAACAAGGTGATAAAGTAATGGCCGGCCAATTGTTGTTGGAATTCGATATCGACTTTATCCAAAAAGCAGGCTATGAAATCATCACACCGATCATCGTCACAAACAGCAACGACTACTTGGATGTCATCACGACGAAAGAAGCAACCTTGACTGACGGCGACTATCTGCTGACGGTCATCGCATAAACAAAAATATTCGGGAAATCAATCTTTAATGCAAGCAATATTCCCGGATAAAAACCAGATATCCGGGAAAAAAACCTAGACCGCAAGCCAAGTTCTCGAATAATAACCAGATATTCGGAAATTAGGTTTGTGGTCTCAGGCGCCCGAACCCATTTGGGATGAATTAGGATCATTCAGGGCTGTCACCTAAAGAGACAGACCCATAAATTAAAGATACAACAGAAGAACAGGAGCGATCACATGCAAACAGTATTTCCAAAAGGATTTTTATGGGGTGGCGCAACAGCCGCCAACCAATACGAAGGTGCTTATAATGTTGACGGGAAAGGATTGTCCGTTCAGGACGTAACCCCTCAAGGCGGATTCGGACCGATCACGGATGGCCCTACACCGGACAATATGAAACTGGAAGGGATCGACTTCTACCACCGTTATAAAGAAGATATCGCTTTGTTTGCGGAAATGGGGTTCAAAACCTACCGTACGTCAATCGCTTGGACGCGCATCTTCCCGAACGGCGACGAAACGGAACCGAACGAAGCAGGGCTGCAGTTCTACGATGATCTGTTCGACGAATTGGCGAAATACGGCATCGAGCCGCTGATCACACTGTCACATTACGAAACGCCGCTGCACTTGGCCCGCGAATACGACGGCTGGGTCAACCGCAAAATGATCGGCTTCTATGAGAACTACGTGCGCACGGTCTTCACGCGCTACAAAGACAAAGTCAAATACTGGTTGACGTTCAATGAAATCAACTCGATCATCCACGCGCCATTCATGAGCGGCGGGATTGCCACGGCTCCAGACAAGTTGTCTAAGTCTGATCTGTATCAAGCCGTGCACCATGAATTGGTCGCCAGTGCTTTGGCGACGAAAATCGGTCACGAAATCAATCCTGACTTCCAGATCGGCTGCATGGTGTTGGCGATGCCGACCTATCCGTTGACTGCACATCCCGACGATGTGATCGCTGCGATGGAAGCGGAACGCCAAAACTATTTCTTCTCCGATGTACATGTACGCGGCACTTACCCTGGTTACATGAAACGCTATTTCCGCGAAAACGGTATTGTGTTGGACATTACACCGGAAGACGAAGAAATCCTCAAGAACACCGTTGATTTCATCTCTTTCAGCTACTACATGAGCTCGACACAAACAGCAGATGAGTCCAAGAAAGTGAAAGGGGCAGGGAATATCCTCGGCGGGGTGATGAATCCTTATCTGGAGGCTTCCGAGTGGGGCTGGCAGATCGATCCTAAGGGCCTGCGCATCGTCTTGAACGACTTCTGGGATCGTTACCAAAAACCATTGTTCATCGTCGAAAACGGTTTGGGTGCAGTCGATCAGCTGGTGACCGGTGAGGATGGACAACCGACCGTCAACGATGATTATCGCATCAACTATTTGAACGATCACTTGGTGCAAGTTGCCGAAGCCATTGCGGACGGTGTCGAAGTGATGGGCTACACGACGTGGGGATGCATCGACTTGGTCAGCGCATCGACTGCAGAATTGAAAAAACGCTATGGCTTCATTTATGTCGACCGCCACGATGACGGATCCGGTACTTTGAACCGTTACAAGAAAAAATCATTCAACTGGTACAAAGAAGTCATCGCAACAAACGGCGCATCTTTGGTACAGAAATAGGAGGAATTGTCATGTCAGCAGGTAAAGGATTTCCGGAAGGTTTCTTCTGGGGCGGCGCTACAGCCGCCAATCAATTTGAAGGAGGTTGGGACGCTGATGGGAAAGGTCCATCGGTCATCGACCAACTGACCTGCTCGCGTGACTTCGCTGAGCGCTTCGCCGGAGTGGGCGATTATCACCCTTCACACATCGGTATCGATTTTTATAACCGCTACAAGGAAGATATCGCTTTGTTCGCAGAAATGGGCTTCCGGATGTTCCGGATGTCGATCGCTTGGACGCGGATTTTTCCGAATGGAGATGAACTGGAACCAAACGAAGCGGGCTTGGCCTTTTACGATGACGTCTTCGATGAATTGGCCAAATACGGCATCGAGCCATTGGTGACGATTTCCCATTTCGAAATGCCGCAATATCTGGTCGATCACTACGGCGGCTGGAAAAACCGTAAGCTGATCGGATTTTTTGAAAGATATGCGACTACCTTGTTCGAGCGCTATCAAGGGAAAGTCAATTATTGGCTGACCTTCAACGAAATCAACATGGCGACGTTCCTGCCGCAAATTTCAATCGGTTCGAAAGCCGAAGCGGGCGAAAACCAGGAAGAAATCATGTATCAAGCCTTGCATCACCAATTTGTCGCCAGCGCTTTGGCGACGAAGGCGGCACGGGCAATCGATCCCGACAACCGCATCGGCTGCATGATCGCCTATGCGCCGGTCTATCCGTTGTCGGCAAAACCGGAAGACGTTTGGTCAGCGCAACGAAAAGAAGAAGAAAAACTGTTCTTCTCAGATGTCCATGCCCGCGGGTATTATCCGCCGAGTAAATTGGCTTACTTCGCCACTAAAGGCATCAACGTTACGTTCGAACAAGGCGACGAGGAAATCTTGGCCGCACATACAGTCGATTTCATTTCCTTCAGCTATTATGCTTCCAGCGCAGCCAGCTTTGCGCAATCCGGCGTGCCGGGTGAAGGCAATGCTTTGATGGGCGAAAAGAACCCATACTTGGCGGAATCGGAATGGGGTTGGCAAGTCGATCCATTGGGGCTGCGCGTCGCTCTGAACACCTTCCATTCCCGTTACCAATTGCCGCTGATGGTGGTCGAAAACGGTTTGGGTGCTGTGGATGAAATCGTCGATGGCAAAATCCATGACGATTACCGCATTTCCTACCTCCGCGATCACGTCAAAGCGATGCGTGATGCGATCGTGCTGGACGGCGTGGATCTCGTCGCCTATACGTCTTGGGGCTGCATCGACCTGGTTTCGGCCGGGACGGGCGAGATGGCGAAACGCTACGGCTACATCTATGTGGACCGCAACAACGACGGTTCCGGCAGCTTGGATCGCCTGAAGAAGGATTCCTTCTACTGGTACCAAAAAGCCATCGCCAGCAATGGCGAAGATTTGGATTAAAACATTAAAAATCCCCTGTACCACGCAAGAGCGTGGTGGCAGGGGATTTTTTTAGTGCTGTCCAGCCGGGAGTTGTCCGATAACGCTTGTTTATCGGACAACTTTGTGTTAGTGCTGGCCGCGATTGTCCGATACTTTGGGGGAATCGGACAACCTGGTTCCAGTAAGGGGCGAACTTGTCTGATACCGGTAAGAAATCGGACAAGTTGGGCCACGATAAGGATAGAATTGTCCGATAAACCCGACTTATCCGATTTTCTTCAAAAAATACTCCAATACCGACAAGTCCTCCGTCAATTCCGGATGGAAAGCAGTAACCAAAATCTGGTCGTTTTCGGCCGCTACAATCTTTCCGTCGATGCTTGCGAGCACGCGGACTTCCTTTCCGACGGAGCGGATGTAAGGGGCGCGGATGAAGACGGCTTCCACCGGCTCTGCTATGCCTTCAAAAGGCAGCAGGGCTTCGAAACTATCGACTTGGCGCCCGAAGCCGTTCCGTTCTACCGCGATGTCGATGAAGCCGAGCCGCAATTCTTCTGGAACATGATCGCTGTCCGTGCTGCAAAGGATCAGGCCCGCACAAGTACCGAAAATCGCGGTGCCGGCTGCGTGAAACGTCCGCAACGGTTCCTCGAGATGCTGTTCGCGGATCAAACGGCCGATGGCGGTCGATTCGCCGCCTGGTATGATCAGTCCGTCCAAGCCGTCCAGATCGGCGGGCAGCTTGACGGCAGATGCGGTGATACCCAATTTATTCAGAGCTTGCAGGTGCTCTGTGACGGCACCCTGTAAGGCCAATACACCGATTTTTTTCGTCATGCTTACCAGCCTCTTTCCTGCATGCGTTCGGAAGCGTGGAGCGTACTGATGTCGATCCCTTTCATCGGTTCGCCCAAGCCTTTGGACAGTTCGGCCAACAAGGCATAGTCCTCGTAATTGGTTGTCGCGCGGACGATGGCACGGGCAAATTTTTCAGGATTTTCGGCTTTGAAGATGCCGGATCCGACGAAGACGCCATCTGCACCCAAGCTCATCATCAAGGATGCGTCAGCAGGTGTTGCGACACCGCCGGCAGCGAAGTTCACTACAGGAAGTTTCCCGAGCAATTTGATTTCCTTGACCAGTTCGTAAGGAGCACCGATTTCCTTGGCGAACGTCATCAGTTCATCGTCCGATTTTGTGATCAACTGGCGGATTTGGCCGTTGACTTTGCGCATATGGCGTACGGCTTCCACGATATTTCCGGTCCCTGGCTCGCCTTTCGTACGCAGCATCGAAGCTCCTTCACCAATCCGGCGCAGCGCTTCACCCAGATCGCGGCAACCGCAGACGAAAGGAACAGTATAGTCGGATTTCAAAAGGTGGAATTCCTCATCGGCAGGGGTCAGCACTTCGCTCTCGTCGATGTAGTCGACGCCCATCGCTTCCAGGATGCGGGCTTCGGTGATGTGGCCGATGCGGGCTTTCGCCATGACGGGAATGCTGACGGCGTTCATCACTTCCTCGACGATGGTGGGATCCGCCATCCGTGCAACCCCGCCGGCTGCGCGGATATCCGAGGGCACGCGCTCCAAAGCCATGACCGCCACGGCACCAGCCGCTTCGGCGATCCGTGCCTGCTCCGCGTTCACGACATCCATGATGACGCCGCCTTTTTGCATTTGGGCCATCCCGCGTTTTACTTTTTCTGAACCGATGATTTTTGTTGTCATAAATGATCCTCCTTGGTTTAAATGATAAAATGATGAAAGAATGCCTAAATCATAATCCCTTTTTCCGGAAACACCTACATCCAATTGGACTGTTTCCGAACCAACCAATTTGGTGTATAATAATTAAAAAACAAGGAGAGTGAAGGAATGGCGGAGTGGAGACTGGATCAGGATAGGGGCATGCCGCTCTATCAACAGCTGATGCAACTGATCGAAGAGAAAATCAAAGCCGGCGATTTGGTCCCCGGCCGGGCCTTGCCAGCGGAACGCAAGCTGGCGGAGGAACTGCAGGTCAACCGGTCGACCGTCATCCGGGCACTGGAAGAGCTGACGACGCAAGGGATCCTTATCCGCAAAAGAGGCAGCGGGACGTTCGTGAATCCGAATAAATGGGGGATGCAGACAAGGCCAACCATCAATTGGCGGACTTCCTTGATCCCGGATAATCTTTCGGTGGACACCCCTTATCAAAGGAACGTCAAGCAGCTATTGTCACAGCACAAGACGCGCGAAATTCTGGATTTGGGGAATGGGGATTTGCCGAAGGACCTCTTGCCGGAACTGAAGATCCCGGATATTTCGCTAGGGGAAATGTTGCTCGGGGAAGCGACCTTCACCAAGGAAAACCGCGGCATCAAGGCAACGAGAGAAAGCGTCCAAAAATACCTGCGGACTGCGTACGGGATGACTGTCCCGCTGGAGGAAATCTTCATCACTTCGGGAACCCAGCAATCCTTATTTTTGATTACGCAAGGGCTGCTGAAACCGGGCGATGCGATCGGTATCGAAGCGCCTTCCTATTTTTATTCTTTGCGATTATTCCAGGCTGCCGGTCTGCGGATCATTCCGATTCCGATGGACGACGAGGGAATGACCGTTAAGGGTCTCCAAGAAGCTTCTTTGCAGTATCCTCTCAAGATGATTTTTCTGAATCCGATTTTCCAGAATCCGACAGGAACGGTCATGAGTCCTGAGCGGAAACAGGCCATCCTTGATTATTGTTTGCTGAAGCGCATCCCGATCGTGGAGGATGATGCATACGGAAGCTTTGTTTTTGATGAATCCGTCGATAACCGTCCGTTGAAAAGCTTGGATAAAAGGCAACAAGTGCTGTATCTGGGTTCCTTGTCCAAATTTGCCGGCCAGCACATCCGGATCGGTTGGATGGTTGGACCAGCCGCCATTGTCCGGGAATTGGCCGACATCCGCGACCAGATCGACTCCGGATTGAGTTTCTTGCCGCAGCTGTTGGCCGAACATTATTTGGCGAGTGAGATCACTGAACATCTTCCGATCATCGTTACGGCTTTGAAAGAGCGCGCCGACAAATTGCAGACGTGGCTCAGAACCAAATATGGGCAAGAGATAAGTTTTGAACCGGCAAAAGGCGGCTACCATCTTTATTGTCATTTCGCCAATAAAACCGATGCCGAGATGGATGAGCTGCTGCAGGAATTGTTGGAAGAAAAAGTGATCGTGAAGGAAGGTATCCAGTTCGGCGACAAAAAAAATGCTGTCCGTTTCAGTTTCGGTCATTTTTTAGAGCGGATTGCAAAGATATGAGTCAGGAAGCAAATCTGCTGACTAGTCTATTTGATAATAAAAAATACGTTTACAAAATAAATAACACATGATATATTATTCCACGTAAACGTTTACGAAATAGGGGATGCTTTGTGAGTACAATACTAGATGTTGCAGAAAAAGCAAAAGTTTCTATCGCTACAGTCTCCAGAGCCTTAAATAATCAGCCTGGATGTTCGGAAGAAACAAGAAAAAAAGTTATGAGAATAGCTCAAGAATTGGGTTATGAACCAAACGAAGTCGCCAGAAGCTTGATAAATAAAAAAACGAACACGATAGGTGTTATCATACCTGAGATTTCGAGCCTGTTGAGTTCAGAATTCATCAATGGAATTGATGCTATAGCCAAGCAAGAAAGTTCAAACTTAATTGTCACCTACACGAAATCGAATATTGTAAGCACAGAAGAGAATCTAAAGATGCTGCACGAGAAGCGAGTGGATGGCATTATATTCGTCAGTGAAATCCTGCGAAAGGAATATTATGACTATATAAAAAGAAATAATATCCCTTGTGTATTGCTGTCTACGAAATCAGCTGAATATGCGAGTGTCCCATATGTAAAAGTTGATGATTATGATGCATCTTATGCAGCCACCAATTATTTGATCAAGATGGGGCATAAAAAAATTGGTTTAATAAGCGGAAGCTCTGCTGATCCAATTGCGGGGAATCCACGAATTGACGGTTACAAAAAAGCAATATTAGAAAATCTTAACAAGGTTGTTGAAGAGAGACAAATTGTATCAGGAAACGGGTTCGGATTCGATGATGGAAGAGATAACTTCATTCAATTAATGAAGCAATTTCCTGAATTGACAGCGATATTTTGTGCGAGCGATGAAATGGCTATCGGAGCGATTTCTGCTGCGTATAAATTAGGTATAAGCATACCGGAAGATGTCTCTATTATGGGCTATGATAATTTGAAAATATCTGAGATGTCAGTACCGCCGTTGACAACAACTGCTCAACCATTGGTGAAAATGGCAGAGAAGGCAACTGAAATATTATTCAAAATTATAAATAAGAAGGCTGACGATGTGCATTCGATTATCATGCCATATCAAATCATTGAAAGAGAAAGTGTAAAAAATATAAAGTAACAAATTTCCCGATTGACGTAAAAGTTTACCTGGAACGACACGGGAAATTTAGTTTTTGACCGTAACGTAAACGTTTACGTAGCGAAGCGTGTTGTTTTTGTTTAGTATCAACGTAAACGTTTACGTTGCGAAGAAATGATGATGCGTGTGTGTATTGGATGACACGAATGTATTATCACCAATCCTATCAAAAAGGACGGGTCTATCCCGTTAAAATGAGAATAATAGAAGGAGAGTCAATAATATGATCAAAATTGGAATTATCGGTTGTGGAGGAATTGCAAACAACAAACATATGCCAGCTTTGGCTAAAGTGGAGGCTGCAGAAATGGTGGCGTTCTGTGACATTATCGAAGAACGTGCAAGCAAGGCGAGAGAGGCGTTTGGGACGGATGCTGCAAATGTCTATACGGACTATATGGAGCTTTTAAAAAATGATGAAATTGATGTCATTCATGTCTGCACACCAAATATTTCTCATGCTGAAATCTCAATTGCGGCAATGGAGTCCGGTAAACATGTGATGTGTGAAAAACCGATGGCTAAAACTTCGGAAGAAGCAGAAGCTATGATAGCCGCGATGAATCGGACCGGGAAAAAGCTGACGATCGGTTATCAAAATCGATTCAGAAAAGATTCTTCTTATTTGCATAAAATCTGTCAAAAGGGAGAATTGGGAGATATTTATAACGCTAAAGCGCATGCGATCAGGAGACGGGCGGTTCCTACTTGGGGCGTATTTCTTGATGAAGAAGCGCAAGGTGGTGGCCCTTTGATTGATATCGGAACGCACGCGCTTGATTTAACGTTGTGGATGATGAATAACTATAAACCAAAGTATGTTGTGGGGAATACGTATCATAAATTGGCACAGACGGAGAATGCCGCAAATGCTTTCGGACCTTGGAATCCAGCTGAATTTACCGTAGAGGATTCCGCTTTCGGCTTTATCGTAATGGAGAACGGAGCAACCATTTATCTGGAATCCAGTTGGGCCTTGAATTCCTTGGATGTAGGGGAGGCTCAAACGACTCTGCACGGGACTCAAGGCGGGGCTGATATGAAGGATGGCTTGCGCATCAACGGAGAATCTGATGGCATGATGTACGATAAAACAATGGTGCTGGAGCCTGGTGGAGTAGACTTCTACGACGGATCGGGAGATGATCCGGCCTATCTGGAAGCGAAACAATGGATTGAGAGCATCCAAAACGATACAGAACCGGTTGTGTCACCTGAACAGGCATTGGTCGTGACCCAAATACTGGAAGCTATTTATCAATCTGCCAAGACCGGAGCGCCGGTATACATCAATCAACATAAAGAAGAGTTGGGAAAAATACTGGTCTGAAGAGGGGATAATCGAATGAAAGTAACGGTATGGAACGAGTATCGGCATGAAAAAACGGATGAGGCTGTAGCAAAAGTCTATCCCAAGGGAATACACGGGCAAATCGAAAGTTTCTTGAAGGAAGCAGGTTTGGATGTAAAGACAGCTACACTGGACGAACCGGAGCACGGCTTGACGGAAGCGGTCTTAGCAGAAACCGATGTGCTTGTCTGGTGGGGACACATTGCCCATAACGAAGTAACGGATGAAGTAGTCAACCGCGTCCATGAACATGTCCTGAAAGGGATGGGGCTGGTTGTTTTGCACTCGGCGCATATGTCCAAAATTTTTATGAAATTGATGGGCACAAGCTGCGACCTGAAATGGCGTGAAGCTGAAGAAAAGGAGCGGATTTGGGTAGTGAATCCAAGCCATCCAATCGCTGAGGGGATCGGCGAATACATCGAGTTGGAAAAAGAAGAGATGTACGGCGAGCACTTTGATGTGCCGACGCCGGATGAATTGATTTTTGTCGGATGGTATGAAGGCGGAAATGTTTTCCGCAGCGGGATGACTTATAGACGCGGCAACGGGAAGATTTTTTATTTTCAGCCTGGTCATGAGACATACCCGACTTACTACAATAAAGATATCCAAAAAGTCATCATAAACGGAATCGATTGGTGTAGACCGTCAAAGCGGGCGTATCCTGCTTACGGAAACAGCCAAGCGTTGGAAGAAATAAAAAATGGGCAGCAACCCGTATAAAAAGAGGGTCAATGCTGACAAATCATGAAATGAAGAGAGCGAGGAATCGGTATGAAACTAGGTGTATTTACCCCCTTATTTGCAAATTTAAGTTTTGAAGACATGCTGGATAAAGTCCAGCGAGCAGGTTTGAACGCAGTGGAGATCGGAACCGGTGGGAATCCCGGGAACCATCACTGTCCCACAGATGAACTATTGGAAAGTGAAGAGAAGCGAGCAGCGTACTTGGATGAACTGAAAAAAAGGAACTTAACAATCAGTGCATTCAGCTGCCACAGCAACCCGATTTCACCAGATCCTGTAGAGGCAAAGGCGAGCGATGAAATACTAAGAAAAACCATCAGATTGGCTGCGTTGATGGGGGTACCAGTCGTCAATACTTTTTCCGGAACGGCAGGCGACAGTGAAGAGGCAACAGCACCGAATTGGCCGGTCATTCCGTGGCCGGAAGTCTACACCGATATTTATAAATGGCAATGGGAAAATAAGCTTATTCCTTACTGGAAAGAAATCGGAGAAATGGCCAGCGAATATGGCGTCAAGATTGGCATCGAATTGCACGGCGGTTTCCTATGCCACACACCGTATACGCTTTTGAAATTGCGCGAAAATACCTGTGATGCAATCGGCGTGAACCTCGATCCCAGCCATTTGTGGTGGCAAGGGATTGATCCGGTCGGCGCCATTAAGATTCTGGGTGAAGCCGGAGCGATCCATCATTTCCATGCGAAAGACACCTATCTCGATCAGGACAACATCAATATGTATGGTCTGTTGGATATGCAACCGTATGGAGATGTCAAAACGAGAGCATGGACGTTCCGATCGGTTGGCTGCGGTCACGATGTAAAAGTATGGTCAGATATGATGAGTGCGTTGCGGATGTATGGTTATGACTACGTGGTCAGCATTGAACATGAAGACCCTTTGATGTCCATCGATGAAGGATTGAACAGAGCTGTTACGAATCTGCAATCTGTATTGATTAAAGAGACCCCACACGCTATGTGGTGGGCGTAGAAAAGAGGATTAACGATGAAGAAATTAAAAGTCACGATCATTGGTTACGGAGGCATGGGCAGCTTTCACGCTAAGCTGATTCAGGCAAATCCGGAAGTAGAAGTGCATGGGATATTCGATATTTTGGAAAGTCGGCAACAGGCTGGTGAAGCGGATGGCTATAGTGCCTATGTCAGTCTTGAAGAGGCTTTGGATGATGAAACGGTGGATGCCATATTGATCGCAACTCCGAATGATGTACACAAAGAGATCGCTGTCCAGGCGTTGGAGGCAGGAAAACATGTCATTTGTGAAAAGCCCGTGACACTGAACAGCGAAGAGCTGTCGGAAATAATGCATACCGCAAAGGAACACGAGCGCGTGTTTATGGTCCATCAAAATCGCCGTTGGGACAGTGATTTTCAGATGGTCAAAGATTTGTACGAGAACCGAAAAATCGGAGAGGTCTTCCACATCGAATCCCGTGTTCAGGGAGCCAATGGGATACCGGGTGACTGGCGCCATCTGAAAGCGCACGGTGGCGGGATGCTCTTGGATTGGGGTGTTCATTTGTTGGATCAGCTTTTGTATATGATCGACAGCCCGTTGGCGAAAGTTGCTGCAGATTTGAGTTACATATTGGGCGATGAAGTGGACGACGGCTTCATCAGCTATCTGACTTTCGAAAATGGCGTAACCGCCCTTGTAGAAGTCGGGACGACCAATTATATCAAACTCCCGCGTTGGTACATAAAAGGGACAAAAGGATCAGCGGTGATAGAAGATTGGGATCTAAAAGGAAAAATCGTGAAGCAGAGTGGAATTGAACTTGTGGCAGCACCCAAACCGATACAAGCTGGCCAAGGGCTGACCAAAACGATGGCTCCGCCTTCCGAAGAGGCGATCATAAAAGAAAAATTTGAAAAAGTGGCAACTCAAATGGATCCGTTCTATACGAATTTCGCTAAAGTCGTCAGAGGCGAGTCGGAACCTATCGTCAAAAATGAAGAAGTTCTTCAATTGATGAAAATCATTGAATCCATTTTTGAGGCAGCGGAGACAGGACAAGTTATTGACGTACGGGAACACAGCTACAGCCGTTAAAAACAGCTGGACCGTTGCATTCATATTTTGAAAATGTGAGCAATTAAGCATCGTAAACGGTGAAAAAGTTTTGATTTGGAGGCAATACGAGATGCAGAAAAAAGTATTGGGAATAGATTTGGGTGGAACTTCAGTGAAGTTGGCCATATTATCCAAAGAAGGGGACGTGCTCCAGAAATGGAGTATCCCGACAGACAACAGTGACGGCGGGGTTAAAATTGTGCCGGGAATTATCGAATCCATCAAACATCATTTGGACTTATACCGACTCACTTCTGAAGACTTTTTGGGCATAGGCATGGGTTCTCCTGGTGCAGTCAACAGAAGCGAAGGGACCGTTACGGGAGCATTTAACCTGAATTGGAGAGATGTGCAACCGGTAAGGGAGACAATGGAACAAGAAACGGGCATACCATTTATCATCGACAATGATGCCAATGTAGCTGCGCTGGGAGAAAAATGGCGTGGTGCGGGCGAGGACAATCAGGATGTCGTTTTTATCACCTTAGGGACAGGCGTCGGCGGAGGGATCATTGCTGAGGGCCAACTGATCCACGGAACAGCCGGCTCGGGCGGAGAAATCGGGCATATGACGGTTGATCCTGATGGTTTTGACTGCACTTGCGGGAAAAGGGGCTGTTTGGAGACCGTTGCCAGCGCTACCGGGGTCGTCAAGCTAGCGCGCAAACATGCAGAGGAATATGCCGGAGATTCAACCTTAAAAAATCTGATCGACGATGGCCAGGAAATCACTTCAAAAATGATTTTCGATTTCGCTAAAGATGACGATGGATTAGCGGTTATCGTTGTGGATCGCTTTGCCTATTTTTTAGGTCTGGCATGCAGCCATATCGGTAATCTGTTGAATCCGGCTTCCATCATCATCGGTGGCGGCGTTTCTGCTGCAGGGGAATTTTTGCTTGAAAAAGTCAATAAATACTATTTGGGATTTGCTTTTCCGAATGTACAGCAATCAACAAAATTGAAGCTTGCAGAATTGGGGAACGATGCTGGCGTTATCGGGGCCTGTTATTTAGCAGTGGCTCATGCGAGTAAGTATCAATAACTTGCTTTATTTTCAGATTAGAAATGCCATTTTAATGGAAAAGAGTGGCTCCAAATCATTCGAACTGATTTGGAGCCACTCTTATTTGTGTTGTTACTGGTGGCCATCCCATTCGGAATGGAAGTCCTTGAGGAACTGTTCCATCCGAGTGTGGCGGGCGACCGCCTTTTGTTTGCCGGCTTCCGTGTGCATGCCGTCCTTCAGCAGGAGCAGTTTTTCGTGGAAGTGGCCAATCGTATCGCTGTCCGGATCCTCACTGTGCTCGGGATCATAGAGAGGCCGGTCTTTATGCCCGCCATATGCAAAAGCGCGTGCGATGCCGATTGCGCCGATCGCATCCAGGCGATCAGCATCCTGCACGATCCGGCCTTCGATCGTTTCCAGCACGTGCTTGTTTTTCCCTTGCTTGAAGGAAAGGTTGTTCACGATGTAGATGACCTGCTCGATGACGGAGTCGCTCAGCTCGAAAGGTGTGAGGATGTCGGTGATGATAGCTTCGCGGTCGGCGTCAGTATAGCCGAATTTATGGTCGGCGACGTCATGGAGAAGTGCCGCCAAGCCGATGATGAGCCGATCGCCTTTTCCCTCCGCTGCAGCGATGTCCATGGACGTGTTGTAGACCCGCAACGTATGCCACCAATCATGCCCCGTTGCTTCGTTCCTCAGCTTTTCAGCGACGATGTGTTTCACATCTTCGATAATGATTTCATTGCGCATCCAGATGCACCGTTGCCATAAATCTAACTAAATCTAGTTTATGTTTGCTTCCCTGTTCTTCGTGCCCGATTTGGTCCTGACGGACTACTTTCGTTTGTTGCAGCACTCCGAGGGCGTAAATTCCGACGCAACGAATCGTACATATCCGAGTTACCCTTAGACTGCTTGGTAATCCCTCAGATTGTAGCTTGCGTTCAGATCCCTATCGCAATGGTGACCGCACGCGCAGTGGTAAACCCTGTCACTGCGTTTCAGGTCCTTTTTGAGCGTTCCACAATTGTTGCACAACTTGGAGCTCGGGAACCATTGGTCCGCTTCCACAAATTCAATGCCATTCAGTTCGCATTTGTATTGCAGGCATTGTTTGAAGAAATAGAGTTTCTGATTTGCGACCGCCTTTGCCATATGCTTATCCTTCATCATACTGCTGATGTTCAACGTTTCCATCACAATGCGGGAGGGTTTGGTTTTCACGATCTCCGCCGTTGCTTGATGGACATGATTGGTTCGGATGTTGGCTAAGCGTCTGTGTTGCTTTCGGATTTCACCTTCTAGTTTTAGGAGATGTTTAGATTTAGGCGTTCCTTTCTTGTATTTTCTGCTTGCACGCCGCTGTAATCTCTTGAGGCGTTTCTCCGCTTTCCTCACGGAGGCTGTTTTGTTGATGTTGTTGTAGAAAACACCATCGGAGGTGACAGCCAACTCCTTGATGCCTACATCCACCCCTACAACCCGATCGTCCAATTCGACGATTTTCGGGGTCACCTCGACGCCGACCGTCAGATACCAATATTTGCCGTCGAACTTGATGCGCGGGTTGTAGTATTTGCAATCCACGGGCAACGGTTCGTTGGTTTTCACCCAACCGATTTTTTCCAACAGGATGCGGTTGCCTTTCACTTTCAGCTTGATGCAGTCATTGTAGAAACTCGGTGTGGAGCGGCGTTTGGTCTTGAATCGGGGATGCTGGGCTTGCCCTTTGAAGAAGACTTTATAGGCTTTGCAGGCATCCTTGACCGCCTGTTTGACGACATTATTGGAAACCTCGTTCAACCAAGCGTATTTTTTTCGCTTCTTCATCTTAGTGATATGCTTGCGCAACTCATTGTCGCTGATGAACGTCCCGCCGAAGCGATGGTTCATCTCTTGCATCCGGATCGTGTAGTTGTACGCCCAGCGGGCAACGCCAGCTGCTTGGTAGAGTTTGGAAGTTTCGTCTGTCACAATCAAACGGACCTTCTTAGTCAGCATCATCTTGGATCAGCTCCTGAATCATCTTTCTGGCTTTGTTTGCGCGTTTGCCCTGAATACGGTGACAATCTGAACGAGGTCTTCGACAAGTTCCTGTTCTTCGGTTTTTTCAGTATGGTCGATGATTTCTATCATGGTGCCATACTTTCTGCAGAGGTTCTCGATCAGTTCAAAACCAAAACGAACCAGACGGTCCTTGTGTAGGATGACAATTTTGTCTACCTGATTGTCGGTGATCCTGTCGAGGAGTTCGTTCAACCCTTTGTTGTTGTAGTTGATGCCGCTGCCGATGTCGGTTACGATTTCGAATTGGTAGCCGTTAGCCAGCATATAGGTTCTTACGTCTTCCTCCTGTCGCCGCAGGTCGTCCTTTTGCTTGGGTGAACTCACCCGGCAATAGCCGATGGTCACCTTACTTTGACCTGTGGTCATAGTCTTGCCCAAAATTTTGTTCAGCTGTTCGTCCGAGTAATACCGGGTTCCGCCGTCGGACACGAACGCAGGCTTGAATTTGTCCTCTCTATCCCAGCGCCTCAACGTCGATGTGGATATCCCAGTTGCTTTGGAGAATTTTCCGATTGCATACATTAGCCACATTCCTTTCTATACGGCAAGTATAGCAACAAATGTGGCTAAAATCAAAAATTTAACGAGATTTAGATAAATTTATTTAGGCTGTTAAAACCCCCTTTCCTGATTCTGTTAATCTTCCTGCAGCTTGGAAATGAGCAGTTTCCGGAATTTGTGCCGATCCGCATCCGTGAATGGTTTCGGGCCTTTTGTGCGTTTGCCGCTTTTGCGGACCATGGCGCTCATGTAGCGGTCTTCAAGCAGCCGTTCCATATTGCTGTTATCGTAGGCGAAACCCTTGTGATGAAGAACGGTAAGTCCCTTCGGCAAAGCGAGTGAGGCCAAACCGTAGTCCTGCGTGACCAGCAGATCGCCTCTTTTTGCTAGCTGGATGATCTTGAAATCGGCCGCATCGGCACCGGAATCGACGTAGACCGTCTTCACTCCGGAGGGGTGGGGGGCGTTGGAGTAGTGGGCAAAGCTGGTGACGATCGTGACCGGTATGTCGCGTTTGATGGCTTCTTCGATGATGATGTCTTTTACGGGGCAAGCATCCCCGTCGATCAGTATATTCATATGGCGCCTCGATTCTGTTTCTTTCTGTCTTTATTCTACCAAAAATTGGCAAAAAAATCCTTGTTGGTTCAGGTGTCTCAAGCGAATCTCTGTGATTTGTTTTTGGTGTCGGCTGTTCGCAGCCAGCCGAACGCGGAACAGTCGAGAGAAATACAATCTGTCGGCTGTTTGCAGCCAGCCGAACACGGAATAGTCGAGAGAAATGCAATCTGTCGGCTGTTCGCAGACAGACGAATGCGGAACAGCCGAGAGGAATCTAATCTGTCGGCTGTTTGCAGACAGACGAATACGGAACAGCCGACAAGGCAGCCAGTACGCGCAAAAAAGCCGGCAGTCCGGAAACATTCCGGACCGTCGGCTAGGCGTTTAAACATATCTGAATCAGTTCAAGCCCAGGATGGACTCGACGCTCTTCTGCATGTCGTCGGAAGCGACAACGGTGTTGTGGCGAACTTCCGCATGCAATAATTCTTCGATGGCTGCTGGGAAAGCAACGCCGCTCAATTCTCTCAGACGGTCCAACATTTCTTCCATGGAATCATCCGAAAACTCAGGGTCGATGGCAGTCAGGACGGCTTGCGGGAATTTATACGGGCTGGCAGTCGATGCGATGATGATCGGTGTGTGATCATCGGTTTCGGCTACATAAGTGTTTGCGACATGCGCCGCCACAGCTGTATGCGGGTCGATGACATAGCCATCAGCATGATAAAGTGCAGCAATCTGTGCCGCCACTTCTTCTTCAGTCGCGTAGTCCGCATAGAAATCTTTCGCTTTTTCTTTCATTGCTTCCGTCACTTCGTAGCGACCGATTTCCTTCAATTGATCCATGAAAGTTTGGACTGCTTCCGTACTTTCGTCGGCCATCAGGTACAACAGACGCTCCAAGTTGCTGGAGACCAGGATATCCATGGATGGGGAAGTCGTCAAAATGAAGTCGCGGTTGCGATCATATGCGCCGGTATCGAAGAAATCGACCAAGACTTTGTTCTCGTTTGAAGCGATGATCAGTTTTTGGATCGGCAAGCCCATTTGCTTAGCGAAGTAGGCAGCCAAGATGTTCCCGAAGTTGCCGGTAGGAACTACGACGTTCATCGGCTCTCCGGCAGCGATGGCACCTTGTTTCACCATTTGGCCGTAAGCGTAGACGTAATAGACCACTTGCGGAATCAGACGGCCGATGTTGATGGAGTTCGCAGAAGAGAATTGGAATCCTGCTGCGTCCAAACGTGCCGCCAAGTCTGCGTTTCCGAACATGTTTTTGACGTTCGTCTGTGCGTCATCGAAGTTTCCGTCGATGGCCACAACAGAGGTGTTGTCGCCTTTTTGCGTCACCATCTGTTTTTCCTGGATGGCGCTGACGCCGTTCTTAGGATAGAACACGATGATGCGTGTGTTCGGCACATCAGCGAATCCGTCAAGCGCCGCTTTTCCGGTGTCGCCGGAAGTCGCAGTCAGGATCACGATTTCTTTCGTGCTGCCGTTCTTTTTGGCGGAAGTCGTCATCAAGTAAGGCAGGATCGAAAGGGCCATGTCTTTGAAGGCGATAGTCGGTCCGTGGAACAATTCCAGATAATGGTTTCCGCCGGCTTTCACTACCGGCACGATGCTGGAGTCATCAAATTTGTCGTCGTAGGCTGCATTGACGCAATGTTTCAATTCTTCCTCAGTGAAGTCGTCGAAGAATTTCTTCATCACATCGTAAGCTAATTCTTGATAAGTCATGTCGGGCAGGCGATCCAATGCGATGTCCAAAGCCGGAATGTGATCGGGCACGTACAATCCGCCGTCTGGCGCTATCCCTTGTAATATTGCTTGTGAAGCCGTCAGTGTTTTTTCTGCATTTCGTGTGCTATGATAGGTCGTCACGGATTCAGTCTCCTCTACATTATTCTCATTTTTAAATTAAAAATTTCTCATAAAGAGTATGCCACATTTTTGTTGAAAACTCAATAACATATCGAAATGCGCGTTTTTCTGACGCTCTTTTTTATGAAAAAACTCCCCTGTCAAAATCAAATGACGGGGAGTGATTGTGTGCGGTCAAAAACAGTTCAAGGGCGCTCAACGATCATGGCGATGCCCATTCCGCCACCGATGCAAAGGGAGGCGAGTCCGAGCTTCGTATCAGTCCGTTCCAACGCATGCAGCAGAGTCACCAGAATGCGAGATCCGGATGCGCCGATAGGATGTCCCAAGGCGATGGCGCCTCCGCTGATATTGATTTTTTCCTCAGGCAAGCCCAAATCCCTGATTACGGCGATGCTCTGGGATGCGAACGCTTCGTTCAATTCGAAAAGGTCGATGTCATCTGCAAGCAATCCGGTTTTGGACAATACTTGCTTGATGGCATAGTAAGGCGCGTATCCCATGATGGCAGGATCGATCCCTGTTTCGGCATAACCTTTGATTGTGGCCAGATAAGGGACGCCTTTCGCTTCGGCCTCCGACTTCGACATCAGCACCAAGGCTGCCGCTCCGTCATTGATTCCGGATGCGTTTCCGGCAGTCACCGTGCCGTTCTTTTGGAAGGCCGGCCTTAATTTGCCCAAGCTTTCGATAGTAGCGTCTTTGCGGATGTATTCATCCTCGGCTACGACCTTCTGCTGGTTCTTGCGGTCTATGAGGATGATAGGCGCAATCTCTTGATTGAAGTAGCCGGCTGCTTGAGCAGCGGCCGCTTTTTGTTGCGAATGCAGCGCGAAAGCGTCCTGCTCTTCACGGCTCACTTGGAATCTTTCTGCCACCGTTTCGGCCGTGATGCCCATATGCTGCTGATCAAAGGCATCCGTCAGGCCGTCGTGCACGAGGCTGTCGATGGTGTTGATGTCGCCGAGTTTGCTGCCCCAACGTTGGTTCGGTAAGAGATAAGGGGCCTGCGACATGCTTTCGGTTCCTCCAACGACTACTGTTCTGGCATCACCCAGACGGATAGCTTGGCTCGCCAGGATGATCGTTTTCAAACCGGAGCCGCAGACTTCGTTTATCGTCATGGCTGTTTTTTCATAAGGGATCCCGGCAGCAACAGCGATTTGCCGTGCCGTGTTCTGGCCGATGCCTGCCTGCAGGACGTTCCCGAAAATGACGGAATCCACTTCATCGGGGGATAAGCCGGCGCGATTCAACGCAGCTTCTGTGGCCGTTTTCCCCAGCTCCACTGCGTTACAATTTTTGAGGCTGCCTCCGAATGAACCGATGGGGGTTCTGGCAGCACTGACAATTACGACTTCTTCCATTGAATGTCTCCTTTTTGCGTTCATTGATGTGGAAAGCTGTTCCTCCACACGGTGTATCTCTTATTTTACGATAATCAGTGCACTTTAGAATATAAGAATTAGTAAAGAATTACAAACAGAACGCAATTTTTAAATATCAGATTTCTAAGATATCCTTAATTTGGATGGCCCGAGGTTGTTTTTTTGTGCGGTCTGGTCTATCATTTGGGATGAGAGGCATCAAAAATGTTATATATATGAACAATAAGGGGTAATTGATGTGAAGATTGGGATAGATAAGATTGGCTTTTATGCGCCGCACTTCTTTGTGGATATGGAAAAATTGGCGGAGGCTAGAGGAGTGGATCCGGCCAAATATACGATCGGCATCGGGCAAGAAAAGATGGCTGTCGCGCCCATCACGCAGGATGCCGTTACGTTAGCCGCTAATGCCGCATTGCGCATCATTGATAAAGAGGATCTGGAGAAAATCGACTTGGTCATTTTCGGAACGGAATCCGGCATCGACAATTCGAAATCAGGGGCTGTCTACGTGCATGATCTGCTTGGAATCCAGGAACATGCCCGTTGCATCGAATTGAAGCAGGCGTGCTATGGAGCGACTGCCGGCATCCAACTGGCGAAAGGGCATATCGCTTTGAATCCGGAAAGCCGTGTATTGGTGCTCGGTTCGGACATTTCCCGCTATGGAATCGGTACGGCTGGCGAAGTGACGCAAGGTGCTGGTGCAGTCGCCATGATCATCAGCGCGGAACCGCGCATCCTCGCGCTGGAGAACGAAAGCAGCTATCTGACCGCCGATGTGATGGATTTTTGGAGACCCATCTACTCGGAAACGGCTTTTGTCGACGGTAAATATTCAAATGAGCAGTACATTTCGTTCTTCGTGAACGTTTGGGAAGACTTCAAAGCGAAATACGGCGCCACATTGGCTGACTTCGGAGCCATCTGTTTCCATCTGCCTTACACGAAAATGGGCATGAAAGCTCTGCGCGAAGTGCTGAATGAAGGTTCCGAAGCAGACCGCGAACGTCTTGCAGCGCATTACCAAACCAGCACTGTCTACAACAAAATCGTCGGCAATATTTATACGGGATCCTTGTATCTGAGCCTGCTGTCCCTGCTGGAACTTTCTGACGACCTGAAGGCGGGCGACAAAATCGGACTCTTCAGTTACGGCTCCGGAGCGGTCGGTGAGTTCTTCTCGGCCACGCTTCAAGAAGGGTTCAAAGCGGTTTTGACCGCGGCTGAGCACGGGAAAATGTTCGCGGGACGGACAGAAGTGAGCGTCAAAGAATATGAAGAGATCTTTTCTCGTGTTTTGCCGATTGATGGTTCAAGCATCGAATTGGATGTGGATGCAGATCCTGCGACTATCTGTATTGAAGGAATGGAAAACAACAAACGCATTTATCAAAACAAAAGCAGATGATCGCATAAATGAGGACAGCACACCGTCAGCCAGATAACTGGTGGACGGTGTGCTGTTTTTGATTTTTAATGGTTCTGGCGGCCGGCACCTCCGGCCAAGCCGGCCTTGGCCGGAGGAGAAACGAATTTCGGCCTTGTACTCCGGCGAGGTCGCCGTGACCGGAGAAAAAAACAAAATCCGGTACCTCTACTCCGGCGAGGCGAGCCTCACCGGAGGAAAAACGGCGATCCAGCCCGGCAGCTCGCTCTGGAACCCTCCGCCATCGATCTTGTTGTGACTCAATCGACTGCATCCGCACCGCGGATTTGCGCCAAAAGTGTCTGTGCTGTCGCCAAATTCATATTTTTTTCGCCTTTAAGCCGCTCTGAAAGCTGTTCGATTTCTTTACCGACCGCGCCAGCGCTGATTGCCAAGGAACGCGAATGCAGACCCATATGTCCTTTTTGGATGCCTTCCGTCACCAGCGCTTTGATGGCGGAGAAATTTTGCGCCAGTCCGACCGATGCGATGATGGACTCTAGTTCGGATGCCGAACGGTAGCCGAGAATTTCTTTCGTCATTTTCGCGGCAGGGTGGAAGTTGATGGATCCGCCCACAGCTCCGATGGGCAACGGCAACGTCAGACTTCCAAGCAGATCGCCGTTTTCGGCTTTTTTCCAGGTTGTCAGCGAACGATACTGTCCGCTGCGAGAGGCATAGGCATGCGCTCCGGCGGAAATGGCACGCCAGTCGTTTCCGGATGCCAGCACGATGGCGTCGATGCCGTTCATGATGCCTTTGTTATTGGTGACGGCGCGATAAGGATCGACGTAGGCAAACTGATAGGCTTCAATCAATCGGTCGCGCACTTCATCACCGGAAAGACTTCCTCTGCCCAAGAGACTTGATGGTATCCGACATTCGGCGGTCGCCAAGCAGTCGGTCGCGTAATTGGTCAGGATTCCCATCAAAGCTTCGCCGCCGGTCAAACGCTCCAAGTAAGGGATGACGCCTTCCATCATCGTATTGATGATGTTAGCCCCCATCGCCTCCAACGTCTCGACATGGAGATGGACAACAAGAAACGCCGGAATTCCTTCATCGGGAACGGCGGCCAAGTACCTTACGCTGATGCGGCGAGCTCCACCGCCACGTTTCACGATGGAAGGGTGGGCAGCATTGGCCGCCTCCAGGATTTCATCCCGATGCGAAAGGATCAGTTGTTCAGCAGCATCGCTGTCAAGGATATTTTTTAAGGCAACCTGGCCGATCATGACCCGTTTCTGGATCGTCGTCCGGAATCCGCCCGCCTTGGCGATGATTTTCGCTCCCGCGCTGGCCGCAGCAATGACGGAAGGCTCTTCGATGGCCATCGGGACGATATAGTCTTTTCCGTCAATCAAAAAGTTCAAGGCGACACCGTAGGGCAAGTCGTACGTGCTCAATTGGTTTTCGATCATGTTGTCGGCGATTTCCTGGGGCAAGCTTAATCCTTCATGAAGCTGGACTGTCGCTTCTTCATTCAGGAGGCCGGCCGCGTGTAAGGCAGTGATCCTTTCGGCTGGGGTTTTATCGTAAAATTTCTGAAGATAGTTGGATTCCATTTTATGCTCCTTTTCCCGAGTGTTTTTGCGTGTAATCGGTGTCTGTTTCCTATAATCTTATCATAGAACCATCCTGATGGCATCAGCCGTCAAGCGACTCGCTTCCAACGGAACGGGAAAGAATCCGTCCAATGACCGATGCTTGGTTGGTGCAAAGACGTGTATACTGGATTTATCAAGAGAAAGCGAGGGGTCGCATTGGATACGATCAGCTATTATATCAAAGAAATCATCAACGCAACCGGAAAGGGCTTGAAGGGATACATCATATCGGCGATCAAGCTTGCTACAATCAGTTTTGTCCTGTTGTGTCTGGGATTCGTGTACTTCGGCATCGATTTTTGGTTCCTGAAGGCTTTGGGAATCGCGGTTTTCGATCTCATCCCGATTCTGGGGAGCGGGATGGTAATGATCCCTTGGGCGGTGATCCATCTGCTGCTCGGGAACACAACGTTGGCTTGGCAAATCGGATTACTGTACATCATTCTTGTGGTCGTCCGTCAGATTGCGGAGCCGTTCATTACCGGCAAGGAACTCGGAATCCGGCCGCTGTACACGTTTCTGGCGACAGTCGTTTGTATCCTCTTGTTCGGACCAATCGGAGCCGTTCTGGGAGCAGTGGTCGCGGTCGTGATCAAGGCCGTTTTGGAAGTCTCGAGTGTCAGCCGAAACAATTATGACAAACATCGTCGCTGAAAAAAGACAACATTTCACAAGCACGGGAGAAGTTGACTTCTTCCGTGCCTTTTTATTTTTTCAAACCCTTATGAGCCTGATGCATCCACGCATTACTGATGAAAAAAAATAAGTAAAAATGCACGAATTATCTTGACCCGAAGGAGTCTATGCCTTAAGCTATGACTTAATGAGAACGGTTCTCAATTAGTGTCGGAAAATTATTATTACTTAAAGAATGGAGGGGACGATTTTGACGAATGTAAGGGACTTGCCGATCGGCGTAAGCGCGATTGTGAACAAGATAACAGGACAAGGCGCTACCCGCAGAAGATTGATGGATATGGGCATCACGAAAGGCACTGCCATTTATGTCAGAAAAGTCGCTCCATTGGGCGATCCGATCCAAGTGATGGTGCGCGGATATGAATTATCGATACGCAAAAAAGATGCCGAGATGATCGAAGTTACGTTCGGGGAGGGAAAATGATGGGGAAAACCATAGCGCTGGTCGGAAATCCCAACAGCGGGAAAACGACTCTATTCAACCATTTGACAGGTTCCACCCAACGCGTCGGCAACTGGCCAGGGGTTACCGTCGAACAGAAGGCCGGCACGCTACTGCATGACGGCGAAACGCAGGTCATCGATCTGCCGGGCATCTATTCGCTTTCCCCTTACACAATCGAGGAAATCGTCACGCGCGATTATCTGACGCTGGATGCACCGGATCTGATCATCAATATCGTCGATGCCTCCAATCTGGAGCGAAATCTCTACCTGACTACCCAATTGATGGAATTGCATCTGCCGATTGTCGTTGTTCTCAATATGATGGACATCGTCGAGAAAAGGGGCGATCAACTGGACGTCGCCGGTTTGTCGCGCGCATTCGGATTGCCGTTCGTAACGATTTCGGCACTGAAGGAAAGCGGATTGGAAGAGTTGTTCAAGGCCATCGCTGAACCTATATCAGTAGCAGAACCGATTACATACAGTATCGTTGTGGAAAGCATCCTTGATACGATCGAAGAAATTCTTGCGCCATTGGTTCCGAAAAAATTACGTTGCTACTACAGCATCAAGCTTTTCGAAAGGGACAGACAAACTGCCGGAAAACTTGCGATTCCCGAAGAAGGCCAAGCTGTCATGGAAGGTCTGCTCAGCCGTTATGAAAAGGAATTGGACGACGACTCCGAAGCAATCCTGATTAACGAACGCTATAAATTTGTGACGAAAATTACGCGCCAAGTGCTCGTGAAAAATAGCGAAAAAGCCTCCTTCTCAGTCGTGATCGATCATATCGTAACGAACCGCTGGCTTGGGTTGCCGATTTTCGTCCTGATCATGTATGCGGTCTACTACTTCGCCATCACAACTGTGGGGACGTGGGGGACTGACTGGGTAAACGATGTGTTGTTCGGAAGCATCGTTCCTGAGGCTGTGCAAACGTTCTTCGACAGCATCGACATCCATCCAGCAGTCAGCAGTCTCGTGGTCGATGGTGCCATCGGAGGAGTAGGCGCAGTTCTTGGCTTCCTGCCGCAGATGGCCGCCTTGTTCCTCTGCTTGACATTGCTGGAGGACAGTGGCTATATGGCCCGCGTCGCTTTCGTGATGGATAGGGTATTCCGCGGCTTCGGTCTGTCGGGTAAATCGTTCATTCCCTTGCTGATCGGTTCCGGTTGCTCGGTTCCGGGCATCCAGGCTTCCCGCACAATCGAGAACCTGCAGGATCGCCGCATGACGATCCTGACCACTTCTTTCATTCCCTGCGGCGCGAAACTTCCGGTCATCGCCCTGATCGCCAACGCCATCTTCGGCGGCGCATCCTGGGTTGCCTTGTCGATGTACTTGTTGGGGATTGCGACTGTCATCTTTTCCGGTGTATTGCTGCGTAAGACAGCGATCTTTTCCGGGGAAGCATCGCCATTCGTCATGGAGTTGCCGATGTATCACTGGCCGCAATGGAAAAGCATTTTCCGCGCGGTAGGAGCCCGTTGCCTGGCCTTCGTCAAAAATGCAGGAACTGTCATCTTCCTCAGCTCTAGCTTCATTTGGTTTTTATCTTCCTTCAACTGGCAGCTTCGAATGACGGTTGAAAGTGACCAAAGCATCCTGGCCAAAATCGGCAGTGCAGTAGCTATATTCTTCGCGCCGTTGGGCTTCGGCTCTTGGCAAGCGACGGTGGCGACCATCCAAGGATTGATCGCGAAGGAAAATGTTGTCGGCACATTTGGTGTATTGATGAACACAACCGGTTCGGAGGCGGAGGTAGCTGCCGCATTCAGCACACTGTTCAACCCGGTGAGCGCAGTAGCGTTCCTTGTGTTCAATATGATCTGCATGCCTTGTTTCGCGGCTGTCGGAGCGATGCGCACCGAATTTGGCAGCGCTAAATGGACGCTTTTCGGCGTCTTGTATCAAACTACTTTGGCTTATGTCTTGGCCTTCATCATCAATCAGCTCGGATCCGTCATCGTGTTGGGTGCACCTTTTGGGGCGGGAGCCAGCATAGCGGCTGCAGCAACGGCAATATTGGTGTTCTTGGTCGTCAGACCCGCGCCTAAAAAAGCTTCACCGATGTGGGGAAGCTTAGCGAAACCGATGATCAAATAGAAAGAGGAGGCGTAAGTGATGAATGTTCAATCTTGGATCGTTTTGTTGTTGTTTATGACCTTGATGGGGTACATCTTATTCCGTCAAATCCGTTTGATCGCGAGCGGCAGAAAGAAGTGCAATGCCTGCACGGTAACGGTTTGCCCGATGAATGAGCCTGCTCCGGTAGAATCGGAAGCGGATTGCATTGCCGGCACCACAATGCTGGCACAATTTGGTGTTGTGAAAGAGAGCGCGTCGGCAGAAAAGCACTGCCCGACCTCCCAAATCATCAAATAATATAAATGAACAGCAAAAAAAGTCGGTGACTCAATTGTTTTTGATTGAGTCACCGACTTTTTATCTGGAGAAAAGAGTGGAATCTCATCCTCCATCAACAGATTTCAATCAAAAAGATGGCATGTTATAATATTCCATATTGTCCTAAGCTTTTTGTTGTGGATAAAGGCTTCATGAGGAAACGAACGGAATCGGAAAGGGCGTACAAAATAGATGAATTATTGCATGGAATGCGGAACAGAACTGGAAGCGAAACATCTGGAAAATGAAGGGAACATCCCTTATTGCAACAGTTGCGAGGGATATCGATTCCCTGTGTTCAACACGGCTGTCAGCATGGTCATTTTGAACAAGGGACAGAATAAAATTTTGTTGATCAAGCAGTACGGTGGGGCAGATTATATTCTCTGTGCGGGATACGTCAATAAGGGCGAAGATGCGGAGCAGGCAGCGGCTCGTGAAATCGCCGAAGAACTCGGACTACAAACGGTCGGATTGCGCTACAACAAAAGCGAATATTTTGAAAAAAACAACACACTGATGCTGAATTTTTCCTGTTTCGTCGCGAGCGAAAGCCTCGATGGCATGACGGATGAAGTGGATCAGGCGGAATGGTTTTCCATCGAAGCTGCAAAGGCCAATATCAAAAAAGGCAGCTTGGTTCAGCGCTTCCTGGAAAACTATTTGGAAAAAAGTAATGGACTGAAGTTGGTCACCGCTTTGAAGGCTTTCTGATAAGGATAGTCCAGCAAATAATTTAAAACAAAAAAGATTCGGCTTTGACGTTCAAAGCCGAATCTTTTTGTCTATACGTAAATTTTGATTTGGTGATTATTCAGCGACTTTTTCAGTTGCTTCTGCTGAAGCTTCGTCCTCGTCTGCTGTTTCTGTGGCAGGTGCTGCCAAGATGGCGACTGCTGCTTCTGGATCCGTAAGGACCGAAATACCGGCATCGACTTTGATATCGGCAACCGTCAGGGTATCACCGATGTTCATTTCATTAACAGCGATTTGGAATTCGGTAGGGACATGGGCAGCGTCCGTTTCAATCTCCAATTCGTTCAAAGTTTGGGTCAGGACGCCTTCTTTGAGGTCTTCGCTGCCGACTAAATGGATCGCAACGGTCATCGTCAATTTTTGACCTTTTGTAAGAGCCTGTAGTGCAACGTTTTGGATTTGGTTCTTGAGGGCAGCTTGTTGGATATCCTTCACGATGACTTGCATCGTTTTTCCATCGGACATACTGACTTCGAAGATTGCATTTTTACCTAATTGCTTGAGCACTTCGTCAAATTCTTTTGCATCAAGTAATACTGGAGTGGCTTCAACATCTTTACCATAGATGACTGCAGTGAGTTTCTTGTCCAATCGTGCACGCTTTGCTGCAGATGAGCCAACCTTTTCGCGTTTCTCTACTTGTAATTTCATATGTTTTCCTCCTGGAAGTATACCTGTACTGGCTTGGATTTGAGCTGGCTATAAAAAATATAACGTCAGCAAATAGATAGTACTTCTATAGCTTACCGCAAATCCACTGAGATAGCTAACGATAAGCCTTATGACTTGTCCGGACCGTGGTTCATCACGTAAGGACCCATCCCACGAAAACGTTGCTATATAGAGAAAGTTTGTATGTACGGAGATGATTTCCGGACAGACAAACTTTATCAGTTTTTATGACTATTGTGCATACAAGTAAGTCATTACGGCCGATCCGATTTCCTCAAATACTGGAGTTGCGTCATCGGTCGCGTTTAGCCAACCATCTGTCAGGACGGCTACGATATAATTCTGGCCGTCCATTGACAGGATGCCTGCATCGTGGGATACGTCATCCAACAAGCCGGTTTTGTGTGCAAAAGTCACATCCGAGCTAAGACCAGTGTTCAGTGCGTAGACGAGTTGTTGGTTGCCCAAGAGTCCAAGAAAATATTTAGTGCTGGCTTCTGAAAGCAATTCACCTTCCAATAGGCGCTCCAACAGGAAGGCTACTTCGGCTGGAGTTGTTTCTAGGTCCCCGTTGTAATAAATGCCGTCATACTCCAGGTAAGGGTTAAAACTTGTGGAAACGAATCCTTGCTCATGGATGAAGGTTTCGATGTTCTCCCAGCCAATCAGGTGTGCAAGTTCTTTTGCGGGTTCATTTGCTGAAACTGTGATGGTACTGGTCAGATAATCATCGATTGTCGCCCCGTCTGCCATCTGGTCCTGCAAGGAAAGCAATCCGGTATCGACTTGTTCCAGGATGGCGTATGTCAGAAATAATTTGTAGAGGCTCGCGCTGGTGAAGACGCGGGATTCATTGGTCGTAATGGCTTCTCCGGTCTGCTCATTGATGAGGACAAAACCAAGCTGATCAGGATAAGTTGCATTCAACTCATCCAAATCCGCTGCCAAATCCTCGCCTGAAGCGGATAAAATGGTGCTGCTCTGGAGAATAGCATTCGCTTCCGCAATGCTGGTCTCATCCGCCTCCTGCATTTCATCAGCCTCATACGCCACATCGGTCATCAGGGTCTGGGCTGATGCAGCACTTTCTCCTTCTTGAGAGTTGGCTAAGTCCCACAAAAGGAACGTGACACAGCCCACAAGGAAGAGGGTAGTAAGGAGAAACGAATATTTCTTTTTTAATCTTTTTCTTTTTTTCATATCAAGTACACCTACTCCGGATAATCATTTTATTATTTAGCGAAGCCACCAGAAGGCATGCCGCCCATTTGTCCGCCGCTAGATTCGGTTGTTGCGCTGATCTCAACGGTTGATGAACCGCCGCTGAAGGACGTATCTTCGTAGATGCCGGTAGCGGAGTCGCCGGATACTGTTCCGCCGGTTGTGATAGTGTACGCAGAACCGTTGACCAGTTCAGGACTGGAGAATACCAAGGACTGGGCCGTTGTCGAAGCTTCGAAAGTCAGGATCACTTCTCCGTCCGGGCCGGTGATCTGGATGGCTTCATCCGCAGCCAATGGGATTGAAGACGTGAACAGGAAGCTTTGGGTGGATGTTGAAGAAGGGCTCATCGCCATTCCGGAGCTGCCGACACCGATCAGGGTCCCACCATTCATGTTGAACGTGCTGTCGTAATCCAATGTACCATTCATGCTGTCGGTAGGGCCGTTGACGATTACAGTGCCATCGTTCATTTCGATGCTGCCATTGCTGTCGAGTCCGTCTCCGCTAGCGTTTACCACTAGCGTTCCACCGTTGATGGTCAAGAGTCCAGCACCTTCTGCAGTAGACGTGAAGGTGCTTTCGCCAGGGCGTCCGCTGACGGCAGAAGCATCGTTTCCACCGGCGGCATTGATGCCATCGTCTGAGGTAGTCAAAGCGATGTCTCCGCCGTTCAGCGTGATTTCGGTAGCCTCGATGCCTTCATAACTTTGATTGATGTCAATGGTTCCGTCATCGATTGTCACGGTGTTATCGGCATGGATACCATCATCCCCGGAAGCAATCGTGAAATCGCCGCCTGTGATTTGGATCGTATCATTGGTATGGAGTGCATCATCGGAGGTGTCCAATACGAATGTACCGCCGGAAATCGCTAATGATCCTGTCGCTTTCAAACCTTTGGCACTGGTTGTTTCCTCGGTGGTAGTGGTGGCCGCTTCTTCAGTAGGTGCTCCCCATGTTCCCCATGCTTCGCTTGTTGTGCTGCTGTTCGCGCTGCCGCCGCCGGTTGTGATCGTAAAGTCGCCACCAAGTATCTGCAGATTGGTTGCGGCTTGGATGCCGTCCGCGGCTGCAGTGATCGTAAAGGTGCCTGATTCGATCGTCAAAATTCCTTTGCCTTCTTCTTCCTCGTTAGTCGACTGCAGTCCGTCGGCGCCAGCAACGATTGTGAAAGTACCGGAGCTGATGAAGAGCGAATCGCGTCCTTTAATGGCGTCGCCGACAGAAGTGATGTCATAGGTTCCTTCTGCGATGGTCACATCATCCTTCCCTTTGATGGCATGAGCATAGTTGGCATCGATGACCAACGTTCCCGTTCCGTTCAGGATCAGATCGGATTTGCTGAACAAAGTCGCGTCCGGCTCGTCTTCACTGTCTTCAAAGGTATAAATTTCTCCGTCGCTTAAAGTATTGGTCGTGCCTTCAGCCAAAGTGATGGTCGCGGAGTTGGCGCTTTTCACATAGATGGCAGCTCCTGTGGAATTCGTGATGGTAGCCCCGTCGAGGACGATCTGGACATCGGCCTCATCGACTGTTTCGACACGGACTTGGCCTTCGCTCAGGGTTCCGCTGAGAATATACGTACCTGGTTGCGTGATTGTCAGGATCGAACAGTCAGCAGCAGCTCCAGATCCGTCGACTGTGATTGTTTGATCGGAAAAAGTGATGGCTGTGCTGTTGCTTTCTGAATAACTGGAGTCTGATGCAAGGGTGGATTCAACTGTCGCCACAGTGGCCGAGACGTCGCTGGATACTGTTGTGGTGCTCGCTTCTGTAGAGCAAGCGGTCAATAAGGCAAGGGTGCCTGTAAGGGTGAGGATTTGCGTAAGCGGTCTGTTCTTTAAGTTCATTATAGTATTTTTCATGGGTTAAATCTCCTATCTGGTATTTTTTTTAGTTAAAATCTGCTGTTAATGTCTAGCTTCACGGGTTAGCCCTTCGGCTTTGCTTATCCTGCTTGGTTGCCGTTGTAGCTGACCAAAGTGGCATTTTGGACGCCTTCAATGGCGCTCAATTCATTCATGAAGCTTGTTTCGTTGTTCTTGACTTTTACTTCATAGATCAATTCCGGTTGACCGTCCGTGATGCTCTTGGATTTTACGATGACTTTGCCGAAACGGTTTTTGATGATTTCGGTCGCCTGCAATTCAGCATTCTCATTCTCCAGCTGCAGCATCAAAATGTAAGGGGCTGAAGAATCGACTTTTCCTGTCAAAACGAGCAGGATGACCGTAATGAATGCAGATCCGAGAAAAGCCAGAGAATACAACCCAGCTCCCAGGATGATGCCGACGCTGATCGACCAGAAAAGGAAGACCAGGTCAAGCGGTTCCTTGATGGCGGTACGGAAGCGGACGATGGAAAGGGCACCGACCATCCCTAGGGAAAGAACAACGTTGGAGGTTACGGCCAAGATGACGAAAGTGGTCAAGACAGATAATAGGACCAGCGATGTGTTGAAGGGTTTCGAATACATGACACCGGCGTAGGTCTTTTTATAGATGAAGAAGATGAACAGGCCGATGAAGAGCGCCGATAGAAGGGAAACGGAAGCCGCCGCGATGGAAAAGTCGGATGAAGCCTCCAAAAAACTTTTTTTAATGATGTCTGTAAATGTTGTCATTTCAATATTCCTCCTGGTATGTTGTAAATAATATTACCCGCTTCTAGAATGATGGCTAGCTTCACGGGTTAGCCCCTCGGAATTTAGATAAATCGTACCTATTGCGCTCTGCGATGCTCAGTCGGCACGATTTCCTAAAATTCTTTCAGGGCTGAACGAACCCGTTCCGCTTTTCTCAAATTTGGTTTAGGTGTCTTCCGATGACGTATTTTGAATGCGAAGTGCTGTTGGTTTCTTCTGTCTGCACCAGACTTTGGATCCATCCAGGCAGATAATTGTCGAATTTGACTTCCAGTACGCAGTCAATCCCGGGTTCCCTTATTCCGATCCGGCCATCATGGAAGAAAGAAGTTACTTGTGTGCTGGCGTGCATATCAAAATCCAGCGTGATGCGGGTGTTCCCGGGTCCATAGGCGAAGGCTTCCCGTTCGTAGGTGATGATCACTTTTGGTTCCATGCACTGGCTTTTGCACTTCGCATAAAATTCCTGGAGCAACGGATGGTTGGCATCAGCCAGACAGTCATATTTTTTTTGGATGAGCTGGTCGGCCATTTCTTTCGTGATGCAGGCGCTCTGTTTGTAACCGACTGCTCCGTCCTTGACTTTTTTTTCCAAGCGGATAAAGGAAGCGTCATTGTTGTAATAACGGATCCGGAATTTTTCGCGATAGCTGCGGCCATCCTCTTTGTCCCAATAAGCATCGTCATAAATCGTGTCAAAATAGAGACTTCGGATGCTATAGCTGTTGCCTATTGAATTCTCGTCATGTTTCAGGAATTTTCTCAGCCGACTTGTGAGGATGACTTTGTTTTTTTGGGAAATTTCGTGTTTGAATTCGTTGCGGTAGCATATTTCGCTCATAACGCTCAACCTCGTTTCTTGTTTCTCTTGATGTCCTTATTCTAGGCCGATCCGGGAAACAATTCTCCGTAAACAGGGCAGAGAGTTGTTGCAAAAATGGAGCAAAGTGAGCGGAAAGATGCGTAAAGTTGAAAGAGCGCCGAATCCCAATGCAAAAAAAAGGGCCGATACGCTAGCCTATGGGGGCGGTCAGCGTTTCGGTCCTTTTTTTATTTAATTGGATGTATTTTGTTGCGGCAGTATGATCGTGAAAGTTGTCCCTTTGGCGGAGGACATGACTTCTATGCGTCCGCCGTAGGTCTGCACGATCGATTGGACGATGGATAGCCCGATGCCGTGCACGCCTTTGTTGCCTTTGTAGAAACGGTCGAAAATATGCGGCAAGTCAGTCTTAGAAATCGGTTCGCCATCATTGTAGATGGTGATCATGATCCGGTTGTCTATCTCCTTGCAGCCCAGACGGATGATGCCTTTTGCGTAACGCAGGGCGTTGGAGATAAGATTCTGAAAGGCCCGTTCAAAATCCCGTTCATCATAATGGAACAGGACAGGATCCTTCTGGAAGTCGAACAGCACTTGCAGATTTTTTTGATCACTGACACTGGCGTAGCGTTCGACGGTATAGGCCAATGTCTCACGGATATCGTTGGTGGCGGTCAATCGATCCGCTGAACGGGTTTCCAGTCGCGACAGGTAAAGGATATCCTCAACAAGCGTGCCCAGTTTGTCGGTCTCGTTCTTGATTGCGATAGCGCCTTTTTTATCATCGATGATGCCGATCTCGATACCTTCCGCGTTTGTCTTGATGATCTGTAACGGTGTCCGCAATTCATGGGAAGCGTTCTGGAAGAATGTGCGCTGATCTGCGTCGTACAGCTTGAGTTTTTTTGTGGTCTCGTTCATGGTCGTCTTCAGTTCATGGAGCTCCAAGTCGACGAATTCCTCATCGATCGTCTGATAGTTCCCTTCACCGATCTCTTTGGCGAACAAAGCCAACGTCTGCAACGGTTTCGTGATCCTTGAAACGAGCAGGTAGGTGATGGTGGCGATGGTCACCAGCCCGATTACCATAATGATCAAAAGGATCTGATTCAGGTTCTGCTCGAAGACGAACAGATCGGACATATTCAGGAAGAATACCGCATAGGTCCCTTCCTTTTCGGCGTTGGGGGCGATGGAATAGTAGTAGAGATTATCCTCCAACTCCAATTTCCCATCAGCCGTCAATGCCAGTGTGATATCGGAACTTTCCAGTCCGGAAACGAAATTCGTCAACGAATCGTCATCGCTGAACCCTGTGTCCTGGATCTGCGGGAAGAGGATTTCGAAATCTTCGGAAATGATCGTCTTTTTGACGCTGGATGCGAAGGCTGTGTGAGGTTCTTTATTCTTGTCCCTTGGCTCATCCACAAGGGTCCCATCCGATGCTACGGGCTCCGGTTCCAATTTTTTGTCCTCGTCGAAGGGACGCTCGATGTAATCTTGTCTCGCTTCGGAAAGCAGCGAGGTCGCGGCTGTTTCGATGTACTGGGTAAAGAAAAAATTGAACACCAGATAAATCAAGGTAAAGATGGCCGCCAACAACAAGGTGACGGTCGTCAGAAGCCGGATCTTCAAACTTTTTTTCGATGTCTTCATCCTCATCCTTCAGACGACTCCTTCACGGTGAAGCCGAATCCCCAAACGGTCTCGATCTCGACTGTGGAGCCGGCAAGTTTTTTGCGCAGCCGTCTGACTGTATCATCGCAGGCCCGCGTCTCGATGTCCTTGCCGTATCCCCAGATCGAATCCAAAAGCTCGTCCCTGGAAACGGCACGGTTTTTGTTTTCGATTAGATAAACGAAAACATTGTATTCATTTGGTGTCAGGTTGAGGGAGACCCCATTTTGTTTGACGGACATGGCGGCCAGATCGATTTCGATATCACCGATCCGCAGCGTCGCTTCTTCCTGACGGGCCGGTAGGCGTTCCTGATCCATCTTGATGCGGCGAAGCATCGCTTTTACGCGCATATTCAGGGCGATGGCACTGAAGGGCTTCGTGAAGTAATCATCACTGCCCAAGTTGATGCCCGTCGCGTAATCCATGTCGCTGTCTTTTGCGGTCAGGATGATGATCGGCACCGAACTGATGTCGCGTATTTTTTTGGTGATTTCGAAACCACTAGATCCCGGCATCATCACATCCAGGATGACCAGGTCCGGTTGTTTATCCAGGAAAGCATCGTAAAGCAAGTCGCCATTGGGAAAGTCGGAGACCGCATAGCCCTCGCTCTCCAGAAACGTCTTCACCGTCAAACGGATGCCATCTTCATCTTCTGCGATATATATTTCTTCATTCATAATGTTGTCCACCCCATTCTTGTATCCAGTATAACCGATTTTCATTGGGAAGATTACGAAAAACTGCGGCAATCCTGCAGAAATTGGGAAGGGAAAATAGTATTTGTGCTCTCTTTTGAAAATAGATGGCATTTCCCCTGGCCAAACTGGTAAAATAGCGTATAGTCCTTCAAGAAGTTGGGCTGTGAATTTTTGATTTTTGGAGGAATAAAAATGACCCTTACACATAGAAATGCAACTTTGGACGATGTGGAAGACATCGTCGCTATCTACAATCAGACAATCCCCAGCCGGATGGTGACGGCCGATCTGGAACCGGTGACCGTCAAACAAAAAATGGGCTGGTTCCTGGACCATTCGCCCAGCTACAGACCGATCTGGGTTTTTGAAGAGGATGGGAAAATCTGTGCTTGGGTGAGCTTTCAGGCTTTCCACGAGCGTGCCGCCTACGATAAGACAGCAGAATTGAGCATTTATATCCATGAAGGCTACCGCGGTAAAAAAATGGGCACGCAGATTATGGAAACAGTATTGGCTGCTTGCGACGAGTTGGATATCACGAATCTTGTTTGTCTCATCTTCGGCCACAATGCACCGAGCATCGGGCTGATGAAAAAATTTGGCTTCGAACAATGGGGCTACTTGCCGAGAGTGGCCGAACTCGACGGCATCGAGCGCGATCTCGTCTACATGGGCAAAAGAGTCCGCGACTGATTTTTTCCAACGATTATATTGCGTGTAACTTACGATAAATCTGTAAATATGTTGTTAACATTGCGTTATTGTTATTGCAAACACCATCCGTCTAGTATAATTAGTAAGTTAGTTTTTGAAATTATTTTATAAAGGATGGATGGAGCATGTGGTTTTTATTTGCGATTGTGTCCGTGTTGGCTTGGGGTACAGCGGATTTATTTTATAAAAAAGGAAGCGATCCGAAAGACAAATACAGTTACCTGAAGATTGTCATAATGGTTGGAGCGGTCATGGGTATTCATGCTATGTATGTCCTGCTGACTTCGGGCGTGGTCTACGAACCGCGCAACATGATTACTTATCTTCCAGTATCGGCGTTGTACATTTTATCGATGGCGGTCGGCTATGCAGGTCTGCGGTTTCTGGAACTGTCTATCTCTTCACCTGTACAGAACTCGTCAGGAGCGATATCGGGTTTGTTGACTTTTATTTTCCTGGGGCAATCCATGACAGGAATCCAATTTTTTGCAGTAGGGCTAATCACAGTTGGTGTTATCCTGCTGTCGGTTTTTGAGCAACGATTTGCCGAGGCCGAACGAAAAGAGAACAAAGAAATGGTGGACCGCAAATATAAATACGGCGCGATCGCTTTGCTGTTTCCATTGGGATATGCATTGATCGATTCACTTGGGACGTTCGCGGACGCGTGGGTATTCGACAGAGGAATGGATGAAATGCAGGCGAACATCTCCTATGAATTGACATGGCTGATTGTTGCCGTTCTGGCCTGGGTTTACCTTGTCTGGATCAAGAAGGAGACATTCGCCTTGCGCGATCAGAAAGACCGCGGTTTGGCAGCCATATTTGAAACGTTGGGCCAGTTCTTCTATGTGTTTGCGATCAGTGCGAATGCAGTTATCGTGGCGCCGCTGATTTCTTCCTATAGTATGGTATCCGTCATCCTTTCACGGATTTTCCTGAAAGAAAAACTGACCGCAAAACAATACGCGGTCATTGCAATGATTATGGTAGGGATCTTCATTCTGGGGTTTGAATAGTTTTATGCAAAAAAGCGGCTGAATGCCGCTTTTTTGCGTTGTGGCGCTTTGTAACACGCTTCTTTTTTGTAGTTTCTGCTGAAATAAGCGATAATTATAGTAGAGAACTACTTTTGAAGGAAGGGAACTTATATGGAATCGCCGGAAAAATCGGAAAAGGGCAAGGGGCTGTTTGGAATCAGTTTGGCTGGAGGAGGCCTGAAGTCCTTTGCACAGCTTGCCGTCCTTCATGATCTCGAGAAGAATCATGTCAAAATCGATGCCGCAGCAGGAACTTCTATGGGAGCTGTCATAGCGGCTTTGGTAGCCTGTGGGTTGACTGCAACGGAAATCGAGAAAACGTTATTGGATGCGGAAAGGGAATTTGCCGATCGTGGTGTCTTCAGCAGGCCTGCCTATCTGCTTCTTCAGCATGTTCGGGAACACAATAACGGTTTCGTTGAACTGCAGAATCTGCAGCAGATGGCCTGTCAGTTATTTGATAAAATAGGTTGCCGGATGCTGTCCGATTGTCGTTTGCCTATCGCGATCACGACTGTTGATATCCATACAAGTGAATTGATTGTTTTCACCAATGAACCCGATTTTTTCACAAGTCCGACGGGAGATTGGCTCATCTATCCACATGATATCGAATTGGGCATTGCCGTGGCGGCGTCCTGTGCGTTCCCGATGATTTTCTCCACTGCAACCTTAGACGGTAGACAGTTAGTCGATGGTGGGGTGATGATGAATTTGCCTATCCCTCTTTTTGATCGTTCACGTTTCAGTGTGCTCATGTCTGTGTCGATGATTTATGATGCGGTTGACCGTCAACTGGGGTCACCTTTTAATGTTGCGATCCAAAGTTTGGATATCCTGATCCGGCAGATGGATCGTCAATTGACGAAACAGGCAGATATCCAGGTGAACTTCCCGATTGAACCGCAGCTTGTCTTTAAAGTGGGTGCCGGTCAGGATGTCATCGCAATCGCCAATGAGATGTTGCGGAATAATCCGATCGACTATAGCCTGTTGGAAAATCATCGAAATACAGATTAGATGCGTATCCAGCCGGGAGAAAGACCGCAACTCCGGCGAGAGAGCTCTTATCGGAGTTCAGGATAGTGAGAGCTCCTGAACTCCGGTGAACAACGTCTCATCGGAGAAAACGGATGAAAAACAGCCTGACCTCCGGCGAACAGCGTCTCACCGGAGGTCAGCCTTGCAGCTGACGCTACAATAAAAAAAACCGCACAATCATCAGCTGATTGTGCGGTTTTGCATATAATGCTTAGTTTTCCGGCCAAACTTCTTTGGAGATTTCCACAACGTGGCGTACTTTCGCCCATTGTTCCTCTTCCGTCAGCAAGTTGCCTTCTTCTGTGGAGGCGAATCCGCATTGCGTGCTCAACGCCAATTGATCCAAAGGAACATATTTGCTGGCTTCTTTTATGCGGGCTTTGATTTCTTCTTTGTCTTCCAGCTCCGCCGTTTTCGAAGTAACCAGGCCCAATACGATACGGCCTTTGCCTTTGAAGTAGGCAAGTGGTTCGAAACCGCCGGAACGATCGGTATCATACTCCAGGAAATAACCGTCGAAGCTTGTTTGTCCGAAAAGCTCTTCTGCGATCGGATCATAAGCGCCTTCCAATGAGTGGTGAGATTTATAGTTGCCGCGACAGACATGTGTCGTCAAGACAAGATCAGCAGGTTTTGCTTCGATGATGGCTTGAACGTTCTCAGCTGCAACGCGTTTGGAAGCTTTGTATTCTTCCGAATCATCCGCGAAGTTGCAAAGGAAGCCCCAGTGTACATCGTCCAATTGCAGATAGCGACAGCCCAAGTTGTATAAAGCTTGGACAGTGTCGATGTAGGCTTGTTGCACGTCCGCTTGGTACGCTTCAACCGAAGGGTAGATTTCTTCGTTGCGATAGCCTGGGTAGAAAACTTCGTTCGGGCTAGGGATTGTGAACTTCGCTACGCCTTGGTCTCCGACGATTTCATTTAATGATTTGAAAGCAGCCAGGAAAGGGTGGTTCGGATTGAAGGAGATTTTGCCGACGTTGCGGAAAGCGTACTTGCGGACTTCCACATCCCCGAAATCATAACCGTGTTCCGGCACATAGCCTTCAAATCCGTTCAGGTTTTCGATGAAATCGATATGCCACCATGAGCGACGGAATTCGCCATCCGTGAATCCCTTCAATCCGTTTTCCTTTTGATCTTTGACCAGTTTCGTGATTTCTTCCGTTTCGATTTGGTCCAAAGCAGCAGCATCGATTTCACCGGCTGCAAATTTCAAGCGCGCGTCCTTCAATGGTTCCGTGCGTAAAAAGCTCCCTACGTGATCGGCTCTGAATGGTAAAGTTGTTGTTTTTTGTGCTTTTGTCATATTATTTTCCTTCTTTCCGTTATTATTTTTTTATCAAACAAGATAATGCAGTAAAAAAAAATACGTCCCTGCACATTGCTGTGCAAGGACGTATGATTGCTCATCGTGATACCACCTTGGTTCGGGGTACGCTCACGCATGCCCCCTCAGTCAGTACGCAAGACGATCGATAGTCTTGTTATACTGCGGCATTGTAACGTATGCGGACGTGGCTCGCTGAGGCCGGATGGCGTTCACAAACCAATCACTCTAAGACCATTTTCTGGATGACTTTCCTGTCCTCTTCTCAGCTGCCGAGGTTCTCTGTGCATTTCCGTTATCCATACTCTTCTTTTCACCGTGAGGTTGTTTGAATTTATATATATAATAACAATATGATTAGTAAGTGTCAAATATTTTCTCACGATAAATTCATTTACTTGTTTTGATTTCCGCTGCGTATTCCTCGTAGAATATTTTTTTAGTCTGGATGAACCGTCTGAAGTCGTTCAGCAACTGAAACAAAATGGCGCGATTTTCGAACTCCGCCCGGGTGGCCGGCAACTCGCTCTCACGGAATGCTTGCAGCAATGAATCGATGTCCTCCATCAGATAGATTCCGGTGTTCTGTTCGTGCAGCTGAGCGGCAGTCAGGAAGAACAGCCCGGCCAAAATTTTGTTTTCGCTTGTCGGCAGCGCGCACAAGCCGAGATTGGTGGCCATATATTTCAGGATGGTGACCTGCTCGCTGCGCATATCGAAGTAGCGGATGTTATAGGTCGATTGGTCCAGCAACTGATTATCGAATTCGGCATAGACAACTTGCCTGTATTTTTCCAATTGATCATCCAACTCATTCAACAACCGCTTTTGATTGCGGTCATCTCCCTCACGAAGGGTGACGCTGAAACTGTGCAGCACTTCCTTCATCTGCGTCTCGACTTGTTCGCGAAGCAAGATGATCTGGCTCGCTTTGGATGGCATATAGAGATTGAACAGAATCGCCACGCCGGCTCCGATCATCATCAAGGCTAATTCGTTCAGAATCCAAGGAAGGCTTGTTTGCTTTTCCAGTAATAGATGCGTCACAAGCACCGAACAAGGCGCGATCCCGGATTGAAGAGTGAAGCGGTAGGCCAATGGTACATAGAAAAGCAGATAAACTCCGAACACGATGATGTGGAATCCAAAAATCCGGAACAGGACCGTCGCGATCGTCAACGCCAGCACTGTGGAGGCAATCCGCTGCAAGGCTGTCAGAACGGATGATTTTTTGGTGTCCAGCACACTAAGGATCGCGATGATCCCAGCTGAAACGGAATAATTCAAATTTAGAAATTGCGCAATCAGAATCGCAATGACAGTCGCAAATGCGATTTTGATGGTGCGGTGGCTCAATGTCATGGGCTTCCCTCCTATATTTCTAGCATAGTGCATTTCAGTTCGATTGACCAGTGTTTTCGGATATAGTAAGAGTGCGTCTTTTTCGGTCTGGAAGTGGATTTTCTAATCAAAAAAATACTATATCTCGTTTTGCTGGCATGGTATGATACTAGATGTTGTTCCGCGAACCAGCGGATCGGAAATTACATTAAATTACGGAAATAATCAGATAACACCAAAGGAAGGGATATGATTGAGCGTGCTGGTAATGGCAGGAATGATAGGTGCTGGGAAGTCGACTTATACTGAAATGATTTCAAGAAGATTGGGTACGGAGGCCTTTTTCGAAAGCGTCGATTACAACCCGATCTTGGACAAATTTTATGATAATCCGCAAAAATGGGCATTCAGCCTTCAAATATATTTCTTGAATACGCGGTTCCGCAGCATCAAAGCTGCTTTGACTGATGACAATAATGTCTTGGACCGTTCCATATATGAAGACGCGCTGTTCACGAGGGTCAATCATTTGCAAGGCAACATCTCCCAAGAAGAGATGGATATCTACAACGACCTGTTGGCCAATATGATGGAAGAACTGGAAGGCATGCCCAAAAAAGCGCCGGATTTGCTGATCTATCTGGATGGTTCATTCGAGACGATTTTGGATCACATCCGCAAGCGCGGCCGTGAATTTGAGCAGATCGAGGACGATTCCGAGTTATTATCCTACTATGAATTACTTTTCAAAAATTATGAGCAATGGTATCAGGAATACGATCAAAGTCCCAAAATCAAAATCAACATCGACACATTCGATATCGTCAACAACAGCGGCGATGAAGAGAAGGTCATGAGCATCATCGAAAATGCTCTCTTGGAAGTCCGCGGCGAAGAGGTCGAATTGACTTGTGCCGGAAGCAATATCGTATAAGTGACAGATCCGTTCAGGTCGTCATCAAACAGCAGCAGTGTCATTCGGTGCGACTGCTGTTTTTTTGGTGAGTAGGCCTAAATTTTTCGCGACGGACTGAAGCATATCCGTGGTTTATATACTATAATTAGGAAACAGACATAAATGACAGTTGAAGAGGATGGAACCAGATGATGGCGGCGGATAAGGCAGAACAAGCGGTGAATGTGGAACAATGGCAGGCAATCAATGAACGGGATGGGCATTTTGATGGACAATTCTATTACGCGGACAGGAATACACAACTGTACTGCAAGCCGTCCTGCCCTACCCAGATTCCGAAATTCAACCATGTCTGCATCTTTTCCTCGGTGCAGGCTGCCGAGGCGCACGGCTACAGTCCTTGCCGCAAATGCAGGCCGAACGGGAAGGCCGTTACGGATCTGGAATGGGCCGGTCAAGCTGAACGCTTCATCCACAACTATTATCCAAACCCGTTGAGCGTGAATCGGATTGCCGAAGCTTGTCATGGGTCTTCGTCGGAACTGCAGCAGATTTTCATCCGGATATACGGCGTTTCGTTGTTGGACTATCTCGACCGTGTCCGGATGGATCAAGCACGCTACTTGCTGATTCACTCGAGACTCTTCATCAAGCAAATAGCTGAGCTGGTTGGGATGCCCGCCGCAGCGGATTTTTCCCGCAAATTCAAGGAAAAGGAAGGCGTGGCTCCGACAGAATACCGTAAACGTGCGCGTAAGCTTGACACAGACCAACACTCCTGAAGAGTTACAGCACAAATAAAAAAATGTAGAGCTAAACAGCAGGCTGACCGATCAATGGTAACCAGCTGTTTTTTTATTTTCCGATGAAATCATTTGACACAAATCGTTTACAAGTGTAAACTTGAATTCATAAGTAAGAATAAACAACAGAAGGGTGAAAAAAATGACCGAACTGGCACAGAAGAAAATCACCGACGCTGAATGGGAAGTCATGCGCGTTGTCTGGACGAACGGAAAAGCAACCAGCCGGGAAATCATTTCGGTTCTGCAGGAAAAAATGGATTGGAAACAAGCCACCATCAAAACGTTGATCGGAAGACTCGTCGACAAAGGCTTGTTGGCAACGGAACCTATCGGAAATAAATTCATCTACAGCGCAAACGTATCCGAGCAGGAAAGCGTCGGCGGTGCTACCGAAGACCTTTTGGCACACGTCTGCACGAAAAAAGTCGGCCGCACGATAGCGGAACTGATTGATAGAGCAACATTGAGTCACGCAGATGTGGCGATATTGGAAAAGGCGATCGCCATCAAAAAACGGACGGCAGTCGATGAAGTAAAGTGTATGTGCACGCCAGGACAATGCAACTGCAAACAAACCGGTTGCGTACACAAGGAGGAATCACCAGATGGAAAATAAAAGTTATGATATAGAAGGCATGAGTTGTGCATCGTGCTCCCAAGCCGTGGAAAAAGCGGCAGCTAAAGTCGCAGGCGTAAAGGAAGCCACCGTCAATTTGGCGACCGAGAAATTGACGGTTACTGTCGATGAGAGCCAGTTTTCCGAAAATCTTCTGAAGAATGCAGTCGATGCAGCAGGTTATGTGTTGGTGGCAAACAAGAAAGAAAAGACGTTTCTGATCGAAGGCATGAGTTGCGCCTCGTGCTCCCAAACCGTGGAAAAAGTGACCCGGGCAGTGGCTGGCGTGTCGGATGCGTCCGTGAACTTGGCTACCGAAAAAATGTTCGTCTCTTATGATCCGACAATGCTTCATCCAGGGGATATCGAAAGAGTTGTGGCCGAAGCGGGCTATAAGGCGATTGAAGAGAGCAGTACTATAGAAGAAAGCGATCAAAATCAAGCGAAGAAAGAACAACACATCAAAAATATGTGGCGGCGCTTTTGGCTCTCGGCGGTATTCACGATTCCACTTCTGTATCTCGCGATGGGTCACATGTTGGGATTGCCGTTGCCGATGAGCCTCCATCCGGATATGCATCCCGTCACATTCGCGCTCACACAGCTCGTGTTGACGATCCCGGTGATGCTGCTCGGGACGAAATTTTTCACAGTCGGCTTCAAGTCCTTGTTCAAAGGCCACCCGAATATGGATTCGCTCGTGGCTTTGGGAACAAGCGCAGCCTTTCTGTATAGCCTGTATGGCACAGTTGCGGCAATCGGTGGGAACAACGAGCTTGTCATGAACTTGTACTACGAATCAGCAGCCGTCATTTTGACGCTGATTACGCTCGGCAAGTACTTCGAGGCCGTTTCAAAAGGCAAGACGTCGGAGGCCATCAAAAAACTGATGGGCTTGGCGCCTAAGACAGCCCGCGTCATCCGTGACGGCAATGAGCAGGAAATTAAGCTGGATGCCGTTATGGTTGGGGACATTCTGGTTGTCCGTCCCGGCGAAAAAATGGCTGTCGATGGGAAAGTCACGGAAGGCCTGACATCCGTCGATGAATCGATGCTGACAGGCGAGAGTATGCCGGTGGAGAAAAAAGCGGGCGATGCCATCATCGGCGGCAGCATCAATAAAAACGGAACGATCCAATACCGTGCCGAAAAAGTCGGGAAAGATACGGCGCTTGCGCAGATCATCAAGTTGGTGGAAGATGCCCAAGGTTCAAAAGCACCGATCGCAAAACTGGCCGATACGATTTCGGGCTACTTCGTTCCGATCGTCATCGTGCTCGCTGTTCTGGCCGGGCTGGCGTGGTACTTCATGGGACAAGAATCCTGGATTTTTGCACTGACCATCACGATTTCCGTATTGGTCATCGCTTGTCCTTGCGCGTTGGGCTTGGCGACTCCGACCGCCATCATGGTGGGTACCGGTAAGGGCGCCGAGAACGGTGTGCTGATCAAAAGCGGGACGGCTCTGGAGGTAACGCATAAAATTCAGACTATCGTTTTCGACAAGACGGGGACGATCACGGAAGGTAAGCCGAAAGTGACGGATGTTCTGGTCCGTGAAGGGCTGGATCCGAATGAACTGTTGCTGTTGGCAGCATCGGCCGAAAAAGGGTCAGAGCATCCGCTCGGGGAAGCCATCGTCCGCGATGCCGAGGAGAAACAGCTGTCTTTCTTGAAACCATCCGCCTTCAATGCGTTGCCTGGCTTCGGTATCGCTGTTACAATCGATGGGAAAGAGCTTCTGTTGGGAAATGAAAAGTTGATGCTGAACCATGCAATCGGACTCGGTTCATTTGCCGAAACCTCCCACACGCTGGCGGAACAAGGCAAAACACCGATGTACATTGCAATGGATGGGGAATTGGCCGGCATCATCGCCGTTGCCGATACGGTGAAAGCAAGCAGTGCGACCGCAATCAAAAAACTCCGTGATATGGGCATCGAAATCGCGATGATCACCGGTGACAATAAACGTACGGCGCAAGCCATCGCCAACCAGGTGGGCATCGACCGGGTCTTGAGTGAAGTATTGCCTGAAGACAAAGCGGAAGAAGTCAAGAAGCTGCAACAGGGCGGCCGCAAAGTCGCCATGGTCGGAGACGGTGTCAATGATGCACCGGCATTGGCTCAAGCCGACATCGGCATCGCCATCGGATCAGGGACTGATGTTGCCATCGAATCAGCAGATATCGTACTGATGAAGAGCGACCTGATGGCGGTTGCCACGGCCGTCGAACTCAGCAAAGCCACCATCAAAAACATCAAGGAGAATCTGTTCTGGGCATTCGCCTATAATGTCCTGGGTATTCCTGTCGCGATGGGAATCCTGCATGTCTTCGGAGGACCTTTGTTGAATCCGATGATCGCCGGAGCAGCGATGAGTTTCAGCTCGGTGTCGGTTGTGTTGAATGCATTACGTCTGAAAGGATTCAAACCTTCCGTCTCAAAACGGTAAAGGATCAATAAATAGAAGAAAAGAGGAAATAATGATGAAAAAAGAATTACTACTTGAAGGAATGAAATGCGATGGTTGCGTAGCGACGGTCAAAGAGAAATTCTCTGCGATTGCAGGTGTGGAAGAGGTAATCGTTGATCTTGAAGAAAAAACAGCAACGGTCAAAATGAACCAAGACATTTCCGAAACGACTTTCAATGAAGCGTTGTCCGGCACGAAGTTTAAAGTAACCGGCAGCAAATAAGCAAAAAATAATGGCACAGGCTCCCTCTATGATTGCTGAGGGAGCTTTTTTCGCATAAATTTGTACATTTTTTCTGTTTGGCTATTGTCGTGAACACAATTTAGGAGTAAAATAATACATGCAGTCCGGTCGAACAGACCAATCTGCGGGCGTAGTTTAGTGGTAAAATGCGACCTTCCCAAGGTCATGTCGCGGGTCCGATTCCCGTCGCCCGCTTTCTGATAATGCATGCATCTTAACCTTACCGGTGAAGTCGGTAAGGTTTTTTTATTTATGTTTACACTAAGCAAATGTTTTGTAATAATTTTTAGCCACTAAAAGTCAAATGGGTCGACTGCGCTTGATAAATGACAGAGATAAAACAAATGTTACAGATAGAAAAGTTGTTAAATCAAATGTTTTTGTTGCTTTTTGTATGAAGTTTGTGAAAAAAGACAGCAATGAAGCTGATTGTTACAAATTGATTTTATATATTACGACAGCGTAATAATTGACTTATGTTTGTAAGATAAATAGTTGTTTGAGACAGTCACGTTAAGACGGAATAACAAAGAATGTATTTTTAACTTTGTCGGTTTGATTCATGATAGGATTGTCTCTGTTGAAAGAACTCCGATCGAGACCTGGATAAATACTTCATTTATCAAATAAAAAAGGTCATGAAGAGTATAAATTGCAATACGAAAACATTGCGAAGAGAAGAAAGGGAAAAAACACACATGAAAAACTTCAAATCTAGATTATTCGTAACGAGCGCAACTTTAGCAGCCATTGGTTTTATGGCAACAGCGAACCCTATACAAGCAAACGCAACAGAATATACTTCATCCACTTGGACAGCACGTACGGCAGATCAAATCAAAGCGGATATCCAAAACTTGGAAAGCGGCAGCAAATATACTTTCCAATGGGGCGACACTTTATCAGCAATTGCAGTAGCTACTGACGTATCAGTGAATGCCTTGGTTGATGTCAACAGCATCGGAAATGCAGATATGATTATCGCCGGTAACGCGATTGTATTGTCAGCTGATCATAAAATCGTGACTGTTGAACAAGACTCAGAAGTGAAGAGCTACGATATCAGCTCCGAAGAAGCAGTTGAAGTCGAAACACCAGTTGAAGCAGTTGAAGAAGTGCAGGCAGCTGCACCAGCTGAAGAAACATATGTTGAGCAAACTCCAGTAGCTCAAGCACCATCAACGACTTACCAAGCAAGCTACTTCTTGTATCAAGTAGTCCAAGCTGAAGCAGGCCCAAGCTACCAAGAAAAATTGAACGTTGCTTCTGTTATCATGAACCGTGTCGATTCCGGAATCTGGGGTGGTACGACAATCGATGCCGTGTTATATGCATCAGGTCAGTTCTCAGTAGTTGCTAACGGAGCTGCTGCAGCACAAGTGCCTTCTGCTGAAACAATTCAAGCAGTTAACGAAGTATTGAATGGTTACCGTTCAACATCGGCACAAAGCTTCCGCGCTTCAGGCGATGGTGTAACAAACGTGTTCTTCTAAAAAATATAAATAGCACCGATAGTACAAAGCAAAAAGCTGGACCCATTTCGGGTTCAGCTTTTTTGATGCGAGCGGATCCGTCCGGTAGGATTGCAGGATGTCCGATACCGGGAAAGAATCGGACATCCTGGAAACTATATACAAAAACGACCGTCTCTTCCGATACGGTCGTTTCTTTATAAAATGCACAATTAAATGTTGATGTTCAGGTTCACTGGGCTCAATTTCGAAACAAGACCGCGTAGGCGAGCGCCTGCGAGTTCTTTGATAGGCTCGACGACCTCTCTGATCGCGACATATTTGTCCACGTAAGTTACGACAAAACTTTCTTTGTAGCGCGGCAGGCCACAACGGCTTACCAAAAACATATGCTTAAGAATGATGTCGCGCTCCAAGGAGCTGATTTCAGTGATACGGCAAGCATTTTCACAAGCAATTTTTGGATGAGCATCGGCATGGGAACCGAGATTCAGCTGGGCGACAGCATCGCGGTCTTCATGGAAGAAGTCATGCAGCAAACCGGCACGTGCAGTAGCTCGAGCATCCAGCTTCCATTTTTTTGCAAGTTGGTAACTTTTATAGGATACGCGAATCGAATGCTCCAAACGATTGGTGAAGTGGTGGTGGGTAATGGTCTCCATATGCAATAATTCTTCGTGATAGATCAGATCTTCGACCAAAGCGACATATTCAGCATCATTTTTCCAATGGGATTGTTGCATCTGCATGCTTATTCTATCATCCTTTATGTAAGTAGTTGTATTTGTATTTTTCATGATGCCCATACTATACACCCACAGCAGAAAAAAAGGAAGAGACTCGTTGTGTTTTTCTTCACTTTTACCAATTTTTAAAATGTTTGTCATTTTGCTGTCACATCCGCGTTTTTGAGAATGGGCGTGTACTTTTTGGGATTCCGGAGTAGAATAGGGAATATAAGATCAGGAAGGGGCGATGAATGTGGAGAAAGTGGAAGGACCTTTTTACCTATTGAATGATGACATCATCAAAAATGAGGACGACAGAAAACATCCGGAATTCGAAGGACGGACCGTATATGAATTCATCCGTGTCCAGGATGGGATTGCGATTTTTTTGGAGGATCATCTGGAACGTTTTTTCCGGTCCGCAGCTTATCTGGACCTGCCACTGCCTGCTACGGCAGAGTCCATCGAGGACCGCGTCTATCGCCTGATAGCTGCCAATCAGGTTGAGGAGCAGAACCTTAAGTTTATCCTTGGTAAAACGTCAGAAGGCGAGAGTGTGTTGTGGATTTTTTTCACCCAGAGCATTTATCCTTCAAAAAAATATTATGAAGAGGGCATCGCGACGAGCCTCTTCCGAATCGAAAGATTGGATCCGAACATCAAGCTTGTCCGATCTGATTACCAGAAAGCGGTACTGCAGGAGCGTGCCGACAAAGGGGTTTATGAACTTTTGCTGGTTGATGGAAATGAGCAGATCACCGAAGGCAGCCGCACGAATGTCTTTTTTGTGAAGGGTAACGAACTGTATACGCCTCCGGCACAAGCGGTATTGCTGGGAATCGTCCGTAAGAAAGTGTTCGAAATCTGTGCAAAACGACAAATACCGATCAATGAAACGGCAATTCCGGTGGAGTGGGTCAAGGAAGCTGAAGGTGCTTTCGTTTCCGGCACCGGCAATAATGTGTTGCCGATATCCAAAATCGGAGATCATTTGATTCCTACGATGGAGAATCCAGTTGTGCAGGCAATCATGGCAGATTATGCCGAACTGGTCAGGATGTATAAAGAAGAAAATAAACACTAAAAAAACATTGTTAACCACATTATGAAAAAGGTTGACAAACAGACGGCCTGCGTTTAAACTGAATACAGCATTGAGACCATCGCTTCGGTTCAAGCGGTGGTTTTTTAATCTTCTAAGTAAGAGAACGGGGGTAAAGGATGTCCACAAAAGAGAAAGTATTACAATATTTGGAGCAGCATAAAGGCGAAAGCATTTCCGGCCAAGACTTGGCTGATAAATTGGAAGTTTCCAGAACATCCGTGTGGAAAGCGATCAATGGCCTGAAAAAAGAAGGTTATCAAATAGAAGCAACTACGAATAAAGGGTATCAGTTATCCATCGATACCGATCTGTTGTCTGAGGCGGCCATTGTGCCGTTACTGTCGGAAGCGCTGAAAGGCCACCGAGTCATTGCACATAAAACAATCGATTCGACAAACCTCGAGGCCAAACGGATCGTCAACGAAGATCCGACTTTCGAAGGTGTGATTTTATCGGAAGAACAGACAAAGGGCAGAGGCCGTTTGGGAAGAGTTTTCTACTCACCGAGCGAATCAGGCCTGTACATGAGTTTGGTTTTGAGGCCGGTTGCTGATCTTGATAACGCCACCTTGATCACAACAGCCGCAGCCGTAGCCGTTTGCCAAGCGATCGAAACGCTGACGGGAAAAAAACCGCAGATAAAATGGGTGAACGACATCTTTCTGGATGGCAGGAAAGTCTGCGGCATCCTGACGGAAGGAATCATGGATATGGAATCGCGGACAATCGGAACGATCATTTTGGGAATCGGCTTGAACTTCCGGGAGCCTGAAACGGATTTTCCCGATGAGATCCAGTCGATCGCCGGCACGTTGTTCGATAAAAAAAATGCCGCGGTGACCCGGAATCAAATGGTCGCCGAAATCCTCAATCGCTTTTATCTACTTTATCCTGATTTGGTTAAACGTTCCTATCTGGACGAGTACCGCAAACGTTGTTTCGTCTTGGGCGAACAGGTGACTTTCCCGCAAGGAAACGAAACAATCGAAGCCAAAGCGATTGCAATCGACAATGACGGCGGGCTTGTGGTGGCATTGCCGAATGGGGAAACGAAAACCCTGACCTTTGGCGAAATCAGCATCAAAATCAAAAAAGAGAGAAGGAAAATAATATGAAATTATCAACAAGAGATTTGACTCAAATCAGCATATTCGCGGCTTTGACATTCGTCAGTGGTTTCCTGAGCATCCCTGTCGGCCCCGTTCCGATCACTTTGCAGACACTCATGGTACTGCTGACCGGCTTCTTCCTGCGTCCAAAAGCTGCCTTTTTTGCGCAACTGCTGCCTTTGCTATTGAAATTATTGCTTGGCGGATTCCAAGCCTTTTTGACTCCTAGTTTTGGGTTTGTGTTTGGATTTATTGCAGCTGCTACTTTGATTTCCTATCTCGTGCATAATAAAGAAGGAAGCTTTTTGAATTATGGCATTGCAGCCGTTGCCGGCACAATCGTCATGTACGCAATCGGTTTGCCTTACATGGCGATGATCCTGAATGTTGTCATGGGCAATCAATTCGACTTGGCTGCGATTTTCCAGATGGGCATGTTGCTTTTCATTCCGGGGGATATCGCTAAAGCTGTATTGGCGATCATTCTGGCGGATCGTTTAAAAGGGCATGTTCGTGCCTTCCAACACTGAATTTAGATTTTGAAAACATAAATAATTCAAGATAAAGCATCCAGACCGGTGTAGGAAGGGGTTGGATGCTTTTATTTTGAAAAATATCTCGAATTCGTGAATATATAACTTGAAATACATTCCAGGATGTGGCATAATGATATCAAGCTTACGAAATGTAAGAGAGGTGAGGGTGAGCCCTTCATTGAAAAACAAGTGCATGGAGGAAAATAATTGGGAAACACATCTATGATATCTCGTATTAGTAATGCTTTATTTGGAAATAAAAATACAAAAACAACAGATGAAAAGGGGAAAACAATTATGAAAATCGGAATTATCTCTGGAAGCGTACGTGAAGGAAGAAACTCAGCGGCAGTATCGGAATGGATCCATGAATTTGCCAAAAAACGCAATGATGGCGGCATCGAATACGAAATCGTAGCTTTAGCAGACTATGACTTGCCTTTGTTGGGCGCTAAATTACCAGAAGACCGTCAAGCGGCAGCAGGGGCAGCAATTCAAGCTTGGTCAGAAAAAATGGCTTCATTTGATGGATATGTATTTGTGACACCTGAATACAACCATGCAGTCGGTGGCGCTTTGAAAAATGCATTGGATTTCCTGAAACCTGAAGTTGCGGATAAAGCAGCCGGATTTGTTGGATACGGAAGTTTGGGCGGGGCCCGCGCACACGAAAATATGCGCGTCATCCTTGGCGAGTTGAGCGTAGCAACTGTGCACACAACAGTGAATTTCTCATTGATGACTGATTTCGAAAACATGAGCAATTTTGTGCCGAACGATTATCACGCAAGCAATGCAACCGCAATGTTCGATGAATTGATCAAATGGTCCGGAGCTTTGAAAACTATCCGTTAATGAGCGTTAAATATTGAAATGAATAGATGATTGTGATCGTCAGGGAGTCCTGGCGATCATTTCTTTTCGAAGACAGGATCCTTTTATATTTTCTCCATTGATTTTCTGAAAGTGAACACCTATACTGAAACGTACTGAGTTTGCAAGCAAGCATTCGAATCAAGTGATCAGCATACATGGGAAAACAATCGGAGGGGATTAAGTGGTTTTGTTGGGAAGTTTGGTCAACAGTGCGGCCATTATTTTGGGAGGCAGTATCGGTCTGGCTTTGAAGAAAGGTTTATCGGATAGGATTGCCAGCGCAGTGATGAACGCTTTGGCGTTATGTGTCCTTTACATAGGCGTGAGTGGCATGTTGAAGGGCGAAAATATTTTGATCACCATCCTATCGATGGTGTTTGGGACTTTGGTCGGCGAATGGATCGATCTGGATAAAAAAATCAATCAGTTGGGCGATGAAATAGAAAGCCGGGTATCTTCTGAAAATAAGGAACATTCTGTTTCTAATGGGTTCGTCACAGCAAGTCTATTGTTCTGTGTCGGCGCGATGGCGATTGTCGGAGCTCTGCAGAGCGGTTTGACCGGAAATCATGACACGTTATTTGCGAAGTCACTGATTGATGGCATCGCGGCCATCGTGATGGCATCCAGTCTAGGGATTGGGGTACTGCTTTCAGCAGGTCTGATCCTCGTTTATGAAGGCGGAATTACACTCTTTGCGAATGTCCTAGCGCCGCTTTTGACTGATTCTGTAATCAACGAAATGACCTGTGTCGGCTCATTGCTGATTGTTGGTCTGGCTTTGAACATGCTGAAATTGACGAATCTGAAAATTATGAATTATGCGCCTGCTGTTTTTTTTCCTATCCTTTTCGGATATTTTATGTAACGACAGAAAGAAGACGATCCCCAGCGGACGTCTTTTTTGATTAACGACTCCGTTGCCGTTATAATCGGTAGCAAAGAAAGTCAGCGAAAAGGGGACAGAACTATGTGCGGACGTTATGCGCTGGAAGCGACAAAGAGTGAATTATGGGAAAGGTACCTTTTGGGGGAAATGAAAGAGGATGTCGAAGAGCGCGCGGAAATATTTCCGACCAACTACACACCACTGATAATGCCGGGCAACGAGCTTGTTCACCACAAATGGGGGTTTGTTGAGCCTTTCGCTAAGCGTCCTCTGATCAATGCCCGAGCAGAGACAATACTCGAAAAGCCGACATTCAGCCAACCCTTTCGGACAGCGCGTTGTCTCGTGCCGGCGACTGCATTTTTTGAATGGGAGAAAGTCGGCGATGAAAAGTTGAAACGAAAAATTGCCGTAGCAGATATCCCGATTTTTTCGATGGCCGGTATCCTGAAGACCTATCAGGATGAAAACGGAAATCCTTTTACTGTTTTCTCCATCATCACCACGGCCGCCAATGATCAGATGCGTGCTATCCACGATCGCATGCCTGTGATACTGGAACCTGAAGATGAAGCCTTCTATCTAGATCAGAAGGCTGATCCGAAATTGGTTTGGAAGTTGCTGAAACCTACAGAACAGCGCCTGCTGATCGAATGAGTAATCGTTAATTGTTTATAAATGAGAATACGCTCATCTTAATTTAATTTAATCGTTGACATCCTTATCTGATTCTTATAAACTGAAGGCAAATAACTAATGTGCTAGAAGGATTAATGCAAACGCAAACAAAGGTGCCGCAGTCCCATCATCAGAAAAGCCCATTTGGATAATTCTATCTGAATGGGCTTTTTCGTACTAGGGATAAGCGGTTGATTGCCTAAGAAGTTCTCGCACAAACTAAAAATAGGGGGAAATGAAATGATTGGAATGGATTGGAAAAAGAAAGTAGCGACAACATTGGCACTGACTTCTGCTTTATTGCTTGGTGCATGCGCCGGCGGTACAGAAGAAGCAACGGATTCTTCCGCAGCAAGTTCGACAGTTTCAGAAGATGCTGTGCATATCGGTATTCTGCAGATTCTTGAGCACGAGTCCTTATCGGCTGCCCGCACAGGGTTCTTGGAAGTGCTGGAGGAAGCTGGGTACGTCGAAGGCGACAATCTGGTCGTAGATTACCAGAATGCCCAGGGTGACCAAGCCAACCTGCAGAGTATGGCTGAGCGCTTAGCAGGCAATAATGACCTCATTTTATCGATATCGACCCCGGCTTCACAAGCGATAGCAAACGCAGAAAAAGAAAATGCAGTTCTGTTCACTGCCGTAACCGATCCAATCGATGCCGGACTGGTGGCAAGCGCGGAAGAACCGGGAGCGAACATCACCGGAACAAGCGACCAAGCACCAATGGACAAGCAGATTGAACTGTTGTTGTCGATTGTACCTACTGCAGAAACGGTAGGGATCATCTTTAACTCCAGTGAAATGAATTCCGTTGTCCAAAGTGATCAAGCGAAAGCGTTGCTGGAAGCAGCAGGCGTGAACGTCGAAATCATGACCGTTACTTCGACAAACGATGTCCAACAAGTGATGGAATCGTTGGTACAAAAAGTGGACGCGATCTATATTCCGACAGACAATACCTTATCCAGCACAATGGCTACCGTTGGCCAAATCGCGATGGAAGCCAAAATCCCTGTCATTCCTGGCGCCACTGATATGGTGGAAGTGGGCGGATTGGCAACTTACGGAATCGACTTCAAGGAATTAGGGCGTCAGACAGGCGAAATGGCCTTGCAAATTTTGGAAGAAGGTAAACTTCCTTCCGAACTGCCGGTACAATTCCCTGAGACGCTGCAATTGGTCATCAATGAAGAGATGGCTGAAGCATTGGGAATTGATCCAGACAGCATAAAAATGCCAGAATAAGTTATCCATTAAAAACGAAGCTGCCTCACTAAAGTGTGGCAGCTTCGTTTTTTTGTGGCGTACCCGAGCGTATATTGTTCTGCTCCGGGGACGGAGGCCTCGCCGGAGTTGGTCTAACAATTAGAGTTGTCTCCTCCGATAAGGCCTCACTTATCGGAGGAGAGAAAGAAAGTTACCGGCGAACTCCGGTGAGAAGGCCATCACCGGAGTTGTGGACACAATCTTCTGCGTTTCCACGCTGGCTTGAGCGACGTGTTACACGATTTTGTAAGGAAACAGCAAAAAGGGTTGACAAAAGAAGGTACATTGCATAAAATGAGAATACGATAATAAAACTTAGTTAAAAATTAGAAGGCTACAAAAAAAGGAAAGGAGGGGATCGTCATGGAAGATGCAAACGTATCGGCTAACGTAATCATGGGGACTACCCCTTCTTTCAACGGCTTATTATTATAGCAGGGCTTGGACACTGGAATATCAGTCGTTTGAGCCCTGCTTGGCATTGACAAATAATGGGGCTGAAGCGATTATTTATTGACCTTCGAAATGCATCCATTATTTGTGGATGCATTTTTTTTCGAAATTTACTCTTATGAATCTTTAATGAAACCAATAAACGAAAAATGAACCGGAGGAAAAGACCATGACCGAAAAACAGTACATTCAATTCTTTGATACGACTCTGCGCGATGGGGAACAGACACCTGGTGTGAACTTCAATACGAAGGAAAAAGTACAGATTGCCTTGCAGATGGAAAAATGGGGGATCGATGTTATCGAGGCAGGCTTCCCGATTTCTTCAGAAGGCGACTTCGAGGCCGTAAAAGCGATCGCCGGCGCTGTCAAAAACATGACAGTAGCAGGACTTGCGCGTTGCAACGAAAAAGACATCGATACAGCTTATGAAGCCTTGAAGGATGCGGCGGATCCACAAATCCATATTTTTATTGCAACGAGCCCTGTCCATATGGAATTCAAGCTGAAGATGAGCAAAGAAGAAGTGTTGGCGTCTGTTGCACACCATGTGGCATACGCCAAATCAAAATTCGAGAAAGTCCAGTTCTCTCCTGAGGATGCGACCAGAAGCGATTGGGATTTCTTGGTTGAAGTCGTCAATCTGGCTATCGAAAAGGGCGCAACGGTCATCAACATTCCTGATACCGTTGGCTATACCAATCCGACTGAATTCGGAAATCTGTTCAAATACCTGAAGCAAAATGTAACCCGCTTTGATGACGTCATCTTCTCCTCACATTGCCACGACGATTTGGGCATGGCAACGGCGAACGCTTTGGCTGCAGTCGAAAATGGCGCGCTTCGGGTAGAGGGCACCATCAACGGCATCGGAGAGCGTGCAGGAAATACGGCACTTGAGGAAGTTGCAGTTGCGCTCCACATCCGCAAAAATTATTATGAGAAAGAAATGGGTATGGTACTGAAGGAAACGAAGCGCACAAGCGATTTGGTCAGCCGCCTTTCCGGCATGCCGGTTCCGCGCAACAAAGCCGTCATCGGCGGTAATGCCTACGCACACGAGTCCGGGATCCATCAGGATGGTGTGCTGAAGAACCCGGAAACCTACGAAATCATCACACCGCAATTGGTCGGTGTGGAGCATAACTCATTGCCGCTTGGCAAGCTGTCCGGCCGTCACGCCTTTGTGGATCGGATTGCGCAAATGGGCTATGAAATCAGCGATCCCGCTGAAATCAAAATACTGTTCGCCCGCTTCAAGGAGCTGGCTGACAAGAAGAAGAACGTCACCGAAGAGGACATCCATGCGCTGATGGTCGGTAAGTCGATCGAAGATGAATCGGCTTACGAGTTGAAACGACTGCAAGTGCAGTTTGTGAAAGATGGCATCCAAGCGGCGATCGTCGGCATCCAGGATAAGGGCAATAAAGAAGCGAAGATGCAGGATTCCGCAACCGGATCGGGAAGCATCGAAGCGATCTACAATACCATCAACCGCATTATGGAGCAAGAAATCATTCTGAAGGAATACAACATCGAAGCCATCACAGGCGGGAAAGATGCGCAAGCAGAAGTGCACGTGGTCGTGGAGGATGAGGACGGCAAGAGCTATAACGGAACAGGTATCGACTTCGACGTTCTGACGGCATCCGCGAAAGCGTACATCCAAGCCAGCGGAAAAGCAAAAAATAAACAGACAATAGAAAAAGTATCAGCACATTTCTGATGAGGGGGAAAAAGTAAGATGAATTATACGATTGCAGCATTGCCCGGAGATGGCATTGGACCAGAGATAATGGAAAGCGGCTTGACCTTGCTGGAAACGCTCGGCAAAAAATTTCAGCATGAATTCAACGTAACAGTTTACCCATTCGGAGGAGCCGGTATCGATGAAACCGGTGATCCGATTCCGCCACAAACAATCAAAGGCTGTTCAGAAGCTGATGCGATTCTTTTGGCCGCAATCGGTGGCCCAAAATGGGAAACAGCCGAGAAAACACCCGAAGATGGCCTGTTGCAATTGCGTAAGACATTGGGACTTTTCTCGAACATCCGTCCGATTGCCGTCAGCGACAGCATCGCCCACCTCTCCCCTTTGAAGACGGAGCGGGTAAAAGGCACAGACTTCATCGTGGTCCGTGAATTGACTGGCGGCCTGTACTTCGGCCAGCCGAAGCATTGGAACGATGAGGAAGCGACTGATACTTTATTCTATAAAAAGAGCGAAATCGATCGGATTGTCCGCCAGGCTTTTGACATCGCGATGACGCGCGGCAAAAAACTGACTTCCGTCGATAAAGCCAACGTATTGGCCAGCAGCAAATTATGGCGCAAAACCGTGAATGAAATCGCGACAGAATATCCGGAAGTGACCGTGGATCACTTGTATGTCGATGCGGCTTCGATGAAAATTATCCAAGATCCGACCTCATTCGATGTCATCGTGACGGAAAACATGTTCGGGGACATCCTGAGCGACGAAGCATCCGTCATCACAGGCTCACTGGGGATGTTGCCTTCCGGAAGCCATGCGGTATCCGGTCCTTCGTTATATGAACCGATCCATGGATCCGCACCGGATATCGCCGGTAAAAACATCGCCAACCCGATGTCGATGATCCTATCCGTAGCCATGATGCTGCGCCAAAGCTTCCAGCTGCATGAAGAGGCTGCTGCGCTTGAAAAAGCGGCCTCCGAGGTGATGGATGCCGGGTTCCTGACGGCCGATCTGGGCGGCACGACGACAACGACAGCATTTACTGAACAAGTGAAAGCCATTTTGGAAAAGTGAAGGGGAGTAGATAGTATGAGCAGAACGCTTTTTGATAAACTATGGGACAGACACGTCATTACAGGACCAGAAGGTGAACCACAATTGTTGTACGTGGACCTGCACCTGATCCATGAAGTCACTTCGCCACAAGGCTTTGATGGCTTGCGCGAAACCAACCGCCCAGTCCGACGTCCTGACAAAACGATCGCAACGGTCGACCATAATGTGCCGACGGAAGACATCTACAATATTAAAGACCTGATTTCTAAGAAACAGATTGAAGCGCTGCAAAAGAATTGCGCAGAATTCAACATTCCATTAATGGATATCGGAACAGCCAATCAAGGGATTGTGCACATGGTAGGACCGGAATTGGGCGCAACCCAACCTGGTAAGATTGTCGTCTGCGGAGATTCACATACGGCTACGCATGGGGCCTTCGGAGCGATGGCATTCGGTATCGGCAGCTCGGAAGTGGAGCATGTTTTTGCAACGCAATCAATCTGGCAGAAAAAACCGAAATCGATGGGCGTAAAAATCACCGGCAAATTGCCTGCGGGCGTCTACGCGAAAGATATCATCCTACATTTGATTGCGACTTACGGAGCAGCCTTCGGAAGTGGTTATGCGATTGAATTTTACGGAGATACAGTGGAAGCTTTGACGATGGAAGAACGGATGACAATCTGTAATATGTCCATCGAGTTCGGTGCAAAAATCGGCATGATGGCACCGGACCAGACTACTTACGATTACTTGCGCGGTCGCCGTTATGCACCGGAAAACATGGAGAAAGCCATTGCCGATTGGGAGACGCTGAAGAGCGATCCGGATGCTGTCTATGACACTGACATCGCTATCGATGTTTCCGACTTGGCTCCTTATGTAACTTGGGGAACCAATCCAGGTATGGGTGTGCAGTTCGGAGAAAAATTCCCGGAAATCCAGGACAAAAATGATGAGCGTGCCTATAACTACATGGATCTGAAACCTGGTCAAACGGCGGAAGATATTCCATTGGGCTTTGTCTTCATCGGCTCTTGTACAAATGCCCGCCTGTCCGATCTGATCGAAGCGGCGAAGTATGTCAAAGGCGGACAAGTACCTGCCCATATCCAAGCGATGGTTGTACCGGGCAGCCGGACCGTCCGCGATGCGGCCGCGGAATTGGGATTGGACAAAATTTTCATCGATGCGGGATTTGAATGGCGCGAGCCAGGATGCTCGGCTTGCTTGGGGATGAACCCGGATAAAGTGCCTGCTGGCGTACACTGTGCTTCGACTTCCAACCGTAACTTTGAAGGCCGTCAAGGTAAAGGTTCGCGGACGCACTTGGTCAGCCCGGCAATGGCAGGAGCTGCCGCAGTGAACGGTAAATTTGTGGATATCAGAAAGGAAGCAGTGACTTATGGAGCCAATTAAAGTACATAACGGTAAGACCGTTGCTTTGATGAACAACAACATCGATACCGACCAAATCATTCCGAAAGTATTCCTGAAACGGATCGAAAAAACGGGTTTCGGCGCTTTCGTTTTTGATGAATGGCGTTTCTTGAAAAATGGCGATCCGAATCCGGAGTTCCCTTTGAACGATGCCGACCGCCAAGAAGCGACAATCCTCGTAACGGGAGATAATTTCGGCTGTGGCTCTTCCCGTGAACATGCCGCATGGGCATTGAAGGATTACCGCTTCCGAGTCATCATCGCCGGCAGTTACAGCGATATCTTCTATATGAATTCCTTGAAGAATGGTCTATTGCTGATCGAGTTGCCGCAAGAGCAACGTGATGCGTTGGCACAATTGCCGGCGGATGAAACCATCCAGATCGACTTGCCGAATCAAGTGGTCAGAACCAACGCAGCCGAGTATCCGTTCACCATCGATCCGACTTGGAAGCATAAATTGGAAAACGGCATCGACGACATCACCGAGACAATGGCCTATAAAGATGAGATTGATGCGTACGAAGCAAAATGGGACAATATATACGCATAGATAGAAAAGTGGAACGGATTCGTTCAGCCCTGAAAGAAATTTAGGAAATCGGACCGACTGAGCATCGTAGAGCGCAATATGCTGAGAGACTTCCTGCGTCAGCAGGTTAGTCGAATAGTATCCTTGGCTCGTAGAGACAAGGGGTTCCTTTGTCCTTTCCGAAGGGCTAATCCGTGGAACTAGCCATCATTATTGGTGCGGGGAACACTTTGGGAGTACTTCAAACACCTAGGGTGATGCATTTTAAATTTTTTAAAATTGTAATAGGATAAGCGAGAAATTTCCTTCAATTGGAGGGAAACTCTCGCTTGTTTTTTTATTTAAGGTAAGATTGAGTTGCATCAAGTACTATCAAATATGACGATATGTTGTCGTTGTAGCTAAAAAATCATTATCCGATACTGCTTTATGTTATAATGTCTTGTCTATCGCTAAGCCCCTATTTGAGGAATGTCTGCAGAAAAAGGCCCGCAGGATGGATGAATTATATTTCCCTACAGGAGGAATGAATAAGATGAGTAGAGCTTTAATTATTGGTGCCGGTGGCGTTTCCAACGTCGTATGCCATAAATGTGCCCAAAATTCAGAAGTGTTCGAAGAATTTATGATTGCCAGTCGTACCAAGTCAAAATGCGATGAAATCAAAGATCGGATCGAAAGCGGCATTTATGCTGGGCGTTCAAAAATAACGACTGCCCAAGTGGATGCGAACAATGTTCCTGAATTAGTGGCGCTGATCAATGAATACAAACCGGATATCGTGATTAATGTGGCTTTGCCATACCAAGACTTGACCATCATGGATGCCTGTCTTGAAACAAAAACTGATTATGTCGACACAGCGAACTATGAACCGGAAGATACAGCTAAATTTGAATACAAATGGCAATGGGATTACCGCGAGCGTTTCGAAAAAGCCGGCATCACCGCGTTGTTGGGATCAGGCTTTGACCCGGGCGTAACAAGCGTATTCTCTGCCTATGCCCAAAAACATCATTTCGATGAAATCCATACGATCGATATCCTGGACTGCAACGGCGGCGATCATGGTTATCCTTTCGCAACCAACTTCAATCCGGAGATCAACATCCGCGAAGTTACGGCAAACGGAAGCTATTGGGAAAACGGCGAATGGATCGAAACAGAACCGATGGAAATCAAACGCGAATACAATTTCGATCAGGTCGGCAAGAAGGACATGTATTTGCTGCACCACGAAGAAATCGAATCTTTGGCTTTGAACATCAAAGGCATCAAACGCATCCGTTTCTTCATGACATTCGGCGAAAGCTACCTGACGCATTTGAAAGTGTTGGAGAATGTGGGCATGACTTCCATCGAGCCGATCGAATTCGAAGGCAAACAAATCGTGCCGCTACAATTCCTGAAAGCCGTATTGCCTGATCCAGCTTCATTGGGACCGCGCACAAAAGGAAAAACGAACATCGGTAACATCTTCACCGGAATCAAAGACGGAAAAGAGAAGACATACTACATCTACAACGTCTGCGATCATGAAGAATGCTACAAAGAAGTCGGCTCGCAAGCCGTCTCCTACACAACCGGTGTCCCAGCGATGATCGGGGCAGCTATGGTCTTGACCGGACAGTGGAAAAAACCAGGTGTGTACAATATCGAAGAATTCAATCCGGATCCATTCATGGAAGCATTGAACGTCTACGGCTTGCCTTGGCAAGAGGACTTCAATCCTACCTTGGTCGACTAGGAGGTACGGATGGACACAACAATCGATTTTCAATCCTTGCCGACACCCAGCTATGTGGTGGATGAAACTTTATTGCGCCGCAATCTGGAAATCCTGAAATCGGTCAAGGATCAGACAGGTTGCAAGATCTTGTTGGCTCAAAAGGCTTTTTCAATGTATCATTTCTACCCTTTAATCGCCGAGTATCTGGACGGCACGACCGCCAGCTCCGTCCATGAGGCGCAACTTGGTTTTGAGGAATTCGGCAAAGAGACGCATGTCTTTGCGCCGGCTTTCAAGAAGGAAGAAATGGAGGCGTTGCTCCCGATCGTGGATCACATCGTCTTCAATTCCCCTAACCAAGTGAAGCTGTACGCCGAAATGGTGAAGAACAGCCCGCGTTCGATCGAAATTGGCTTGCGCGTCAATCCAGAACTTTCGACGCAGGATCATGCGCTGTATGACCCGGCCAGCCCGTTTTCGCGTTTGGGAACGACAGCCGTCAATTTCGATGAAAGCCAAGTCGAACTGTTGGACGGTCTGCATTTCCACACCCTTTGCGAACAAGGTTCCGATGCTTTGGAAGCGACTTTGGTCGCATTCGAGGAAAAATTCGGGAAATATCTGCACGGAATGAAATGGGTGAACTTCGGCGGTGGACACCATATCACCAAAGAAGGTTACGATATCGCCAAATTGGTGAAAATCGTCAACTACATCAAAGAAAAATATGCTGTGCAGGTCTATCTTGAGCCTGGCGAAGCAATCGCGCTGAATGCGGGCTTCCTTGTCGCGAGTGTGCTCGAGACGACCTACAATCAGATGAATCTGGCCATCCTGGATACATCCGCGACTTGCCACATGCCGGACGTGTTGGAAATGCCCTACCGTCCGTTCATCATCGGTTCCGGTGAAGCCGGTGAGAAAGCGCACACGTACCGTTTAGGTGGACAGACTTGCTTAGCAGGGGACGTCATTGGGGACTATTCCTTCGATGAGCCGCTTCAGCCCGGCAATCGCCTGATTTTCACGGATATGGCCATCTATTCGATGGTCAAGAACACGACCTTCAACGGCATCCAACTGCCGGCCATCGCAGCCCATACGGTCAAAGACGGCACGAAAGTCATCAAGACCTTCGGATACGAAGATTTCAAATCACGACTGTAGTTATTAAATGGGAGCTGTCTCTGATGAGACAGCTTTTTTGCTGTTCTCCGGCGTGGGGCGCTTGGCCGGAGTTGAGGACTACATTCTGATGGTCTCCTCCTGTGGGCAGAAGCCTCCTCGGAGAAGAGACCAACTATTACCATTCTGCTCCGGCGAAAGAAGCCTCGCCGGAGGAACGGGACATTTTGCTCTGTAGTTTTCCAGCGAAAATATGCATATCCATAAAAAAAATAGGAATAAGAAAAATTTGCCTCAAGTGACAAAGACGATAGGGTCCGGTATAATCAAATTGTCGAATATTGCGAAAAATCCTTCGGAAAAGGGGAACAAAATGAGAAAAGAAACGTTTGTGATGTCGTTGGCTGTGCTGGGATTATGGGGGTGCGCGGATGAAGCGGATACGGTTCCTGAAGTTGCATCCGTGGACACCGCTTCTGAACAAAATGATACAGTTTCCGAAAACGAGGAGGAAAAAGTCATTTCCTTCATCGGAGTCGGGGATAATCTGATCCATGATTCCATTTTCCGGGATGCGGAATTGCCGGACGGAACCTATGACTTCAAGTTCATCTACGAAAATGTGGCAGAGGATATTGAAGAGGCGGATATCGCTTTTCTGAATCAAGAAACGATCAGCGCGGGGGGAGATTATCCTTATTCGGGCTACCCAGCGTTCAATACGCCGCCCGAAATCGCCCAGGATATGAAAGACCTAGGCTTTGATTTGGTCAACGGCGCAACGAACCATGCCTTGGATTATGATTACCCAGGCGCCCTCAATTCCCTGGCAGTATGGAATGAAGTGGAGGATGTCATCTACACAGGTATTTATGAGAGTCAAGCGGATCGGGATGAAATCCGGACAATCGAAAGAGAAGGCGTCACGTTCGCTTTTTTGACCTATACTTACGGCACGAACGGTATTGAGCCGGACACCTCTTATCGGGTAGCCTATTTTGACGAAGAGCAGATTCGCCAGGATGTTGCCAATGCCAAAAGCGTCAGCGATGCTGTCATCGTTTCGGCGCACTGGGGTGACGAAAATACGCAGGAAGTCAACGAGATGCAACGTACTTATGCACAATTGTTTGCAGATCTGGAGGTCGATGTCGTCATCGGCACCCACCCACACATTCTGCAACCGATTGAGTGGGTGACCGGCGTAAATCAAAATAAAACCCTTGTGGTCTATTCTCTAGGGAATTTTATTGCCCACTCGTTGACGGATTATAATACGCTCGGAGGCATGGTGACTTTTGATTTTGTCATTGCTGATGATGAGACGATGAGTATCGAAAACGTCCAATTCGAGCCTACTGTTTCGCACTATGTGGCAGATCCGGGAAATGTTGAGAACTCACGGCGGGATTTTAAAATTTACAAGTTGGAAAATTACTCGGAAGAGTTAGCCTTGGAGCATGGGTTGAACGGTTATGAGGACCTGGAAATAACGCCGAATAATTATCTTTCCCTCGTGAAGAACGTCATTCCTGCAGAAATGTTGGAATAACCAAAGAAATACAGTAAACGTTCCTTACTTATATCCGAATCCTGAATTGTTCAAACAGAATTATTTTTGGGAATTTTTTGTGTGAAACCATGTGAACGTGGCAGCATCCTTGCTTAGGGCACCTATTTCGCCGTTACAGTTATCCTTTGTGAAACCACCCAAATGGTGTTAAGATGGTGATGAAAACGATAACATTTTTTTCGTGAAGCAAGGGGGATGCGCGATGGACAAGAAAATTAATCAACTGATTGAAATCGCTGAATTTGCGATGGAGGCGAACGATTATGCTCATGCTGAAAAAAAGTACATCAACGCCTTATATTTAATGGATAATCCTAAATCGGAAGAATATCAAAAAGTCGTAAACAAGCTGGCGAAGTGCTATGCCGCCCAGAAAAATTTTGCTGGAGCCAAAGAGTGTCTTGAAGAGCTATTGTTTTACGCTAAAAAAAATAAAGATCTGAAGAAAGAATCAGAGTATCTGCATGCCTTGGCGGTGAATACCCGGTGCATGAAAGAATACGATTTGGCAGCATTGATGTGTGAAGAAGAAATCACTTTCCGATTGACACATTTTCCCGATGATTACAGTGGGTTGGCCCGCAGTTACTATGAGGCGGCTATGCTGTCTTTGTTGCAGCGGAATCCGATGAAAGGCAAAATGAATCTTGATAAGGCGAAACAGTACGCTGATAAATCCGAAGACGAGGAATGTCAAGCCGGCATCATGCGCGGACTGGGTGATTATCATTTCACCCTCAATGAATTGGAAAGGGCCAGAGATTCTTATCTGGAAAGCCATGCCTTATATATGAAAACTAAAAATGAAGGGGCGGCTGATGAATTACTGGCAAGGCTGAAGCGTCTTGAAGACAGAGGGTGAATAGCGTAAGATGTCAATTTTGATTGTTCCTACCCATTCTTATAACGAAAAAAGCAACCTATCTCCAGGTTGCTTGCCTTTTCTATAGAATCGATAAAATATCTGAAGGTGTCTTGAAGATGTGATCGGCATCGAATCCTTCTGCCGTATGCGATCCCCATTCTGCCAATCCGAATGCAACAGCGGCATTGCGTGCGCATTGGTTGTCGTAAATGGAATCCCCGATGTAGATGGCTTCATTTTCGGAAACGCCTAATCTGCGCAAACATTCCGTCAAAGGTTGTCCGGAAGGCTTGTGTTCTTCAGTATCGCTTGATGTGATGATGACGTCAAAATAGTCATCCAAACCGTATGGTGTGATGTTCAGCTCGTAACTCTCTTTTGTCTTTGAAGTGACAATGCCCAGGAGATGATTGTTTTCCTTTAAATAGCGCAGCGTATCTTCCATCCCGGCAAAGATACTCACGCTGTCCGCATAAGTTTTCGACTGCGCACTCCACTTCGGATGCAGATCCGCAGCTTGTTCGGGTGTGAAGCCCAAATGCTGCAAACCTTCCATCCCCGGTATGCCGAATATTGTACGCATGTCTTCTTGTGTGGCAGGTCTGCCGGCGTGTTCCTGAAGGATATCGTCCAGACCTCTGAAAATGGAATCTTCAGTATCAACGATTGTACCGTCGACATCAAAAATAAATGTATGAATCATATGCGCAACTCCCTTGAAATATTTCTTGTTATTATAGCATAGTAATGTTTAGTAACAAAATCCCCCTGAATGATGCAAAGGAATTAAGAAAAGGTTACAATATACCGTGTTTGTTTGGCAACAGCAGTCATTGGATATATACTATACATTTAGGAGCAGAAAATGTTGCTAAAAGAATAAGTTCGGCATTGCCGAGTTTTTATAGAGTAAGGGGAATTGAAACATGGCTTTAAACGAGAAAGAATCAAAAATACTGAGCTACATTAAGGAAAATCCTTTCATTTCGCAGCAAGATTTAGCTACAAAGATTGGCCTGTCACGTCCCGCGGTGGCGAACATCATTTCCGGCTTGGTGAGACGGGGATACCTTTTGGGGAAAGCCTATGTCATCAATGATACGCGACCGATTGTCTGTATCGGTGCGGCCTGTATTGATCGCCGCTATTTTGTGGAAGGCGGTCTTATTCATGGACAATCGAACAATGTTACCTCCCAGACGTCAATCGGCGGGGTTGCTCTCAGTATCGCTGAGAATCTGGGTAGACTGCAGGAAGACGTCGTTATGTTATCTTTGGTCGGAGATGATGCGGAATGGCATACGATCGAAGAATCTATGCGCCCATTGATGAAGACCTCCGAAGTGGAAATGATTCCTGGCTTTTCGACAGGCACCTTTATGGAAGTCATCGATGAATCGGGTAAAATGATCATCGGATTGGCGGAAATGGATATCTATGAGTATATGCAGCCGAAATGGTTGTTGAAGCACCTGGCGACCCTGAAACGAGCCAAAACTATCATCATCGATTCGAATTGCCCGAAAGAAAGCGTGGAACACTTACTTGAAATCGGAGCGAAATACAATATTCCAACCGTCCTGATTTGCGCATCCGTCCTTAAATTGTATAATATTCCCGAAAACTTGAAGGGCTTGAAGTTGCTGATCACGAAGCATGACGAAACCGAGAAGCACTTCGGCATCAAAATCAAGGATGATGCTTCTATGCGGGAAGCCCTACAGATGTGGCTTGACAAAGGGGTACAGCATGTCATCATCACCAAAAACAGTCAGAGCGTCGGCTATGCCAGCGAAAATTACGGCATGCATGTCTATGACCTGAAGAACAGCGACGAGGACAGCGAAACCTACATCTGGGGAACGAACGAAGCGCTTTGTGCCGGAATCGTTTACTCCTATTTGAGGACTGATGAGATTTCAGAAATGATCCAGACTGGCTTAGCGAATGCAGTCATGTCATCAAAATCAGCCTACAAAGTTCGCCCGAACCTATCCCAGGCGGTGTTGCGCAAGGATGTCAAAGAAATCGGCAAATTGGAAAGCAGAGAAATTTAGCTGGATAAGCCCGTTACATTCAAAAAATAAACAGTCCACTACTCTTCTGATCTGAGTAGCGCAGTTACCAAAAAGAGCCTGTCAGCCAGGCTCTTTTTGGTTTGTAAATTTATCAACCGTAGGACGACTAATCTTTTGTTTATTTCGTAAGTATAGTAAAATAAGAGTAAGGAAAGCGTTTTCTGGTTGATTATTCCAAAGGAGTGGGTTTGAATGGTTCAGTATAAAAACATCTTGATTCCAGTGGACGGATCGGAGGCTTCAATCAAGGCGTTCAAACAGGCGGTACATATCGCTGAAAGGAACAATGCTGCGCTTTATCTTGTTGCGATTCTGGATAAAAAAGATAATGCCGAAGAAGCTGGACAGCTGCAGCATGATAAGGATTCTTTATTCGATGAATTGGACAGGTATGCGCGAGCAAATGGAGTCGCAGTGCATAAGGAAATGCGCTCTGGCAACGCAAAGGAAATGATTGCGAAGGCGCTTGTGGAAGAATGGAATTGTGATTTGATTGTAATGGGTGCTACAGGTAAGGGCACTATCGCAAAACTGGTGGTCGGATCGGTGACGAATCATGTCATCAAACATGCGCCATGTGATGTATTAATCGTAAGGAAAAATTGATCAGACGCTTTTGAACCAACGAATCAGGAGACGCAAAAAAAGTCCAGTTACTTAAATGTAGCTGGACTTTCCTTTATATCGTAGGACAGTATAAATTTTTGTTGAAATGTGCATCACCATAGCTGTTTCACAGATTTTCAAATTGTTTCATGCCATCAAATTTGATGGCCAGCTTCACGGGTTAGCCCTTCGGAAAGGGATAAAGGAACCCCTTGTCTCTACCGAGCCAAGGATACTATTCGACTAACCTGCTGACGCAGGAAGTCTCTCAGCAATTGCGCTCTACGATGCTCATTTGCATGGGACTCTTAGGGATTCATCCCTTAGAGCACCAGTATAAGGTGACCGTAGGGAACGTTGCGAGGCCAGATTTCCTAAATTGTCATGACTCTTGCGATTTCAATCGCTTATTCCTGTCATCAGGCCATCCAACTGGTCTCGCAGTGAGGCCCTCTGATGTCGCAC
>ERZ1023696.6-NODE-6-length-62859-cov-6.345358_pt1 | contig 62859 bp, 57 predicted proteins | sample MGYA00520859_ERZ1023696 | MGnify/ENA primary metagenome ERZ1023696 (study PRJEB33180, sample SAMEA4046002) | wastewater metagenome | place: Denmark | collected 2016-03-13 | study: EMG produced TPA metagenomics assembly of the PRJEB13832 data set (Local surveillance of...
AGTTGATCCAGATATGTAACGCTTCAGATTTTTTCGTGTTGGCGCTCTCCTCAATAGTCTGTATCTATTTTTACAGAAATGCTTGCATCGATAGCTTTTCGTTTTCATAATCAATGTACAGTCGATCACTGACTTTGTGATATTCACAAGACTTTTTGTCTTCAGAAATCGTCTTCAATTCAAAATTCCCGATAAATCTGTAACTGAATTTCCCAAAATTATCTTTCATTCTGGCGAACACTGCTCTCAATTCGCCGACTTCATTTGTCACTATCTTCCCGTCTTCGCGGATGTTCTCCTCTTTGATGACGCTCCAATCTTCATTCAAGTAGTTCAACCATTGACTGTGCTCTACTTTTGCTTCTGTTGAAATAGTTGGGAACCAAACATGCGCAGGCTTGTCATCAATAGTGATTTTGATGCTCGCTTGCTGGTATCCTTTATAATTTTTGAAAAACAACTGGTTTGCTACATCAGTAATGACACGAAAACGGTAAAAATCATCAACCGATAAGTACCCTTTTTCCATTACTTGCTCTTTGACCGCTACATCCGTATCCCAATGTGTAATCTTTTTTTCTGCCACTTTTTCTTTTATCTCCTCTGAAATCATTACTATCCTCTCCGACAATTCTTTTAACGGTAATGTTGCATCCACACGCTTCAATTCAAAAAGGCTCTCCTCACGAATGGAGGAAAGTTTCTCTTCAATGGTCAATTCTCGTTTCAGATCTGATTCGACATTATTTTTATGAAAAGCTTCATCTACTTCTACACCGATGTTTATCTGGGGGAAATATAAGTCGATCAGGTAGTATTCGTTGTCATGGCCTTTCACATATTGCTGTGTTACAGGCCTTAGATCCAAACAATCTATCTTTTGCCAAACAGCATTCAGGATATAATTTTCATAATCCTTCCGCTTTGTTCGGGAAAAAGTTTTGATTAGATATTCAACTTTGTCCATATAATACCCCTTTTTACTATGTTTTCTTCGCTAAACCTATCATGGTAGCCTTTTGTCTAGCGTCGCTATTGCCCCCGCAGGAATATCCTCACACCACCATTCCAAAAAAATGGCGTCGCATTGTAACGTTCGAGTGCCTAAAAGATCACACGCACACTACCAAGACCACGCCTCTTAGTGCTCACCTTCCGAACGCCAATCATCAGACCCTCTCATTTATGATAAGCATGCCCATGGATAATCCGGAACGCTCTGTAGATCTGTTCGACGAGCACGAGGCGCATGAGTTGGTGCGGGTAGGTCAGTTTGCCGAAGGAGATGTGTTGGTTGGCGCGGGACAGGACGGCTTGGCTGAGGCCGAGCGAGCCGCCGATGATGAAGACGATGTCGCTTTTTCCAGTGGTGCCGAGTTTGTCGATTTCGTTGGCGAATTCCACCGAATCGTACTGTTTGCCCTGGATCGCCATCGCGAAGACGTAGCTCTGTTCCGGGATTTTGGCGAGGATTTTTTCGCCCTCTTTGTCCTTGATCATTTCCATCTCTTTATCGCTCAGGTTTTCGGGCGCTTTTTCGTCCCCGACTTCGATGATCTGCAGCTTGCAGTAGCTGCCGAGCCGCTTTGTGTATTCGGCGATGCCCTCCTTCAGATATTTCTCCTTCAGTTTTCCCACCGTAATGATTTTTATGTTCATTGCTTTTCGCTCCTTTTTCTTCTCAACTACTATCCTATGGGAACAAGTGCGATTTCGCAACCGTCTTTTTTTTAACGGCTTTTTGACAGAAATATATCTATGATTTTCTGTTTATCTTATTATTAACCAAACTGGTTGTACAGTCTTATTATAATATGAAGGAAAGTGCAATTTTTGTCTGAAAAAGGCATGAAAACCAGTTGCTTTTTTCCGTAAATGATTTAAGATACTCTTATGCTTTTGAGTTGCTTAATCATGCGATAGTCTTATAATGAAGTAACAAATCCTATCCGCATGCTATTTGAGAGGAGAATTGGAACCATTGTGTTAAAGAAATTTTCGAGTTGGTCTGTTTCGCAAAAGATCGCAACGAGCTTTGCCTTTGTCATCTTTACCGGATCGATTTTACTTACGCTGCCGATCAGTCAGCTACCCACTTCGAATGCAACCTATTTCGACAACCTATTCACTGCTATATCGATGGTTTGTGTGACCGGCCTGTTCACCGAATCTGTACACGACTCCTATACGATCTTCGGACAGGTCGTCGGGATGGCCTTGATGCAGATCGGTGGCTTGGGATTGATGACCCTGATTGCTTCCGTCATTACGCGCCTGAAAGGCAGGATTGGTCTTCGGAACCGTTTGGCCGTACAGGAAGGGATCAACCGTGGTGATGCGCGTGGATTCAGGGAATACCTTTCGGATATCCTGAAATATACCGCTGTCATCGAATTGACCGGTTTCGTTTTGCTTTCGATCCGCTTTGTGCCGGAAATGGGTTGGCCGCTTGGTCTTTTTACTTCCCTGTTCTTGGCGATTTCAGCATTTTGTAATGCCGGATTCGATCCAATGGGAAATGTCAGCCTCGTGGATTATGTCCATGACCCATTGGTGAACTATGTCATCACTTCGCTTATCATTTTGGGCGGTATCGGCTTTTCGGTCTGGTTCGACGTATCGAAAAGCGTAAAATGCTATTTTGCCAAAAAATGCAGACCAAGCTTGAAAGTCTTTTTCCGTGGCCTGTCGTTGCATAGCCGCCTTGCTGTCAGCGTATCGCTTGTGCTCATCCTTGTTGGTCTTGTCTTCTTTGTTGCGGTTGAATACAACAATCCGAATTCGATCGGAACATTCACCTTTCAGCAGAAGCTCTTAGCCGGTTATTTTCAGACCGTCACCATGCGTACTGCAGGATTCGCGACGATCGACTATACAACCGTTTACCCCTTCACACTTTTCTGGTTTGTGTTGACCATGTTTGTCGGTGGTTCACCAGGCGGGACTGCTGGCGGTCTGAAAACTACGACATTCGCAATCATCTTCCTCACGCTCTACAACGAGTTGCGCGGACAAAGCAATGTGAATATCGCAAACCATACAATCAGTCGCCCACAAGTCCGTCAGGCGTTCGTTATCTTTATGGCGCTGATGGGAACCTTGATTCTCGGTACAAGCGTATTGAGCATCTTGAACCCTGAAGTGGATTTCATTTACATTCTGTTTGAAGCGGTGTCTGCGATTGCGACGGTGGGCGTCAGCGCCAACCTTACTCCAACTCTGGGAGAGTTGAGCCAAGCCGTTATTATGGTGCTGATGTTTGCAGGGCGTATCGGTCCGATAACCATGTTGGACAGTCTCGTCAGACGCACGCAAAAAGTACAAGATGTAGAGTTTTCTAAAGGAACTATCCTGATCGGATAATAGCAAAGAGGAGCGTATCTAAATATGAGTAAATTGGTTGGAATTTTGGGGCTTGGTATTTTCGGATCGACGATTGCAAAAACATTGAGCGAATTCGATTCGGATGTTATCGCTGTCGACAAGGATCCTGAGAACGTTAATCGTCTGGAACCATTCATCACAAAGGGAATCATAGGCGACGTAACCGACCTGGCTTTGCTTGAATCGATCGGTCTTTCAGACTGTGATGTGGTCGTGATCGCTACCGGTACGGTGTTGGAAGCCAGCGTGTTGGCTGTCATGAACTGCAAGAAACTCGGCATCAAGCATATCATCGCCAAAGCAAAAAACAAGAATTACCGTGAAGTTCTCGAAGCGATCGGTGCCGACACAGTCATCCTGCCTGAGAAAGAAACCGGGATGCGCGTCGCCAAGAACATTCTGCGCACAAATATTGAAGATGTAGTGAACCTGGATGAACAGACTTCCATCATCGAGTTCTACCCTCCTGCTAAGTGGGTAGGCCGAACACTCGGAGATTTGGACCTGCGTAATAAGTACGACATCAACATTATCGGTCTCCGCAAATACCGTGGTGAGCACCTGAACGTATCGTTCTCGGGCGATTATATTGTGGATAAAGACATCGTGCTTGTGGGTATCACTGAATCGGATGTTTTTGAACGCTACGACTATTTGAATCAACTGACTTAATTTACTGCAGCATCCCATTATTGGGGTGCTGCTTTTTGTTTGATAATCAGAATCGGATTCAGATTCCCATTTTTTAGTTTCCAGCTGCTGTTGTACCCACTTCACACACTCAAATCACACCTTATCCACATTAGTTATCCACATGTACACACGTTCCCCCGTTATTTAGTGGTAGCATTATTTTATGGCACATCATCTTGATTATCTTTAAAACGAATTATTTCCCTATACACGTAGTTATGCACACCGCCTATTGAGCAATCTTATAGATCTGAAATCGCCATTTAACAACGTTTACAAGCATAATTTCACATGCAATCCTAATTTTATACACAGGTTTATCCATTTTCTGTGGATAACTCCCGTTTTCAGAAAGCACTGTTCCCATAAGCATTTACGCGTTTTGCACACAAAAACTTTTTTTCCACAGAATTTATCCACATCCATGTGGATTTCTGCTCTTCTAGGCTTTATTTTCTGGTTGGAAGATGGATAACTTGGATTTATTCATCTTTTCGACCGAATTTCAGCCCAAGAGCATGGATTCCTCCGACTTATTCATCTTTCCGGATCCAATCCCCTTCCCAGCCCCCTGTCACCAACAACTACAGACCACAAATCCAAAACACCCCGCACGACTGCTCTCAAGAGCCGCCATACGGGGTGTTCGATATTGCTGTTTATTCAGTTTATTCGGCTGAAGTCTGTCCTTCCGTCAGAGTGACAGTCGTTGACTGCAGCGTGCCTTCACGGTAATAGGAGATTTCCACATCGGTTCCCACTTCCAGTGCATACAGGATCTTGCGCAGGTCGACGATGCTCGTTATGGATTCGCCGTTCATTTCCGTGATGACGTCGTATTGTTTTAAGCCTCCCAATTCAGCTGCGGATAAGGCTTGGACTTCTGCAATGACGACACCTTCCGTGACATCTTCTGGCAATTTGAGCACGGAGCTTTGTTGGGACGCTGAAATCTGGGAAAGATCCAGCATGGAAACTCCCAGGATCGGACGGACGATTTCACCGTTCCGTTCCAGTTCATTGATGATGGTCAAGACATCGTTGCTTGGGATTGCAAAGCCCATTCCCTCAACATTCGAATCGGATATTTTCATCGAGTTGATGCCGATGACCTGACCGGCGATGTTGATCAGGGCACCACCGGAATTGCCCGGGTTGATCGCCGCATCCGTCTGCAGTGCCGTCACATCCCAGTCAATGATGCCGTCGCTGTCCACATCCGTCGAGACGGAACGGTTTTTGGCTGAAATGATGCCTTGCGTGACCGAGGTTGCGAACTCGGTTCCGAGTGGAGAGCCGATTGCGATGGCCGGTTCACCCACATTGACAGCGTCCGAATCCCCAAAGGAAGCCACTGCCGTGACATTCGCCGCCGGAATCGTCAAGACAGCCAAGTCGGTCCAGATATCGCTGCCGACGACACTCGCTACTTCTTTCGTGCCGTCCTTCATCAGGATTTCCAGTTCGTCGGCTCCGTCGATGACGTGATTGTTGGTAACGATATAGGCCAGGTCACCCTCGATCTTATAGATGACGCCGCTGCCCTCACTGGATGTTTCCAGAGTACCGTTTGTGGTGTCTGAGGAGCTCTGCGGCAAATCAAAACCGAACATATTCGTGTTGCCCGCCTGCATATTGATGATGGAGACGACCGCATCCTGCACCTTTTCCACAGCGGCAGTCGTGTCGGTCGTTACATTGACAGCGATGTCCTTCACGGTTTCGTTAATGGCTGGATTTCCGGCATCGTCCGTTCCGGATCCGTTGCCAAGGATACCCGAGCCAAAAAGCAAGCCCGCACCGATCAGGGCGACCATCCCACCACCGATCAACCCGCCGACAATGCCATTCTTGATCGGTGAATTTTTACGGTCTTTCGGACGTCTGGAGCTTTCTTCGGTTTCGCTGACGTTGTTGTATACGCGCGCCCGTTCCTCTTTGTTCATCGTCGCTCTTGCGGCTGGTTCCACAATTGGTTCTTCTTCTTCTTCGCTGGCCGTTTCTTCGATTTCAGTGTATTCTGCCTCTATTTCCTTTTCTTCGGATAAGTCTTCTTGAATGTGATCAGCAGATGCAGCGTCGGCGGCAGTCGATTCAATTTCAGTTTCCGTTTCATTATGCGCATCTTGTTCGAACGGATTGTTTTTCTTTTCTTCGTCCCTGTCCATATTGATTCCTCCTTATCGTTCTACAGGCTCAGTATAGTTCCTTATTTTGAATAAATTATGAAGATAGTGAGAGATATTTCAGAAAATCGCTCTTCAGTAAGCTTATTGTATCATATCCGCGTACGCAAAAAGGAGCGGAATCACTCGATCCGCCCCTCCTGCACTTGCCATCCCGCCTGTCGCCTACACTCTGAAAAGTTCAGTCGGCTCGTCCGGATCGGTATCATATACAAAAAAATCTTCATTGACACCCAGGCCTTTTTGCATCAAAATGCTTTCGGCAGTATGGTGTGCCAGGGTCTTGATGTTGTTGTCCCGGCTCAAATGCCCAAGGTAGATGCGTTTCGTCCGGTCGCCCAACATTTCGGCGACGGCAGCAGCTCCGTCCTCATTGGAAAGATGGCCTTCATCCCCCAAAATACGCTGTTTCAGTGACCATGGATATCCGCCCATGCGCAGTAATTCAAGATCATGGTTGCTTTCAATCAGGTATGCATCCGCATCCCGCAAAAGGCCGCGCAAACGATCACTGACATAGCCGGTATCGGTCAACATGACCATCTGTTTGCCTTCATGATGGAAGGAGTAGAACTGCGGCTCGGCCGCATCATGCGAAACGCCGTAGCTTTGGATATCGACATCGCCCAAAGTCAGCACCTGGCCCATCTCGAAAATGTGCTTCTGCTCGGTCTTGACGTTGCCGATGATGTGGTCCATCGCTTTCCAGGTCGCTTCGTTGGCATAAAGATCCATGTGGTACTTGCGCGCCAGGACGCCCAGGCCGTGCACGTGATCGCGGTGTTCATGCGTGACGAGGATCGAATCCACATCCGCAAGGTTCCGGCCAATTTTTTCCATCAGACCAGCTATCTTCTTGCCGCTCAACCCGCAGTCGACCAATATTTTCCGTTTCGGCGTCTCGATGTAGGTGCAGTTGCCGGAACTGCCGCTCGCCAGATAGCTGACGTGCATGCCCTCTTTTTCTATTGTTTCAATCACACTTAGCGCCTCCAATACATCCATAAGTTTAACTTATTTTTTGGAAAATGCCAGTAATTTTTCTCAGTGTTAAGAAAAGTTAATCTTCAGGCGCTGCATGGGGAACATTCTTAATTTAAGGACATTGACAAACAGGCGTCGAGGGGAAGCGGTGCTAAATTTGTCGGATAGGTGCGGCAGATTCGACAATTTGGTACCAGTTTGAGCCGAGATAGTCGAATGTCGAGAAACTTTCGACAATTTGACGTATTTTCGGATTGAAATTGTCGAATACCTGAGGAACATTCAACAATTTGGCCCCTGTAGTCAAAAAAAGCGAGAATGCATGATGCATCCTCACTTATTTCTTGGTTTTGCGCCAGGCTTTCTTGGCGATTTTGAGCGCGCGCAGTTTGGCGGTCTTCTTCGATCGGTTCTGCTGGCTCTGTACGAGGATCGCATCCAACAAGGCGATCCCTTCTTCCACGAAATCGCCCTTGTTCAGCATGACGCACTCCGCCTGCCCGGCCATCGTCGCATCCGACATCTCCGCCCGCGTCGGCACGCCATTCTTCACCATGTTCTCGAGTACTTGTGTGCTCCAGATGACGGGAATGTGGGCAGCTTCACAGATCCAGAGTATTTCCTCCTGCAGTTCCGACAGCCTCAAGAAGCCGGCCTCCGCAGCCAGGTCTCCACGTGCGATCATGATCGCCAACGGATTTTTGCTGGCTGCAGCCACGACCAACTCCGGCAGATGGTTCACGGCTTCTACCGTTTCGATCTTGATTACAAGTGGGATGGCCAGCGCTGCTTCGCTTCCTACTTGTTCTGCCAATGTGTTTTGGATGGCCACGATGTCCTTGCTTCCGCGGACAAAGGAGAAGCCCAGGATATCGGCCTCGATTTCGGCAACCAATAAGTCTTCGCGGTCCTTATCCGTCAATATCGGCATCCTAAAGGTCGACTCCGGGAAATTGAGCCCTTTCTGCGGCTTTATTCTGATCCCTTTAGCTTTTGCAGTCTTCCCTACCTGCACGACGACGCCTTGCGATTTTTGCTCCACAACACGGCCTTCCAGGACGCCATCATCCAAAATGACCGGACTGTCGACCTTCAGCTCATCAAAGAGGTTCAGGCTTTCGCTGAACACAATGGCCGGATAGTGCTTCAGATCTTTGAAGGAAGCATCCGCCGTCAGGAAGAACAAGTCCCCAACTTTGAGGCGTGGCTTCTCCTTTTCACTGCTGACGGCATCCACCCGGATTTTCGGACCTGCGATATCAAAATAGATGCGGCAACTCTTGCCGGCAGTCTTTTGGGCTTCCTTCAGATTTTCGATCATCTTCAGCCAGACGGCACTGTCGTCATGGGCGCAGTTGATACGGGCGATGTCCATGCCGCGCTCCAGCAGGCGGACGAGGAAGTCTTTGTCGGTTGCGGCCTGCTCCGGAAGGGTGACCATGATCCGGGTCGTCCGGTGCTTCGGCGCATCGCCCAATAAGGCGGTCGCCTCGGTCGCCAGTTTTTTCCGGCCCGGGAATTTCTCGGGCGTCTTCGGATAGTCGGACAGCTGCTTGATCGCCCCTGACATCAGCGCCAAGTTGCGCACAATCGCATCCAGTTGTTGGAGTACTTTCGATTCCGTCCTTCCCAATGAGGACAAGCCCCATTTCGACAGTCGGTTCTGCAACGGGCGGATATCCCTTCTGCGCAGCGCCAGATAGTAGGCCAAGTTTTTGGCGCTCAACTCAAACGCTGTCCGGGAAATACCCGACTTCCATTCCGCATAAAGGCCATTGCCTTCCTCATAGACCGCCTGACGGAGCGCCTTCATCTCCTCGTATAATGACAGCAATTCATTCCGTTCTTTTTCTTTCATTCCGCACCCACCTCGGCCTTTCATCATCTTTAAAACAAAGGATTGCCTGCTGAAATATAACTCGGTATCTGAAACAAAAACACCCTGCTCTGCTTCAGAATAGGATGTTTTTGAAAGTATGGATGACGCTCGTCAGAACGCCCCTCCGCCTGAACCGCCACCGGAACCGCCGGATGAACCACCGCTGAAACCGCCGCCGAAGCCGCTGCTGTTCGAGGAAGTCGGCATCGATTTGGTTACACCTGTGTTGATGCTGTTGTTCAGCGAAGACAGGAAGATGGCGTTGTTCATGTAATAATAGCTGCCGAATGCGGAAGCCTGGATTTCATTCACCGGGAATTCGACCTGCATCTGTTTCATGACTTTGTCGGCCACGCCCAGAGAAACAGCATAAACCAAGAAATGATCCCATAAAGCGATGGATCCGACTTCACGCATCGGGAAATCACCCACGTCCTTCAGCATATTGCGGAAGCCGTTCCATTCCTGCTTCGTCCGTTCACCTTCCGCAGTCATGATCGGCTTGACCGCCACTGCCATAAGCTGGATGAAGCTGAAAGCCGCACCCAAAACGGCGAGAACGATTGCCCAAGCGGTAAAATTGCCGCTCATGGCGCCGAAGAACACAACAGCGATCACAAGGAAGATATTTGCCACCAAAGCCAGTGCTGCAAAGGCAACGGCTTTCTTATTATCCTTCGAACGATAGGTTTTACGTTTTGGCGTGGCAACGTCCATTACGCGTTCTTGCCATTTTTCCCGATTTTCATTGAATCGTTTTGCTTCAGCCGAGTTATCGGCGATATTCTCGATATCATCGAGGGTGACGCTTTCCCCATTGCCGACATCGCTGATGAACCACTCCAAAAGTTGTTTTTCGTGGCTCAGGAGCGGAGCATTTTTTGTGTCCTTGATCTGCGTCAGCAGGAAGGAGTCTTCCGGCGCTTTTTCCCGCCCAAAGATGCCTTTTTGGGGAATCTGCACCGGTGAAATCGTCAGATAGCCTTTGCGCACAAGATCCAATATAGTCGCCGAAATATCGGCAGCCTGCACATTACCGCTGAAGACAGCACCATTCATGACGGCCGGTGTCATGTCTTCTGGCAATTCATAGATATGGTCCGGCAGATGGATTTCCTGCGGTATCTCTCTTTTTCTTGCTCTCCTTACCCAGAGGAACACCAGAATCGGCAAAATCGGCGCGAACGCGGCAAAAACAGCACTGAGGACGCCGAAAAGTAGCGCATTGCGTTCTTCTTCTTCGGCCAAGGCGGCTTCCTGCGCCAAGATTTCATCGAATTTATCCTCGTTCACTACATTCGGATTGTCTGCAGTAATGCGTGTCGGGAAGATCACATGCGCCTCAACGAACTGATTGGCCGGATTCTGTGGAACGTAAAGCAAGGCTTTTTGGTTGTCTTCCAGCGTCACGGTACTGTTTTCACCGCCACCATGGCCCCAAGCGCGTAATTCCTCTTCAGCTGTCGCTTCCGGCAACAGAATGGTGACATCCACATCGTTCAATGGATCCTCCCAAGCGGAACCGATAACTTTGCGGTTGAATTCGGCGATATCGTTGTAATTCGTGATGATTTCGGGAATGCGGTATTGGTAGATGACTGTCTGGATCTCATCCGTCATTTTGTTGTATACGGTAAAATTCAGGTAATCTCCCGTATTATCCAGTTCGAACGTCCCTGATTCCTCCGTGTCGCTCAAAGCGAACGGAAAAGGATTTTCCGAAAGATAGCCTTGCATCGAAACCTTCACGTCTGTCGGGTCCGCCACCTCCGAAATATCCAATTCATACAGTACCCCATTGAATTCCCCTTCAAAATCGTACGTGATGCTCTCTGTAAAAAAAGCGCTGCCATCCCGCTGTATTTCGACCAACACATCATAATTTGTAATCTCATAGGAACGGGCCTGTACTTCCTTCTGGCCAAATCCGATCAAAAAAAAGAACATAACCAGCACAATCGAGCCTATCCGTTTCATCGTTACCTTCCCCTTCCGATACCCTCCATCAAGCTTGTCGCTTCTGATACCCCCATTTTAACAAACATAAGGCAGTAAGAAAAGCTATCCGAGCCCGCTCTGCCTCGAAAGAAATTTAGGAAATCTGGCCCTGAATGAGCATCGCAGAGCGCAATGGGTCAGATTTATCTAATTTCCGAGAGGCAGGCTCGGATAGCTGGACAATCAGCTTAGATGCTCAAATTGATTGGAATATTGAAAACGCCGAAGGTGATGCATTTACGCACTCGAAAATAGGATAAGATTGGCTATATATAAAAAGGAAGAACCTCAATTCAAGGTTCTTCCTTTTGTTTATATTGGTTTAAACAGCAGTTTTCTATTCAGTCCCCGTTTTCGGTTTGTGAAGAGTCTTGTTCTTCCATCAACAAGGCACTATTGGTGGCTGTCTTCGCCTTGACTTGCGCTTCGACTGACGGTAGCGTGACGGAAGGCGTCGTGATGATACTGCCGGTCAACGCATCCACCCGTCTGATTTCTACAGGTGCATTTTTTATTTCAAGCTCTATGTACCACATTGGGCTGTAGATATCCATATCCGATAGACTCAGCGTACGGTAATACGTCAATTGTACCGTCCGGACAGTCGCATTCGCTGGAATCTGATTATTGAGGTACAAGGCTTCAACCGCGCGCTTCTGTGAAATCACAGTCCGGCTGTTGCCTTGTACTTCTGCCGTTCCCGCAAATGTCTGTTCATAGGAAATGACTTCATAATCGGGATCTAAGTTGAAAATGATGCTGCCCGTGCTGTCGCCGATAGGAATATTGTTTGCGACTTGGGCGTACACAAGTTGTCTCCTGAGCGGCAAATACGTAAGAAAAGAATATTCAGTTCCGTGGAGTACATTCCCTTGCAATATAAAATCCGTGATTGGTGTTCTGTCGACAATCGTCAAATTTTGATCGTCAACCTCCAGAGGAATCGTCTCAGATAAGGTACTGAACAACACACCATCTTCAAAGACTGTCGTCTGATTCTCCAATTTTGACTGATCGGACTCCAAAATGCGGCTCTTGTCCGTCTTCAACAAAGGAATTTTCTCTTGATTGGTCGATAAAGTCGGGAAACTGATATCATCGGCCTTCATTGCCTCTTCGATGTTCAGCGTGTTGCTCTCGCTTCCGAAGCTCAATGTTGTCTCGTTTTTCTCCAACAGGACACTGAGCAAATAGATGTTCAAGGCTGCAAAGGTGAGGATAAAGATGATTTTGATACGTCTAAAATCCACTATCATCCGCCTCCGTTTCCGTTCCGCCGATCCATTGATCCAGCGCTTTCCATACGCCGTCGATCTTGATAAACCATTTAGGCGTCAGATTGACGAGCCGGTTGGATTCTTCACTGAAAGTCCAATCATAGCCCAAAGCGATCATCTGAATTTCTTGGCTACTGTAGCCACCGGCATTCAGCGCGGCCAAAAGGTCTTGCCCGCTCAACAGCGTGACATCCTCTCCACGATCCGTCAGCGGTGTCTGGATGACTTGCGTCAGGAATTGCAATTCCGTCATGGATGATCCGGACATACGGATCCGCGTCAATCCATAATCGACTTCACCGAAAATCGGATAGCCATTCACATATCTGCGATAATAAACATTGTCGTTTTCCTTGTCAAACCCATAGAAATAAAAAGGATTCGTCCAGTTGTCCAACATCTTGATTTCATGGAAACTGTCGCGGATCAAACGATAATCAGGCAGATCTTCGGCATCCAGGATGTTGCGGTAATAACTCAACTGCCCGGTTTCCTTGTCGATGCTCAATTCGGAGATATTATCGCTGTAGCTCACAAATTCATCGCTTCCGTTATCCTTCAGATCGGTTGTATCATCAAAAAGCAAGTCAATGAAATAACTGTTGGAAGGCTTCTCAACCAGATAGACCAACTTTTGGATCGTAATCGCCTCTATCGGAAGATAGGAGATGGCTAATTCGGTTTCATACGATTCGACTTCTGCGTAGGCTTCCTTTTGGCTCTCGTAAAGTTCCGCCAACGACTGCAGCAGATTAGCCGGACGTGCCACTGTGAACACTTGCTTTGTTTCATCATTCAAAAGATAGACGGGATCTTCTTCCTTGGAATTAAAGATGATCCGGCCGATACTTTCGCCGTAATAATCTTCCTGTAGATTCGTGAAGTACCGCGAAAGCAGCTCCAACGGCACCTCTTCGGCAAAACGGATTTCCAATTGCGTCGGTGAGAGAATGAGCGCATCATACTCCTCCTTCGTATAGGTGGAAACGCCCTCGATTCCGTTAAACACACTTTCACTCAGCAATTCATTCACACTTCGCATGATTTCGGGCATTTGCGTCAAATACATGCGCTTATCCGTGTGGACGATCATCCTGATCGGTGCAAAGACATCCTCTACCTTCTTCGTATTGGTCAGATTGGCAGAGACCGAGGTCGCTGAATTTTGGCTCAAACCGACCGTACTCGGAGTGGAAAGGATCCTTACCGTAAGGAATAGACTGATTGCAACCAAGGTGTACAAAAGCGCGCTCAGCATCGGTGATTCTTTATGTTTCATCCCCACTCATCCTCCTCATCCATCGGAATGTAAGGCAAGGAAATAAAGAAAGTCGATCCTTTATTTTCCACACTGGTCACCCAGATTTTTCCGCCATGCAATTGAACAACCTCTTTTGAAATGGCCAACCCGAGCCCGGTGCCGCCCATCGAACGCGCACGGGCCTTGTCCACCCGATAAAATCGGTCAAAGACATGGCCGATATCTTTGCGCGGGATGCCCAAACCTTCATCGGTGATACTGATGACGACACTGTTATGCGTCTCCATCAATTTACAGGTGATTTTCCCACCGTCCGGAGAATATTTGATGGCATTGTTCATGATATTGTCGATCACCTGGATAAATTTATCCTGATCGATTTCGACCCACAGCGTGCGCTGCGTAAAGTCCCGTTCGATCGTGTATTTTTTATTGCGGTACTGTTCCGACTTCAGCACCATCTCGAAGCGATCGATGATATGTGCAACCAATTCGTTGATGCTGACGAACTCCCGATTGAGATCTTGTTTCCCTTGGTCCATCCGGGATAAGTTCAGCAGATCGGTGATCATCCGGATCATCCGATCTGTCTCCGTTGAGATGACCTTCAGGAATTCGGGAGCGATTTCTTCATCTTCCCAGGCACCGTCAATCAGTGATTCCGTGTAACTTTTCACGCTCGTCAACGGTGTCCGCAGTTCATGGGAAACATTCGAAACGAAGCTGCGGCGTTCCTGTTCGACCTTTTCCTGCTCCGTAATATCGGAAAGCACACACACCAACCCGCTGATGAATCCGGATTCCCGCTGGATGACAGAAAATTCCCCGCGCAGGATTGTGTCCTGATCATCTGTCGGGATGTTCAGGATCAATTCATCCTGTGTCTCCAACAACTGGCGGAAAGTGAATTTCTCGCCCAGTTTCAGCACCTTCATGATCGATTGTCCGATCGCTTTATCTTGTGAAATCGAGAGCAGATCCATCGCCCGGCTGTTGATGATGATGATTTTCCCGCGGCGATCGGTGGCCAACACGCCATCCGTCATGTGCCGCAGAACGCTGTCCAACCTTTGACGCTCCGATTCTGTTGTTTCCTGGGCGTCCTTTACTTTATAAGACAGATCATTGATGGTTTCGGCCAATTCGCCCAATTCATCCGCTCCATAGACGGTCACTTTGCCGGAATAATCCCCATCGGCAATATTCGCCGTCTGCCGGCGCATTTCGGATATCGGACGCGTGATCCCCCGGGAGATGATAACAGCCAACACAATCGTAATAATGATCGCCACGACCGATGCATTCAAAAAGATGCTCACCGTCTGGCTCATCTGCGAATAGACCGATTCGATGTTAGACTCCATCACCAACACGCCGATGAGGGTACCTGTATTGTCCATCGAATAGATCGGACTGATGTTCTTCAGCACACGACTATTCGTGTCTTCCTTCACATATTGATAGGAAGAGGGGGCATCCAGAAGAATGACTTGTTGGACATCCCGATCAGTCGACTTCGTTCCGATCAAGGATTGTAACGTTTGGTCATTGATTCCGAGAATATAACCCTGTTCATCCATGACCTGCGTTTCCAGGATGTTGGCGCCCGTAAAATCGCTGAGGATGGTCTGTACGGACTCTTCCAGCTTTTCCGTATCATCAGCCATCAGGATCGGTTGCAGCGTTTTCTCCAGAAAGCCTGCATTCAAGCTCATCTGGCTATCGAAATTGCTGATCATTTTCGTTTCCAGTTCACGGATAAAATAAGCCCCGATCAGTTGCAGGGATACCAACAGGAGGAGAATGAACAGCATTGGTATCTTGAAGTGAATGGAGTGAACCAGACGTATCTTTTTGTTCATATATAATTACTCCTGATCCGGATTCTTCAAGAAGTAGCCTACTCCTCTTCGCGTGATCAACCAAGTCGGATGGCTCGGTGTATCTTCAATTTTTTCACGCAGTCTGCGGACTGTCACATCAACAGTGCGGACATCACCGAAATAATCATATCCCCATACGGTCTGCAGCAAATGTTCCCGCGTCATCACTTGACCGATGTGTTTCGCCAAATAATGCAATAATTCGAATTCACGGTGAGTCAACTCGATCTCTACTCCACGCTTCGACACGATGTACGCATCTTCATGGATGATCAATGCGCCGATTTTGATTTCATTCGTATCGTCTTCTTCAGGCGGTGCAACGACCGGAGAGGCTTGTCTCCTCAAGTTTGCCTTTACACGTGCGACTAATTCCCGGTTCGAAAATGGCTTCGTGACATAGTCATCCGCACCCAATTCAAGTCCGAGCACTTTGTCGATTTCAGAGTCTTTTGCCGTCAACATGATGATCGGGACATCGCTCGTCTTGCGGATTTCCCGGCAGACTTCCAAACCGTCCATCTTCGGCAGCATCAGATCCAGCAGGATGATATCAGGGCCCACTTTTGCAAACTGCGCCAAGGCTTCTTCACCATCAAATGCAGTGAAGACATCATAACCTTCTTTGGTCAGATTAAACTTGATTATATCTGAAATTGGCTTTTCATCGTCTACCACTAGTACCTTTTTCATCTTCAAACCTCCTTGTTTCTTAAAACTCTCTGTCCCGTTCGGAACGTCTACTCTTTATTATACAATTGCAGCCGGTTATGTGCAAAGCGTTCCTGAATTACTATCCGTCAGAATCCCGGCGGTTGTACCAAAAAGGACAAGCCATCAATCCTTTTGCTGACTGATGGCTTATCCCCCTATTCGACATTATGGCATGCATATATTGATTTATCAGCTGTGGATGACGACCGGAACCCCGATACCGATCATCCCAAACAGTTCAGCCATGACCCCCGGTGGCGTATTGACACAGCCATTCGATCCGGCAGTAAGCCAATATTCACCGCCGTAAGCCGGCTGCCAAGAAGAATCGTGGATACCGATGCCCGTCCAATCGACTGGCATCCAGTATTCGACAGGCGATTCGTAGTCCTTTTCCGTTCTAGGATTGTAGCCTTTCAAAACGGCATCCTCTTCTTTGTTCCAGATGTAGAAGACCCCAGTCGGAGTTGGTGACATCGGATGACCGGAAACGATATCCGTTTCGAGCACAACGGCGCCATCTTTGTAATACCACATATGTTGGCTTGAAAGATCCACTTCGACATAGGTAGTGCCGATGTCCGCGCCATCAGCATGATAGCCGGTACCGTTATAGTTTGGTGTTACCGTAACATCTTCTCCTGCCAAAACATAGTTGACCAGTTTATCCGTTTCGGCTGCGACAGCTAGTGTCCATCCGTAGGTACCGGATGGAACCTGGACCGTTTCGCCGTCGGTTGCCAAGAAATCGCGCGTACGGGAATACGTGCTGTATCTGTCGCTCAGCCCCTGAAGATAGGCTGCAACGCCTTCACGATTGACCGACACATCACCGTTCTCGTCTACGCCCAACCATTCGGTGATGGCTGTTTGCGGAACAGTTTCTGTCTGTCCGGAAATGGAATATTGGATGACCGTATCAGTCAAATCATTCAGTTTCTGCAACGTTTCCGTCAAAACTGGATCGTCCGCGGTCAAGGTTGGTTGCTGATAGGTCTGCGCGAGATCGATTTCTGTTTCCCCGGCAATGATCGCTTCCAGCATTTCTTGCTTCAACAATTCCAGATCGACTTTGTTTCCGGTAGTTTCAGGCGAAATTTCATAACCTTCCGTTGCTTTGACGACAGTGGCGTTCACGGGCGGAGTACGTACTTCGTTCTCCAACGGCATAGCCGCCAAAATGTCGGCCAAAGCTGTCTCATCGACAACTACGCCGCTCAGATCGGTTTCTGCCTGCTTTTCTTGGAAAAGCAGGATTGGCCAATTCCAAACGTTTTGTTCTGCCTTCATCGTTTCCAACTTCTCAGTGTTGTCGATGGACACCCCAAAATCAGCGGGTGAGAATGCATAGATATTTTCTCCATTTTCGACAATTTGGATCTGTGTTTGTGCGATTGATGCTGTTGTTTCTGCTTTTGCTTGGGCTACGGTATCATTCGATATATCAATGCCATCCAGCATCGTATTCGGTAAGAATTTATCCTTATAATAGCTACCTGCACCAAAATATCCGGCTGCGATCAATAAGACCGCTGTAGCACCAATGATGATGGGTTTCTTTTTCACTTTCAGACCACCTTTTCGTTTCATTACAATCAGATTACGTTTTTGTTACAAATAATCGAAGCTTACTTTTTATTACTTTACCATGTTTTCTTGAAAAATCAACCTATTTTACCTTAATTTTTTGATAATAGGATGGATCTCAGGCATTCATCATAATACCAATGCGGAAGAAATGCAAACAGACACACTCCGCTTTCACTAGCTCCGCAATGTTCCGGGCGAGCTGAAATGGGCGGCACCTCAATGTTTTCCTCCGGTGAACGCAGGCTTCGCCGGAGTTTGACTACCTTTTGCGTGCGTTCTCCGATAAAGACCGCTTCCTCGGAGTTGCGGTCGATTGTTACATTGTCTGCTCCGGCGGGCGGCCGCTTGCCGGAGTTAGGGCCGTTTTCTTTCACTGGCTCTCCTCCGGCAACCAAGCAGCACGCACATCAAAAAGAGCCTACCTCAATTCGAGGCAAGCCCTAAATTCCTATGCTTGATTCTGTTTCTCTGCTTTGATTTCGTCCAAAATATAGCCGAAATCAAAGTCTTCTTTTTTGACGATCAGCAAGAGGCCATCACCGAGAGGCACGAGGGAGGTTTCCAATGCCGGATGGTCCAGCACAGTATCCATCAGCTTGTTCAGACGGCGGTGGATCTTGCGGACCCTTTTGGGAACGTCTTTTTCATCATCCAAGATGGTGCCGCCTTGGAAAACATCATCGATGACCAGCATGCCTTCTTTTTTCAGAAGTCGGATGCAGTGGGGCAAAAATTCATAATATTTGGATTTCGCGCTGTCCATAAAGATGAAATCATACGGTCCTTCCAAAGTAGGCAGGACTTCCGCCGCATCGCCTTCCAAAAGCGTCACCTTGTCCGTGATGCCCAGTTTTTCAAAATTCGCTTTGGCGTGGTTGATCATGACCTCAAAACGATCAATGGTCGTGACATGACCTTCCGCTCCGACGTGCTGCGCCATCAGACTGCCCGAGAAGCCGATTGCCGCTCCGATTTCCAGTATCTGCTTAGGTTTGATCTGTCCCAGCAGCATATTCAGGAAAACCGCTGTTTCATGCGGGATGATCGGCACGCCTCTTTCATTCGCTGTCTTTTCCAGTTCTCCTAATTTTCCAGGGAAACGTTTCAGTCTGTCGCGCATAAAAGCGACCAGTTCTTTCTTTACGACCGGTCTGTCCATCATTTCGTTCAATGCCATACTCTTTTCTCCTTATCGCATATTCTATTATTAATGGCAACAAGGCTGGGACGGAATCCCAGCCTTGCGCTTATTCATCGTCTACAACCACTGTTTGGACGGGCTCTCTCGTGACACGGATGCCGCGGATCCGGCCACTTTCGACTTGTGTAGTCGTCAGCAGGTACTCTCCTGTCTGGATCGTCGCATGCTCATCATCTTTCGGAAAATAGCCGAGCTCCTCGATCATGTAGCCAGCGATCGTGTCCACTTCTTCGGAAGCGATCGCCGTCTTGAACAACTGGTTGAACTTGTCCAACGGCATGCGTCCATTGACGACATAATGATTGTCATCGATTTTTTTCGACAGGCGATAAATTTCATCATATTCATCTTCAATGTCCCCCACAATTTCCTCCAGCAGGTCCTCGAGGGTGATGATTCCCTCCACCCCGCCGTATTCATCCTTAATGATGGCCATATGCGTGTGGGTCTTGCGGAATTCGACCAAGAGATCGTCGACATAAATAGTGGAAGGGACAAACAAAGGCGTGTTGACCAACTCACGGAAAGAGATCCGCTCGAAACCGACTTCCTTTGATGCCTTCAAAACATTTTTCATATGCAGAACGCCGATGACATTGTCTTTGTCTTCCTCGTAGACCGGAATCCGGGAATACTGACTGTTCAGGACCAGCTCAATATTGTATTCCAGATCATCATCCAAATCCATCATCAAAGTGTCGGTACGCGGCACCATCAATTCGCGGGCAAGCTTCGTATCCAACGAAAGGACTCCCTGCATCATCGTAAACTCGGATGGATCGATGACTCCTTCGCCTCGGCTCTGCGCCAGAATGGCCTTCATTTCATCACGGGTGAGCTTTTCTTCCTCATTCGTGAATTCGATCGGCGTCAACTTCTTCAGGATACCGGTCGAGAAAGACAAAAGCCAAACGAACGGCTTAAAAAGTGTCTTGACGACAACAATGGGACCTGCAGTATGACGCGCAATACTTTCGGGCATCTGCAAGGCAATCTGTTTAGGGTACAGCTCACCAAACACGAGCGTTATATAGGAAAGGATGATGGTGATGATGATCATCGCTATCGTTTTACCACCTGCGATATTTCCCAACAACGGTTCGATATAACCGACAAAATTGGATGAAGCCGACGCACTGCTGAAGAATCCGGCAAAAGTGATGGCAACTTGGATAGTGGCCAAGAAATCATCCGGATTCTCCAAGAGACGCAAAACCTTTTGCGATTTCTTATCGCCGTCTTTGGCAAGCTTCTCGATTTTGGAGCGGTTGATGGAAACAAATGCTAATTCGGCTGATGCAAAGTAAGCATTCAGTAAAGTCAGGGTTAGGATCAAGGCTATTTTTGATAGTAACGACTGGCCTTCGGGGTCTGGGTTCATATGATTTTTTTCTCCTTTTTGATGATGACTCACGCAGTTGGGACAGGCTTGGAATCAAAACACCGCGCAACTGCATAAAAAAATATAGATTCTGTTCAATTATATACTACTTAATATAGTGAACTCCACTCGAAAAATCAAGAAATTTTTCATGGGCCGCCTGTTTCAGCTGTCCGGTTCTTCTTTCTTGCGCTTACCTGGATCGACAAGCATTCTCATCCCAATCTAATTTCCCAGCGCGGTCGGCACAGCGCTGGAAGGGCTTTACTGCTTGATTTATCAAATGTTTAAGAATTTCCAACTATGTGTTTTTAACCGTTGCTTTTTTTGATTTTAATGTTATTATCACATTAGACAACCGCGTTTTTAGGAGGATTTTAATAATATGCTTATCCGCTCACTTGCCATCCCAAAAAGGGAGTTGACCATCGTCAAAGAGTCAGCCACGCTTCAGGATGCACTGGATATCCTCGAAGAGTCCGGCTTCCGTTGTGTTCCGATTCTGGACGAAACAGAAACCATTTTTCGTGGAAACATCTACAAGATGCATATCTATCGGCACAAAGCGAACGGCGGCGAAATGAACCTGCCCGTTACGCACTTGCTGAAGAATGCCACAAAATTCATTTCGATAGACAGCTCATTCTTTAAGGTATTTTTCACCATCAAAGAATTGCCCTATATTTCCGTTTTGAATAAGGATATGACCTTTTACGGCATCCTGACCCATAATGCCTTACTGAATATGCTGGCCCAATCATGGAGCATCGATGTCGGAAGCTATGTGCTGACCGTCATCGCGCCCGGTCAAAAAGGCGATCTGTACCATATCACTAAAATCATCAACCGCTATTCCTCCATCGCCAGCTGCATTTCCCTGGACATCAACCGTGAGGACGCTTTGCGCAGGGTATTGGTCACATTACCCGCCGGCACGCCCAAACAGGTGCTGGACTCCATCGTCAAGGCGCTGGAGCGTAAGGATTTCCGCGTGACGGAAATCGAAAACCTGCAAGTGGATTTCTGAAATCCAACCCATCACATTACATTACATTGAGTGCCCGGAGTGGCGTTTTCCCGGCGAGGAGGCCCTCATCGGGAATTCCGCTCAGGCTCCAGGCTCCAGACGCCCGCTCGATCTAAAAACTAATACAAAAAGTCGGACGAAGCCTTGTGCTTGTCCGACTTTTTTGCGCATACCCGGATCAGCGCGTAGCGCCATTCAGATAAGGGTTTGAATAGATTTCTTCCCTCACTGTCGTAGGATCGCCGTGTCCCGGGAACAGGACCGTTTCCCCTGGCAAGGTTACGATATATTTCTGGATGCCCTCGATCAGTGTTTCATGGCTGCCGCCCGGCAAATCGCTGCGGCCTACGCTGCCTTTGAAGATGACATCCCCAACGATCGCGAACCCGTTCTCGCGGAAAATAAAAACAGTACTGCCTGGTGAATGTCCAGGAATATGTTGCATCTCAAAACGGAATTCGCCGATTTCGTAAGGGCCCATCTCCTCGAAGAAGACATCCGCTTCTTTTGCCAATCGGACATCGGGAACGTTCGGATTGCGCGCGGACCCGTTCAGTTGCGGATCCAACAGCCATTCCCGTTCAATCGGATTTTGGTAAACGGGAACGTCGTATTTTTCCCGGATCGTTTCGAGGGCTCCGATATGATCGTAGTGCGCATGGGTCAACACGATCGCTATCGGATGCAACGCATTCTCTTCGATGGCTGCGATGATGTCCTCAGCTTGCTCACCCGGATCAAAGATGATCGTGTCATTTTCATGGTCTCCGATCAAAAAATAACAATTTTCTTGGATAGGACCGACTGTGATTGCGTACATTTCCATATATTATTTCCTCCCTCTTTTTCGATTACCTCTCTATTATAAGAGAATGATGAGAAATATCCTAGCAAAAAAAACAGGAGGATCTGCTGACCATCCAGCAAAAGCCTCCGTTCCCCAGTTTTTCTCATACTAAATGTTAACGGATCAAGCCATTTTCTCGGCAAAACCGATGATTTTGTTCAGGTATTTCATGAGCGGCGCCGACACAACCAGCACGACCGCTTCCCCGAATGCCGCTGTCGCAAAACTGAACCAGAAAGGCAAATCAAGAACGATATAGAGTTCGATCGCGACAAGGACCATCGTCATCGTGAAGACGAACGCGGTCATCATCATGCGCTTCATTTCAGAATCGTTGGGTTTGAACAATTTTTCCAAAATAAGGAAAGAGATCAATGTCTGGCCAAATCCGAACACCAAGTCCCAAGCTCCTAATGTCGAAAAAATCAGATTGGCGATAAAAACACCCGCCAAAACACCGTATTTATAATTTTTGTGGTAGCCCACCAAATGATTCAGCATTTCTGAAACACGGAATTGGACGGCACCGAATGACATAAATGCAAAAATCCCTGTCATGGCAACATATAGCGCTGCAATAATTGTATTGATAACCATTTTTCTTGTATTCAACCTAAAAACCTCCTAGTTTTTTTTCGTGGGATGGTAGACGAACCACGCACTCATCTTTGAGCTAGGACAGTTTACCATACATGTTCGCTTTTGAAAACGACTGGCGACGTATTTTCATCTGATTTTCATTACCTAAAGGCGAGAGCGCCAGAGATGCGGATTATGTATGACTCTGTATGATCCTGTATGACTGTTCTCCTCCGGTGAAGCGCTTCTGGACGGAGGTGGAATGCGATCGAGCTGCTCTTCTCCGGCGAGGCAACCCTAGCTGGAGGTGGAACACAGTCCAGCCGCTCTTCTCCGGCGGAACAACTCTTAGCCGGAGTTGGAGCGCCCTCGCCCTCTCTCTCTCCCCCACATTCGTTTCTATCACACACACAGCAAAAAAAGCTGTCTGCCCCTAACAGGCAACAGACAGCTTTCCAGATTTATCTTTCCTTCTATTTGTAGATACGCGGAACGCGGGCGTTGATTCCCGTCAAAATTTCATATCCGATCGTATCAATCGTTACGGCCATTTCGGATGGATTGTTGACAAGCCCACCGTTTTCGCCCAAGAGCGTCACCTTCGTCCCAATTGGATATTCTTTCGGCAGACTGATCATGCACTGATCCATGCAGATGACTCCCCGGATTGGGCAGCGCTGCCCATCGACGATAACCGTCTGATGGCGAAGATCCCGCCGCCATCCGTCCGCATAGCCGATTGGGAGCGTAGCGATCCATTCTCCTTCAAAAGCGCGGTAACGGGCGCCATATGCGATTGTGTCGCCTTCATGCATCTGCTTGACATAGCTGATGTGCGTATCCAGCTGTACCGATGGCTTCAATTCATACGGAAGCTCCAATACGGTGTCAGAAGGATTGTATCCGTACATTGCGATACCGACGCGGACCGCATCCGTCTGGAATGCTTCATGCCAAAGGGAAATGGCGGAATTTGCCAGATGCACAATCGGCGGTCGCTGAGCCAATGCGTTCAAGATGTCTTCAAACAAAGCGAGTTGGCGATCAACCAAGGTCGGATCTTCACCATCAGCCGTCGCAAAGTGCGTAAAGATACCTTCGAAAACAAAATCATCCAGTTCAGCAATACGCGCCTCAAAGGCTTTGACCTCCTCGACCGTCCGCAAGCCAATCCGTCCCATCCCCGTATCGATGGCCAAATGCACCCGAATCGGCAGCTCCGTTTTCCGTCTGTTCAGATACGGTAAGGCGTCATCCAACCATTCCTTTGCCGTTACGGCAACGCTGATTCCGTTATCAGCTATGAGCGCAGCGTCTTCTGACTCAGTTGGGCCCACGACCATAATGAAGTCATCGGACAGTCCGTTTTCCCGCAATTCCATTGCCTCATCCAACAGCGCGACACAAAAACCGTCCACGCCTGCTTCCTTTGCCTTTTTCGCGACCGGGACAGCGCCCAGTCCGTAGGCGTCCGCTTTGACGACCGCAAAAAATTTCTTTTCAGGAGACAGACTCTTCCTGATTTGTTGGATGTTCCACGAAATAGCTTCCAAATCGATGGTTTCCACTGTGGGACGGTGCTTTCCTACTACCATGTTGTAAGACCCCTTTACTTTTCTAGTACCACTTGCGCGGCAATGATGTTCCCCGAATGGGTGATGGAAACGAACCCTTTCCCTTCGAACGGAGATTTGGTTATTTCAGGCTTCCGGTACTCTCCGGGCAAAATTTCGATATCTTGGAAAGACAATTTGCCGATGCCTGTTCCGTAAGCCTTCGAGAAGGCCTCTTTTGCGGCATAGCGTCCAGCCAGAAATTCCATTTGGCGTGACCCGCTCAAAACCAGAAACAAATTCAGTTCCGCTTCGGTCAAAACCCTTTCCGCAAAACCTGACCGCCGCTCATAGGCACTTGTGATGCGATCCAGCTCGGTCACGTCCAATCCTATTCCATAAATCATTCCGTTCACCGCCTCTTTTTCATGCATTGTTCTCATTTTACCAAAAACAAAAAAAAATTCCAGCATAAGAAAAACCTCTTCTCCTGGCGGAAGCCAATTGGAGAAGAGGTTTTATCACTGATTAGTCGTTGTTGTTACGGATAGTGAAGCTATGGCTGCTTTTTTTAGGTGCGCTGGCACTGCTGCCGCCACCACGTTTGTCATCATAGCGTTTGCCGCCGGAGCGTGGTTTGCTGTCGCTTGAGCGATTTTTGTTGAAACTGCGCTCACCGCCGCGTTCTCCGCCGCCACGTCTGTCTGATGAACTACGGTTACCTTTGTAGCCGCCGCCACCTTTACCTTTGTAACCACCGCCGCCTTTACCTTTTCTTGAAGGCAATGGACGTTCTGGTGTGATTTTAACAGGAACATCAGTAGCATCTTTAGAAAGACTCTTCAAGAATGCTGCCACCAAATCTTCAGCAGTGTGTTCTTCAAGCAAGCGAACAGCTGCACGTTTGTATTTGTCTGTTTCTGTTTCTTTAACCAATGTTTCCACTTCATCCATAGCTGTTTTCACTTGGCCACGGAAAGCTTCTTCATCACTCGGTGGTTGTAATGGAGTGATCGGTTTTTTAGTCAGGTTTTCGATTGTACGCAAGTAGTCCATTTCGTTTGGTGTAACGAAAGTCACTGACATACCTTCTTTACCGGCACGACCAGTACGGCCGATACGGTGAACATAGCTCTCTGGATCTTGCGGGATATCGTAGTTGTATACGTGTGTAACACCTGAAATATCCAATCCACGAGCAGCAACGTCAGTCGCTACCAAGATATCCAAATTGCCTGTTTTGAATGCGTTCAATACGCTCATACGTTTTTGTTGCGTCAAGTCGCCGTGGATGCCTTCCGCACGGTAACCGCGTAATTCCAAACCTTTTGACAATTCGTCAACACGACGTTTTGTACGGCCGAATACGATAGCCAATTCAGGATTTTGCACATCGAACAAACGAGTCATTGTATCGAATTTTTCAAAGTCTTTACATTTAACGAAATACTGATCGATTAAGTTAGCTGCAGTGTGTGACGCTTTGATTTTGACATGCTCTGGAGCGTGCATGAATTTGACACCGATTTTTTTGATTGAGTCAGGCATTGTAGCTGAGAACAACAATGTTTGACGTTCAGCCGGTGTTTCGCTCAAGATTGCTTCGATGTCTTCCAAGAAGCCCATGTTCAGCATTTCATCTGCTTCATCCAGAACTAATGTTTCGATGTGATCCAGACGGATTGTTTTGCGTTTGATGTGGTCCAAAAGACGACCTGGTGTTCCGACAATAATTTGCGGTTTGTTTTTCAAAGCACGGATTTGACGGTTGATGTCAGCTCCACCATAGACAACCTGCACGGATACTTTTTTGTCGCGGCTCAAACGGTATAATTCTTCTTGCGTTTGGATAGCCAACTCACGTGTAGGTGCAATAACGATACCTTGAATAACTTTGTTGTTGTTATCGATTTTTTGCAGCATAGGCAATCCGAAAGCAGCTGTTTTACCAGTACCTGTTTGTGCTTGCCCAATAACGTCCAACCCTTGCAATGCCAAAGGAATGGTTTGTTCTTGGATCGGTGTTGCTTCCTCAAATCCCATTTGCTCAATCGACTTCAATAACTCCGCGTTTAACCCTAATTCTGAAAATTTCATGTTTCCTCCTAATTTTGAGAAACTAAAATTTAGAGAGTCTTTTCTTTTACCCACATATCTCATGCGGTTCATAATCTTATAAATAAAAGATAAACCTTTTTTACTTAATCCCTTGAATAGAAAGCTTGATAAATCAAACATTCTGCACTTCGCAGAAAAAACCCTCTTATTTCTCTATTCTTACCAACAGCAATAATAACACGTTCCGTAGATTATTACAAATCATTTCCTCTTAAAATAATGAAGTTCCTTACAAAAAAACCTTGTTGTAAGTATATTTTCAATGAAAATGACAAGTAATTCTACAATTTACCGACATTTGACATATGCGTTCCAGATTGGCTTTAAAAGGGGTCTGTTTGCTTTCGCGACGACGTAGCCCATCCAAATCCTTTATATTTCCTATTATACACGCAACGCTGCTACAACAGCCAATAAATCAGTGCCGAAACTGGATTTAATCAGCACTTGGTCGGCTTTTTGAAGCTCTGACTTCAACTTTTCGACCAGTGGTGTTTTCTCCCCAACATAATGATAAAGCGTGCCTTCCGGGAAGACAGTCCTTAAATTTTCATAAAGGGCGCCCATTTCCGGGCCGTAAAGATAGACCTGATCAAACTCTTCAGGGGAAATTTCGGCTGCCAATCCTGCATGCAGCTCAGCTGAACGTTCGCCCAGTTCACGGATATCGCCGAGCACTGCAATTTTCTTTCCCTCCCGCGGGAGCTTCGCGAATGAGCGCAGCACAGCCGTCATCGAAGTAGGGCTAGCATTATACGCATCATTCAACAACTGCGAGCCATTTACGCCATCCAGCCACTGCGTACGGTTGGCGGTCAGCTGGAAGGTCGCCAAAGCTTCTTTCACTTCAGCAAGCGGCATGTCCAATACCTGCGCAGCGGCTAAGGCTGCCAAAGCATTCCGGACATTGTACACACCCAGTACAGGGATCTCCAGATCGACGCTCGGATCCAGATTCACGTGAAATGTTGTTCTGGTTTTGCCTGGAACGATGTCATAGGCATACACGGCCGCCGTTTCATCTGTACCGAAAGTCAGTTGACGGAAGTGGGATTCCTCAGCCAGCTCGTCGGCAATCAACGGCTCGTCGCCAGGATAGATGAATGTCCCTTCCGGTTTCAATCCTTCCAAGATTTCCATTTTGGCTTTGGCGATGCCAAGGCGGCTCCCGAGGAACTCCAGATGACTGTCCCCGATCAAGGTGATGATGGCGATATCGGGTTTTGCCAATCGGCTCAACAAACTGATTTCGCCAAAATTGCTCATGCCCATCTCAAGCACCAGCACTTGGGTGTCTTCCGGCATCTCCAGAATGGTCATCGGCATACCGATTTCATTATTGTAATTGCCTTCCGTCTTGTGGACACGAAAACGCGCGGACAGGATGGCAGCCGTCATGTCCTTAGTGGTCGTTTTCCCGTTGCTGCCGGTGATCGCGACCACTTTTGGTTGGATCATATTCAGATAGGCTTCCGCCAGTTTTTGCAAAGCTTCCAGCGTATCATCCACCAGAATGACGGCAATCTCTTCTGGCGCTTCTCCTGCTGGACGACTCCATAAAGTTGCCGTCGCCCCGTTTTTGATTGCCGATTGGACATAATCATGCCCATCCGTTTCCCCCTGCAAAGGCACAAACAAACTATCGGACGTTGCTTTTCGGGAGTCGAAGACTACGGAATTTATTTCAGCGAAGCGGTTGGCCGACGTATAGTCGATCGCTCCGACAGCTTTCACAACATCAATGATGCGTAATGGTTTCATACTCAGTTCCTCATTTCCGTTTTTTTTCGGCAGTTCCTTCGGCCGCTCTCAAAAAAAGCCGTCCTTTCCCGGGTTCGCAGCAAGCAGTACATGCTTTCAGTGCTGCTGACGATCAGGAAAATCACGGCCTTTTGTTCATCATTCTACAAATTGATAGGATAATTTTTCTTCATGGCGCTTCAAGGCCAACTGGATCAGCTCTTCCACCAAGTCGCTGTATTTCAATCCCGTTTCTTCCCAAAGTAACGGATACATGCTGCGGGAAGTGAAGCCAGGCAAAGTATTGACTTCGTTTATGTAGATTTCATAGTTTTTGGTCACAAAGAAATCGCATCGGCTCAACCCGCTGCCGTCAAGCGCTCGGAAAGCGATTGTTGCATAATTCTGCAACTTGGCGGTGATTTCTTCCGGTAATTCGGCAGGGATCTGCAGCAAAACTTCTTCATTGCCGTATTTCTCTTCGTAGTCGTAGAAATCTTTGGTTTTAACGATTTCACCAGGTACGGATGTATGGACATCGTCATTTCCCAATACAGCGATTTCGATTTCACGGGCTTCGATGCCTTGTTCCACGACCACGCGACGGTCATAGCGGAAAGCCGTCTCGATTGCAGCGGTCAACTCTTCAAGATCCGTAGCTTTGGAAATGCCGACACTTGAGCCCATATTGGCTGGCTTTACATACATCGGGTAAATCAGGCTACCTTCACATTGAATGAAAATCTTCTCGCGGTCATTTTTCCAGTCATTACGGGTAACGGCAACATATGGCACTTGCGGCAACCCTGCCTGTTGGAAAAGATGTTTGCTGACGATTTTATCCATCCCGCTGGCGCTGGCAAGAACACCACAACCAACATAAGGCATATTCAACACTTCAAATAGCCCTTGCACTGTACCATCTTCACCGTTCGGTCCATGCAATACCGGGAAAATGACAGCATCTTCAGACTGGATATCTGCAGGTGAAATCACTTCGCCGTATGATTGCCCCTCCTGCGAATCGGCAAAGCGCTTCTCGGAACCCGGCTCCAAATAAAGATTCTCAGAGAATGCTACTGGTTCAGAAAGGGATTGCCCCTGGATCCATGCGCCTGCCTTGGTGATATAAACGGGCACAACTTCATAATAGTTGAAATAGATCGCTTTTATGATCGAATGTGCTGTCAGGATCGAAATATCGTGCTCAGCGCTCTTTCCGCCATAAATCAAATAAATTTTCATCGAGAAATCCTCCGAATTTTTTGATAACTGCTTTAACTCAAGGAACATTGTACCACATTTATTTTTTAGCTAAAACGATTTTTGTGAAAAATGGAGTAGGCTTGCTATTACCTAGAATGAACCAACTGATTTCGGTTCAATGAAAACAGAAAAAGCCTAAGTTTCGGCTTAGGCTCATTCGAAGTCTATGTCTATTTTCCATTCACTGCGTTCCATATCATAACAGATGGTGCCTACCGAATCCTTTTCGTTGAAACGGCCGCCGATGCTGGCGTAACGGTCTTCCGCGATGAACAATGGGATGCAGTATGTGCTCCCTTCGATGCTCATCTGTCTGAAAGAGATCACGGCACCTTCTTTGAAGATCGGAATGAATTCCTTCACGCGTTCAATCGGGAATGGCGCAATTTCTTTGCTTTTCTGATAGAAACGCTTCTTTTCATTCACTTTCTCTTTTAACTTGACGGTGATTGCTTCGGCGAACAACTCATGGAATTGCTCCAGATAGCGGTAATACATCTTAATGAAGCCATTCGGCAACGTGAGATAGATATAGTTATTTTGTAATTTATAGTAGAAAGGTGAGTGCAAGTGTGTGTGCGCATGGGCGATATAAAGGATCTCGGATATTTCTATCGGTGTGAGGAGATGCAACATGTCTACATTCACAAAATCAATCCACTTCCCCATAGCGGCTTGATTGTCCGTCCCTTTTTGGAAGAAAGCTTTTACGTTTTCTTGGCCTTTGATTACCTGAAAACCGGTATGATTATCATATGTTCCAATACTTTTTCTTCCGTCCACCAACAACAAGTTTTCTGGAAGCTTCCGGGCTAACTTTGTGTAATCTTTCACCGCTATCCCTTTGCTCAAAACATAATTGCTGACTGTTTCATAATGAACATATAACATATCTTCGCTCATGAACGATCCCCCCTTCCCATAATATCCCTTATTATCATTCTACTACTTGCCGAACCGATTAAGGTATCAGTACCATGTTAATATTATTACAAATCCGTATCTTTTACAAAGATAATTTGCCTTTTTCTCCTATTTTTTTTCACAGCAACAAATTGAAAGGGTTTTCAAATCAAAACCCGAACTATATTGGTTCAATTTGATTGAAACGTCCGAAAAAAAGAAGCTATTTACATAGCTTCTAATCGTTTGATTCGGTTTGCCGTTGAGGGGTGTGTCGAAAACAGACCGTCACTTTCTGCTTCACCTTCCCTCATCCGTTTGAAGGGATTCACAATGTAGAGCGAGGCGCTGGCAGCATTCGCCGCCTCCATCGGTTCGCTTGTCGCTATTTTGATTAAAGCGGATTTCAGCCCTTCCGGATTGCGCGTGAACTCGACAGCACTCGCATCCGCCAAATATTCGCGGTTGCGGGACAGCGCCAGACGGATGATCGTGGCTACAAAAGGCGACAAGACAAGAATCAGCAAGGAAAGGATCAGCAATATGATGCCCGCTCCTCCGCTGTTATCGCTTTTGCGTCGTCGGCCGCCGCCACCCCAGAACATCATCCGGGTGCTGAATTGGGCCAAAAATGCGATCAACCCCGCAATCGCCAAAGCGACAGTGGATAGGCGGATGTCGTAGTTGCGGATATGCGCAAACTCATGCGCCAACACACCTGTCAGTTCTTCCCGGTTCAGTTTTTTCAATAAGCCGGTCGTCACAGCAACCGATGCCTTTTCCGGCGAATTTCCGGCAGCAAAAGCATTCGGACTTTCATCCTCGATGATGAAGATTCTCGGGAACGGCAACCGTGTCACAATCGTCAGTTCTTCCACAATATTCCAAAGCATCGGGAATTGCGCCTTATCGGTTATTTCCCGGGCATTGTTCAAGCTCATGACCACTTGGGTGGATTGTGCCACCATGATGGCGACGTAGGCCACTCCGATAGTCAGCGCAAGCGCAAGCCCGGACAAGGCATTATCCCAATTCAGATAGCCGATGGCCGCCCCCAATGCCGCAAACAGGAGAAAGAATAAGAAGACAATCAGTACGGTGCGCCGTTTATTCTGCTCAATTTGTTGATGGAGCAAGGGTACTCACCAACTTTCCATCAAAATCATATTTTCTCAGAACGATACTTTCGGTACATTCTTTTCTTCTTCCGGAGTAGCCAGAACGACTTCCGGACGGAAACCATGGACATTTGCCACAATATTGCTCGGGAATGTGCCTAGTTTGATGTTGTATTGTGTGACACTGGAATTGTACAGTTGGCGCGCATAAGCGATTTTATTTTCAGTAGCGGACAATTCTTCCTGTAAAGCCAGGAAATTCTGGTTCGCCTTCAGATCAGGGTATGCTTCCGCCAAAGCAAATACGGTCCGCAATTGACTCGAAAGCTGATTGGACAATTCCATCTTCTTGGCCGGATCTTCCGTTCCCATATCCGAAATCAGATTGCGCAAATTGATGACTTTCGTCAAAGTTTCTTGCTCATACTTCGCATAACCTTTGACTGTTTCAACGATGTTCGGGATCAGGTCGTTCCTGCGTTTCAGTTGGACATCGATTTGACTCCAAGCCTCTGTTACCCATAATCTATTTTTCACAAGACTGTTATACAACGAAACCCATACTGCCCCGATGATCGCTGCCACTACAATGATTCCTATTAACCATTCCATTTTGCTCACAACTCCCTTTCTCTCGCGCCGCCTCTGCAGCTGACCTAGACAACTTTCCGTCTACACCTTCCATTATAGAAGAGTCTATTCGTTTTGTAAAAAAATAGACGAACGATTTCTGCGCCGAAAAGTTCCGGCATCTGTGCTATCATGAAGGAAAGAAAAATAGATGAGGTGTACTTATGTATTTTATCCCGCAACATACTTTTAAAAATCTGCCCATCCTCTTCAAAACTGATCTTTTGTACAAAGGTGTCACTGCAGTTCATCTGCCACAGGTTTATCTTGACCTGCTGGCAGAACAGAATGGCGGCTATCTGTTGTGCTCCCGCATCCCGACCAAAGAGCCGACATCGGATGGCCTCGATTATGCAGCAGTCCATGAAATTTTGGGTCTTCACGACAATCGCCCGAACAGCCTGTATGCCCAGCAAGCAGTTATCCGTTCAGCAGGACTGCCGGATTATTTCGTGCTTTTCAGTATCAACGGAAGCCAACTCTTTGCCTTCGACTATTCAAAATTATCCCTGTCCGGCGAACCCAGCATCCGCTACATCGATATCGAAACGGACAATTGGCAGACAGTGGCTGCAGATTTCGATCAATTTCTGCAGCTCTTGAATCCCGCGCCCATTGCCGTTCCTGAGGAGATCCGGCTTACGCACACGGAAGGCGCGCACGCCTTTTTGCTGGCCGACGCCGCAGGATTGCCGGAACTGTTTCTGCATTTCGAGGATGACCCGGACAAACGATGGTATCTCCAATGGATTGCTTATTTTTCCGACCATCCCGATCCGGCCTTCCGAAGCATCGCCTGCGAAGCTTTGGAAACGCAGATACTCTACTTCCGGAACGAACTGCCGGATAACGTCACGGACGTACTGGCGAATTTCCTTGCCGATTCTGATGCTGCCATCCAAAGGTTGGCAGGAACGTTGGCAAAAGAACTGGCGGATGAGTGAATGCAGAATGGCAGAATCAGTCACTGCTCCGGTTAGCGAGTCCTCGCCGGAGCTGGTGCCGCGGAAACGCCGTCACTTCCGATGAAGAAAGGCTCGCCGGAGAAGAATCCGTGAAATCTGTCGGAACTCCGGCGAAGCCTCCGTTCAACGGAGATCGGAGATCCTTAAAAAAACTACTTCCAAAAACAGGGGACTGCCACACGCGGCAGTCCCCTGTTTTTGTGATTATGCTTGTTCCTTCAGCCACTGCTAGTAAAGATTCTTCGTCTTGTGGTCTTTACTTTTGACAGCATTTTTCAGCCCGACGAGCGTGAACGTATCATCCAGCTTGACCAGCCGCGCAAATTTCAAGGTACTGTCGCCGACAGTACCTTTGCCGTCGTCCACACCCAGACTCGGAAAGATGGCATCGCGATGTACCGATGTGTCATAGCTTTTGTTCCCGATTTTCGGATAAGCGATGTAAAGATAGCCTTCCGGATTCAGGCGGTCGTGGTTGATCGTATCCCAGACGCGTGCCTTCAGTTCCTCCAACGTCAGGACGTAGGAAAAAATCAAATCGTATTTTCCGGCATCCACATCCGTATCATAGGAATCCAACTCCGCAAAATCATCCGCCACGGCGCGCTCTTTCCCCAGAACGGCACGCTTTTGGAATTTTTCGAATCCCAACCGCTTCGCAATGGAAGCAGAAGCAGGAAGTGCTTTGTCAGCTGCCTCTCCTCCGTAAAGTTGGGTTGCATGAGCGATGTCTTCCCGGATCATCTCCTTCAGCACAGCTGTATCAATGTCGGAAAGCTTGTTGACGTACACGCAGCCCTTTCCGGTTTTGTGTTTGCCGAGCTTCGCAAGTAACTCCTCACGTTTTCCATCCGGCAGCATAAAATAAAACGTCAGCGCGGTCTTGCGCGGCGAAAAAGCAGCCAGCGGGGCATCGCCTTCATGGCCGCTCGCGTACCGGTAATGATATTTCCCGAATCCGATGATGCTCGGCCCCCACATTTTGGCTTCTTCTCCGGTCACTTCCGCAAACAACGCCAACAGCGCGTAAGCATCCTCTTTCTTTTGCGGCTGCTGGATTTCCTCGATGAACTTCTCCACGGACACTTCCGTGGGCTTGGTTTTAGGTTCGTACGCCATCTTCGCTTACCCCCTCATCCTTTGTTAAAGCTATCATAGCAAAACCATCGCCTCCCCGTAAAATCCTAGCCCTGACGACAGCCGATTCAGGGGAAATATGCCGGTTGATCCAATTTATTTCAACAGTGCACAGCTCTCTCTTTCCACCAATGTGACGGGCACTATATTTACAGAAGGCTTCACATCCTGTTCAATAGAGGCAACAATCGACTTTGTTGCGAGATCTGCCATCTCCACCAACTCCATCTTTATCGAGGTAAGTGGCGGATTAAAATATTTGGATGATTCAATGTCATCAAATCCTATCACAGAAATATCCTCCGGAACTTTGAGCCCTGCTTCTTGGATGGCTTTGATCGCACCAAATGCTATTTTGTCATTACTGGCAAAAATGGCCGAAAACTTACTTTTTCCGTTGAATAATTTTTTGGTCGCTTCATAGCCGGCATTTTCGACAAATTCACTGTTTATGATCAAGTCCTTATTTACTTTTATTCCGGCATCTTCCAGGGCTTTTTTGTATCCTCTGATTCGGTCTTTGGATGAGAATTTAGCCGTACCACCTGTAATGTGTGCGATTTGTTTATGTTTCATATCTGTAAGATATTTCGTTGCACGATAGGCACCACCGTAATTGTCAGCATTCACTATCGTGCACTGATTGTATGTGACATCATCTGGTCGGACTGATTGATCAACCAATACAACTCTGTAGCCTCTTTCGATTATTGTCTTTATCGATTCATCATCATCATTCTGGCCTATAAAAATCCCTCCAGAGACCATCTTATTGTAGAAGCACTCTTTGATTTTTTCATAACCTGCAACAGTGTGTATGATATGAACAAGGACCAAGTAGTCCATTTCACTGGCTGTCTCTATCACGGAACTAGTAAACTCCAAATAATACGGACTTTTGGTGATTCTGTTTTTTAGTCCGTCTTCTTCGTTGATCAGATCTACAATAAAAAGTCCGATCACTTTGTTCTTGCTCCCCGCGAGCATCCTTGCTGAAGCATGCGGAACATAATCATGTTCTTTGATTACCTTTAAGACTTTTTCTCTTGTTTCTTCCGGGACATTTGAATAATTATTGATTACTCTGGATACAGTACTGCGGGATACACCTGCAAGTTTTGCAATTTCAGTACTATTCATAAACGCATCCCCTCTCATTCATAAACTCGTGTTCATAATCAAACACTATACCATTTGACTAGTTTTTTCAATCTTTTTAAAAAAAATAAGACACCCAGGAGGATCCCGGGTGCCCTGAATGCTTTGAGCTATCTCACCATCAAAAACAGTTTTCGTGTCTGAGTGACGCAAAAATTATAGTGAGCCTGCTTCTTTTTTTTCTGTATTACCTTCTGTACCCTTTAACTGCTTGAACATTTCGATCATTTCTTCGATCAGTAATTTCGTTGTCTCTGCCGCCATCATTTGATCCTCTGCATGCATGATGATCAGCGAGAATTCAACTTTTTCACCGGCAGCTTCTTTTTGTATCAAGGAGGCATGTGCGTGATGTCCGTTCACAAGACATTCCGATGCTTCGGCCATTTTTTGTTCTGCTTCATCGTAGTTGCCTTCCCTGGCAACTCTCAAAGCTTCGACAGCAAGTGATTTTGCCATTCCCACATTACTGATTATATTGAAAGCAATCAATTCCATTCCATCCACGTGTAAATCTCCTATTCTGAATCAACCAGCTTATTTTTTGAATAGCGCATCAGCAGCTATTCCGTCTAGATTGATCCGGTTACTTCTTGTGCCGATATTTCATTTTCTGCTTCCTCTTCAAGGACTGCAGCTTTATTAGCAGCAATAACAAACGGAGAGTAAATCAACACACTCACTGCAAGACAGATAAATCCGACAAACAATGCAGTGATATTTCCGCCTGTACCTAAGAACGGCATTAATGGCCCTGGGGTTGTCCAAGGAACACCAATCGTTACTGGCGGCATAATCTTAAGAACCATAACAGCGGTATAGCCGATCATGATATTGACCAATGGTGCTATGATAAATGGAATGATATAAATCGGATTCAAAACGATCGGTAATCCAAATATGACCATTTCATTGATATTGAATAATCCTGGTGCCAAAGAAAGTTTCGCGATACTCTTTGATTCCTTATTTTTTGAGAAAATAAGCATAGCAATAATCAGACCTAACGTCGCACCCGAACCACCGTATTCAGAGAAAGCCGTAGCTAAACCACTATAAGTTATTGGATAAGGCGCTCCCCATGTAGTCCCTTTATCCGCATAGTACAAAAGATTCGCATTTCCGGCTTCAGAAAACATAGTATCTCTGATGGCCGCAATCGTATTTGGTCCATGGATTCCCATTGCCCAGAGCGATTGGGACAACAATGCCAATACAAGAACAGAGAAGAGACTTTGACTCATTCTGGTCAATGGCGTTTGGATGATGCTGTAAATCAATTCGTGTAATCCGCCTGGTGCGGCCATTTTCACGAAGTAGTTCAGGACAGAGAAGAAGATTGTCGTGATGATGATCGGTATCAGCACTTTAAACGATCTAGCGACAGCCGGTGGCACTTGTTCCGGCATTTTGATTTCCAACTTATCTGATTTTGATAATCTGGACATTAATTCCCCTACCAAAAGCCCTACCAAAATCGCTACGAACAAGCCTTGAGCACCCGTGTATTGTGTCGTAATATAATTGATGCCTTCATTGTTGAAATAATCAGGGTAAATGATGAAATAAACGGAGATTGCCGTCAAACCTGTCAGCAGGTCATCCGCATCCATCAGTTTCGCAAGGTTTCTGGCTATCAAAAAGACAATCAGGATCGAGAAAATATCTGCGGAACCTTTAACGACAGGAGCGAAGACGGCTTGGAATTTTACAATACCAGGAAACAGCTTATCGAATTGCAGGATTTTGAACATGAATCCATCCGCCGACAAGAATACATTATTCAGCAACACCATCAAAGAGCCCGCCATCGTTAATGGGAATGATAAAATGAAGGCATCTCTTACTGCACATATATGTCTTTGCGCATTCAATTTTGTAGCTAGAGGCACTAATAATCTTTCAATAATACTTTGAAATTTGTCCATGAGAGTCATTTTTTCCATCCTCTTTTCCTAGTTCATTTTTTGCAGAGCATCTTCTAAAATCGCTTTTCCGTTCATAGTTCCATACAGACGCATGTCCATAACTTCCACTGGAATTCTGCCTTTTACGAGTTTTTCGACAGTTGCTTTCTGGAAACGCACTTGAGGCCCCAAAAGGACAATGTCGACATGATCAACAGCGGTGCTGGCTTCCGCAACCGGAAGCGCGTCTATCCCTACTTCCACACCCTTTTGTTTTGCTGCTTCTCTCATTTTGGTCACAAGCAAGCTTGTGGACATACCTGCTGAACATACTAATAAAATTTTTTTCATGATTCCTCACTCCTTATTTTTGTATTTACTGCTTATGGACGAAATTTATAGCTCTTCTCCGTTGCTGCTGATGACATTCTTGTACCAATAGAAGCTGTTCTTTTTGATACGTCTCAGATCCTTCTGATCATTTTCGTCCCTGTCTATGTAGACGAATCCGTAACGTTTCTGATAACCGTTGAGCCAACTCAACAAATCTGTGAATGACCAGGTGCAGTATCCCAGAAGATCGACACCATCTGTGACTGCTTCTTTGCAAGCTTTGACATGGGCACTGAGATAATTGATTCTGTGAACATCAGCCACAACATCATTCTCTTCGAGCTTATCAAATTCCCCTAGACCATTTTCTGTAATGAGTATCGGAAGATTATACTTGCTGGTTAATCTTCTTAATCCAACCCTTAATCCCGTAGGATCGATGGCCCAATCCCAGTTGGTCGTTTCCAGATGCGGATTTTTCGCATTTTTATAAACGCCGGGCAATCCGCTTTCTTTAGCGCTCCCTTTTTTGCCTGTGTTGTTGATCCCTTCCGATTGTCCTACTCCATCAAGCGGATTGAACGCGACAGTGCTTGTTTGGTAATAGTTGATGCCGATAAAGTCCGGTTTGACTCTCTCCAAAAGTTCGAGATCGCCTTCTTCGATAACAGGCGCGAGCCCAAGTCTTTCATAATATTTGAAGGCGAACACTGGATATTTTCCTTTGCAGTAGACATCCAGCCACCAGTTGCAATTAAGATCTTCCGCATTTTCTGCAGATAAAACATCTTTCGGATCGCAGCTGAACGGATACACGGGTCCAAATGCAAAACTCGGTCCAATCATGCCGTCCGGAACGTAGGTTTTGAATGATTCGATTACTGTAGCGTTAGCTAAGTTTGCAATATGATTCGCCTGCAGCATTCTCTTCTGATCTTTTACAGCCGGCGGGTGCATAGCGGTTACATAACCCAGCGACATAAATATATTTTGTTCATTCAAAGAAACCCAATGCTTGACTTTGCTGCCAAAACGCTTAAACAAGGTTACACAATATCTGTTAAAATCCTGAATGATTTCCCTTGATTCCCAGCCACCATACAGATCCTGCAGGTGCTGTGGCAAGTCCCAGTGATACAAAGTGACGACAGGTTTGATACCGTTTGCAATGAGTTCATCAATCAAATTCTCATAGAATTTCAAGCCTTCCTCATTCACTTCACTCTTCCCATCAGGATAAATGCGGGTCCATGCAATTGAAAATCTATAGGCTTTCAATCCCATTTCAGCCATCAAGGCAACGTCTTCTTTGTATCGGTTGTAATGATCTACCGCAACATCCCCATTTGTATTTTTAAAAGTTGTGCCGGGTAATTTCGTGTACACATCCCATACACTTTCACCCTTTCCATCTTGATCCCATGCACCCTCAACTTGATATGCTGCCGATGCCGATCCCCATAGGAAATCATCACGGAATGTATCTAATTTTTCGTATATCACTGCAGCCTCTCCTCCTGTTCTTAAAAATTTGATTTCTGATGACTTTTCTTGAAAACACTGCTTTTTAGCTCAAAGGGAAGCCTTAATGACAGCACCCAGCAAATTGGCATCATTGTTGTACTTGCATCTATCAATTTCCGTAGTGATGAAATCCGCCTCAAAATAGTCAATGCAGGTTTTCTTGTACTGCGCGCTTACTTTGTCGATAAACCAATCCTCTTCTGAAATTCCTCCCCCGATGCAGATCACTTCCGGATTATAGAAAACGGTGATCACCAGCAGCTGAGCCACTATGTTCCTTATCCATTCCTCCACGGATGACACCGCTATCCTGTCTCCATTCAAATACTTATGGGATACTTCATAGCCATACTGAACCTTGTCATACTCAGCGGCTTTTTCGTTATACAGATTTACAAGGCCAGTGATCGACGCATAATCGCCCATTTTATCAAGGCCACCTATCTTGGCGTTCATAAAAGGCATGTTGTGAAATTCTCCCGCAAAGGCATCTTTCCCATAAATGACGCCATTCTCATCACAGATGCAGCCGCCTGTTCCTGTTCCTATAATCAAAAACGCAGAAGACTTATACCCTTTTGCATTTCCCAATTCAAACTCGCATAATCCTGCGGCTTTTGCATCGTTGATTGAGGCTACCTTTTTGTTTGTTCTTTTGCTGATTTCGTCGTTGATGTTTGTGCCATACATAATAGCTACGTTTGGAGCAGCATATGACTTCACATTTGAGTCTTCATCAATAAGACCGGGTGCGCTTACACCAATTTTGTCGATTTCATCAATTGATCTTATGTTTGAGCAGATGTAATCATATAACTCCGCTGCCGTATCGTACTTAATCGTATCGATTTTCCACTTGTCTTTGATGCAATAATACTTATCCATTAATGCATACTTGATGAATGTCCCTCCTATATCTATTCCTAAATGACTTTTCCCCATAACACTTCTCCTTAAAATGAAGGTTTTGCAGATTACTTACTGAATCTGCATCTCACTTCAACTTCGTAAACGCGCGTTTATTGTTTGGTTAAAAAAAAGTGCCCTCGTTTCTAACCTTTCATAGACAGTGGCTATCGTGAACGCGCGTTTATGGATATAGCATACACTGAAAACAATTACATTTCAACATCTTTTTTTTTTTTTTATTTTTTCGCAATAAAAGTAAAAAGAGCTCTCCCGAAACCGGGAAAGCTCTCTTCAAAAAGATTATGCTTGTTCTTCGTTGTTTTTGAAACCGTATTTCTTGTTGAAGCGGTCCACACGGCCATCGGCTTGCGTGAATTTTTGACGTCCAGTATAGAATGGGTGTGAATCAGAAGAAATTTCTACACGGATCATTGGGTAAGTGTTGCCATCTTCCCATTCAACCTTTTCGCTTGAACCTTTTGTTGAACCTGATAAAAATTTGAATCCTGTAGTTGTATCCATGAATACAACTGGTTGGTAATTTGGATGGATTTCTTGTTTCATGTCTCTTTCGCTCCTTTTGCCCTGGATTATTTACTAAGCCAGAGTTGTCATTTTGTAATAAAAGGCCTACCGCAGGGTAATCCTTTTTAACGTTAAAATGATACCACGCAAACAGCAAGAATGCAATGATAAATTTTAAAAACGCGCTCCCGCTCTTGTAGTCAGTGCCCTGAAAAACACATTTGCTACGGTTTAGTATTGTCTAGCTTCACGGGTCAGCTTTTCTTATCCAGAATTGCCGTAATCTCTTCTTCCGAAAGGCTGCTGTCGGCATTCAGATTCGTAAATTGGCCCGGACCATCGATCGTCACAAGCGCAGGCACCGTACGGACACCCATTCTGTCGCGCAGACTTTGGATTGCAGGGTCTGTCGGTGTGTTCAGGCTGTCCAGATAATGGATCGTCAAGTTCTTTTCTTTGCGGACTTTGTCTAATTTAGGGACAAATTTCCGGCAATAGGGGCAAACGGCTTTCCCGAGATAAACGATCGTTTTTTCTCCGGCAGCCAATTTTTCTTCAAACTCTTCAGCCGTGATCTCTATGAACTCTTTTGTGTCTTCTTCGTAATTTCCTTTATTGAAAAGCATTTGAAAACCTCCAGTTTTGCGTTTTGATAGTCCCACTATACCGGGAAGCTAAAAAAAATGCTCATAATTTGCTCGCGCGCCTTGAGGGTCGCCTCGCTATTTCATCAACGCAATCCGCTTCAGCAGAGCTTCGTTGTTTTCGGTCGTGTTCATTTGTTTCAAGAAACTCTCAGTGTATTCCAAAGTATCCCCGCGCATGCTGCGGCGGACTTTGTAGATACTTTCCATCGTTTTCGCATCCAGCAGGAGGTCTTCTCTGCGGGTGCCCGATTTTTTGATATCAATGGCTGGGAAAATGCGTCGTTCCGACAATTCACGGGAAAGCACAAGTTCCATGTTCCCTGTTCCCTTGAATTCTTCGTAGATGACTTCATCCATCCGGCTGCCGGTGTCGACAAGCGCCGTTGCGATGATCGTCAGACTACCGCCATCCTCAATATTCCGGGCTGCGCCAAAGAAACGTTTTGGACGATAAAAGGCTGCCGGATCGATCCCACCACTCAACGTACGGCCGCTTGGCGGAATAACCAAGTTATAGGCACGGGCCAAACGCGTTAGGCTATCCATCAAGATGACCACATCACGTTTGTCTTCAACAAGGCGCATGGCTCTTTCCAGGACAAGTTCCGCCACCCGGACATGATTTGCCGGTTGCTGGTCAAAGGTCGAGGAGACAACATCCCCCTTCACACTGCGCTCGATATCCGTCACTTCTTCGGGACGCTCATCGATGAGCAGCATGATCAGTTCGACATCAGGATGATTGGTGGTGATGCCATTCGCGATTTCTTTCAACAGCGTCGTTTTCCCTGCTTTAGGAGGCGCAACAATCATCCCACGTTGTCCGAAACCGATGGGCGAGAACAAATCGATCATCCGAGCAGTAACGTTTGTACGTGCGGTCTCTAACTTCATCTGCTGATTCGGATAAATCGGTGTCAGCCCCGGAAAGTGCGAGCGTTCTTTGGCTTGCTCAGGCCGTTTCCCATTGACGGTGCTGACTTGCATCAGGCCGTAATAACGTTCGGATGCTTTTGGAGGTCTGGCCTTTCCGGCTACTTTATCTCCATTGCGCAGATCGAAGCGTCTGATTTGCGAAGTCGATATGTAAATGTCTTCTTGGCTCGGCGAATAGTTGATCGGCCTTAAAAAGCCGAACCCTTCCTGAGCGACGATATCCAAAACACCCTCGGTCATGAAGAATCCTTGTTTTTCCTCTTGAGCACGGATAACGGCCAAGGACAATTCTTTTTTGTTCATTTGGCTGTAGTAGGGAATCTTCAGTTCTCTGGCATAGGTGTATATTTCTTTCAGTGTCTTACTTTCCAACTCATGCAAGGTAAGCATATCTTCCAAACAATTCCACCTTCCTCTCTTATCATTCTGATGATGCTTATTTTAGGCAAGTGTACACTATAAGATATTCAAAGCACCTTCAAAGTCGGTTGCTGCTTTGAAGGTGCTTTGCATATCGTGTAGCGCTGAGAAGTTTATTCTTCGTCTTCGATCATTTTGATGTCTGCGCCCAAAGCGGTCAGTTTTTCGACGATATGATCATATCCGCGCAGGATATTCTCGATACCGGAAATCGTGGTTGTACCCTCCGCCATCAAGCCGGCGATGACCAAGCAGGCTCCTGCACGCAAATCGCTGGCCGTGACTTCTGCACCGGTCAGTTTGTTGGGACCTTGCATGAAGATCATGTCACTTTCCACCTTGGCATTCGCACCCATTCTGCGGAGTTCCGGGATATGGTTGACGCGTTTCGGATAGATCGTATCGATGATGGTACCGTCACCGCTCGCTTTCAATAAGAGCGGCGTCAGTGGTTGCTGCAAATCAGTCGCAAAACCAGGATAAGGCAACGTTTTGATATGGACCATCTTCAGATTATCGGATTTCTTGACCAGAATACTATCCTCACCGATTTCCATATCCACCCCCATCTCTTCCATTTTTGCGATCAGGCTTTCGATATGCTCAACAATCACATTCTTCACAAGTACCCGCTCACCCACTGCAGCCGCAGCAGCAAGATAAGTCCCCGCTTCGATGCGGTCAGGGATCACGGTGTGTCTGCAGCCATGCAGGTTTTCCACACCTTCGATACGGATAATATCGGTACCGGCTCCGCGGATTTTTGCTCCCATGTTGTTCAATAAGATACAGACATCGATGATTTCCGGCTCTTTGGCCACATTCTCGATAATTGTTTTACCTTTCGCTTTGACAGCTGCCAAGATCGTGTTGATTGTCGCCCCGATCGAAACAACGTCAAGATAAATACGCTCGCCTTTCAGACCCTCTTCCGGAGTCGTCAGGTAGATGGCGCCCATTTCATTGCGCGCTGTCGCGCCCAACGCCTCGAATCCTTTGATGTGCTGGTCGATCGGTCTCGGGCCCAAGAAGCAGCCTCCAGGCAGTCCAATGACACCTTCACCGAATTTTGAAAGAATAGCTCCCATAAAATAATACGAAGCACGCAAGCTTTTGATCTTTCCGGTAGGCATGGGAATGGAAATCATGTTGGTCGGATCGATTGTGATGATGCCCTCATCCTCATCAAAAGACACCTCGACGTTGAAATCCTCAAGGATATCTATCAGAGAGTGCACATCCTGAATGTTTGGGATGCCTTCCAAGATGACGGGGGAGTCCGCCAAAATGGCAGCCGGAATCAGCGCGACCGTACTGTTTTTCGCTCCACTGATCGTGATTTCACCGTTCAACGGTTTATTCCCCTCTATAACTAATTTTTTCATAAAAAAGCCTCACTTCATGTTTAGTTGTCGAACGAAAAAGCGTCCGGAAATAAATGGAATCGCTCACACGTCTTGCGTAGTGCAGAAAAACGTTGCTACGATACCTGCATACCATTATTTTTAAGTTCATTTGATTCATTGTGTATCATCTCTAATTTTAACAAAAATATAGGGGCGATTACTAGTTTTTTGTGCAGACGTTCGTTTTCCGCTACATTTCTCAATTTGATAAGATCCAGCAGCGTAAAAAGAAAATTCTTGAGCAATCATTATGCTTCAAGTGAATACAGTTGTACCTGCTTTATGACCTTATGGTAACACAAACTCAGGAATATATGGAAACCGGGGCCGCTGATGCACATGCTTTTTTGGGGAAATAAAAACAAAAAAAGGAGATCCGGAACATAGGTCCCAGACCTCCTCGAAGATCGTTTGATTAAATTAAGCTTTGTTGCTTGAACCGAAAACTTGCATTCTTTCTTTAACGACTGCAATGATCGCTTCTTTACCAGGTCCGATAACTTTACGAGGATCGTAAACGTTAGCGTCTGTAGCTAATTTTTCTCTTACAGCAGCTGTAAAGACTTGTTGGCATTCAGTGTTCACGTTGATTTTTGAATGTCCGAATTCGATAGCTTTTTTGATTTGGTGTTCTGGGATTCCTGAACCGCCGTGCAATACTAATGGTTTGTGAGTCAATTCAGAGATTTCTTTCATTTCATCGAAACCAAGAACAGGTTCGCCAGAGTAAGGTCCGTGTACAGAACCTAAAGCAGCAGCCAATGCATCGATACCTGCTTCAGTTGTCATGCGTAAGCATTCAGCTGGATTAGCGTATTGGATTCCGCCAGTGATTCCGTCTTCAGTTCCGCCGACAGTTCCAACTTCAGCTTCAACAGAAGCGCCTTTAGACTGTGCGTACTCAACTACTAATTTGGTTTGCGCAATGTTTTCATCAATAGGGAAATGTGATTTGTCGATCATTACAGATGAGTAACCAGCATCGATAGCGGATTTGCAGCTTTCAAAGCTTGTACCGTGGTCAAGATGCAGTGCTACAGGAACAGTGATGTCCATAGTTTCTAATAAAGCATTCGTCATAGCTGCAACAACTAAGTGTCCGCCCATGTATTTTGCTGCGCCTTCAGAAACACCCAAAATAACTGGAGATTTTTCTTCTTGTGCAGCTTGCAATACAGCTTGTGTCCACTCAAGGTTGTTGATGTTGAATTGTCCTACGGCATACTTTCCTTCTAACGCTTTGTTTAACATATCTGTCATACTTACTAAACGACTCATTCTTGTTGCCTCCTTGGAATCCATTGGTCTCTTTTGTTTGCAGAAAATTCACATTTTGGAATGTGAACACTTTACAACAATTACATTTTATCAGAAAATGTAATTTTTTACTACCTTATTAGGAAAATCAGCCAAAATGAAAGCGCAAAATAATTCATTTTTATTGAAAATCAAACTCTGATTTACAGGATTTTTACTAAGGCCGCTGCGATGAAGCCGTCAAAAATCGGCTGTGGTCTATCCGGACGTGAGATGAACTCGGGATGGAACTGGGCAGCAATATAGAACGGATGGTTTTTCAATTCCACGATTTCCACTAAGCGTTGATCAGGCGATACGCCTGAGAAAACCATGCCTTTTTCAGCCAAAGCTTCACGGTATGCATTGTTGAATTCATAACGATGACGATGACGCTCTTGGACCATATCGGCATTATGGTAAAGTTTCTTGGCCAATGTTCCTTCTTTCAACTCGCAAGGGTACAGACCCAACCGTAGCGTTCCGCCCATTTCATCGATGTTCTCTTGGTCCGGCATCAGATCGATGATGTTATTTTTGCATGCCGGATTCGTTTCCGCTGAATCCGCATCTTCCAAACCGACAACGTTACGGGCAAACTCGACACAAGCCAATTGCATCCCTAAGCAAATACCGAAGAACGGCACATTATTTTCGCGTGCGTATTGGATGGCAGCAATTTTACCTTCGATGCCGCGGTCTCCGAATCCGCCGGGAACAAGGATTCCATCAGCACTGGCCAAATGCTCTTGCGCATTCGCAGTAGTCACTTCTTCTGCATTGATCCATTGGATGTCGATTTCCGTATTGTGGGCATAACCGGCATGTTTCAACGCTTCAGCCACAGACAAGTAAGCATCCTGCAGTTCCACATATTTTCCGACTAAAGCGATTTTGGTAGTCTTTTCAAGACTTTGGACTTTTTCAACCAACGCTTTCCAGTCGGTCATGTCAGCTTGCGGCAGATCGGACAGGCCAAGATAATCGCAAACGATCTGGTCCATGTTCTGTTCCTGAAGCATCAAAGGAATTTCATACAACGTTTCCACGTCCCGAGATTCGATGACCGCTTCGGCTTTCACATCACAGAAGGAGGCCAGTTTGTTTTTGATGTGTTGCGGCAATGGCATTTCTGTACGCACTACCAGAATATTCGGTTGAATCCCTAAGCTACGCAATTCTTTGACGCTGTGTTGTGTTGGCTTTGTTTTCAATTCGCCGGCTGCGCGCAAATAAGGGATCAATGTCGTGTGGATGTACAATACATTTTCAGCACCGACTTCCATACGCATTTGGCGCAATGCTTCCAGGAACGGCAAAGATTCGATATCCCCAACGGTTCCTCCGACTTCGGTGATGACGATGTCCGAATCTGTTGTTTCGCCGGCACGCATAATTTTTTCTTTGATTTCATTCGTGATATGCGGGATGACTTGGACAGTTGCCCCTAAATAATCCCCTTTGCGTTCTTTACGGATGACTTCAGAATAAACTTTACCGGTCGTCACATTTGAATATTGATTGAGGTTGATATCTATGAAACGCTCATAGTGGCCTAAGTCCAAATCGGTTTCCGTACCGTCATCAGTGACGAAAACTTCTCCGTGTTGGTAAGGACTCATCGTACCCGGATCCACATTGATGTAAGGGTCGAATTTTTGGATCGTGATTTTCAATCCACGGTTCTTCAGCAAACGCCCCAAAGACGCCGCAACAATACCTTTCCCGATTGAAGATACTACCCCGCCTGTTACAAAAATATACTTTGTCATTTTTTCTTCCCCCTATTTTTAAATGTGCATCATTATATCTGAAGGAATCTCCAACGCTGCAATAAAAAAATAAAGCTCCCTGTTCTTAAAAGAACAGGGAGCTGTAAAAATTCAACGTATGCTTTCCAAAAAGAATTTCTTTTTGGGAGCCCAAGGAAGATAATACATCCAATTACATAAGGTGTCAAGAAAGAATTAGATACCGGAAAAGGACTATTCCTCGTCGTCCGTTTCTTCCGCCACGAACTCTTCTTCCTCTTCCAACTCTTCTTCATCCTCAAACTCTTCATCTTCGATGATCAAGGTCAAGTCTTCTTCGATGCCACTTGTGATGTCGCCGTCATCATCTGTGATATCCACAGCATCAACATCATCCACTTCATCCTCATCCACATCGATTTCTTCATCTTCATCAGCAACATCGATGTCTTCCGGATCATCATCGTTGTAGTCAATCACATCGTCATCATCTTCTGATGTAGCGAAGGCGTTCAACTTCTTGCGTTTCTTGCGGCGGACTTTCACTTCGTCCTCATCGATGCTGGAAAGAATCTCTTCATCAATTGAATCAATCGGATACCACGAACGCAATCCCCAACGATTTTCTCCTAAAGAAATAAAGCTGCCATCAATGTTCAAATCCGTGTAGAAACGTGTCATCTTGCCTTCCAATTCTTCTTCCGACATTTCAAGATAGTCCTGTATCTGAACCAATAATTGGTTAAAGTCCAGTACGTCACCGTTTTCTTCGAAAATTGCGTGTGCAACTTCTATCATTGACAATTCGTTTTTGCTAGTACCATCTAATTGCTTCAATTTCAATGGTGTCACGTCCTTTCAAAAGTTTACTCTTAATCATACAATACTCAGGTAGTAAATTGCAATTCAATTCGATAATCTCCCAATTTTTGTTCATTCATTTGGAGTTCATAATGCAAGGATACTTTCCCGGCAAACGGTTTTTCCTTGAACTCCAGCAGCATTTTATGGGTGATCGTCTCGATTTCCATCAGTCCGGCCGGCGTCGGAACCATAGCCATGCCTTTTCCTTCTGCATCGAAGGTCATGCGGCTTGTCTGCTCCATTCTGCGGATGATCGTCATTTTCCCTTCGCGGGACAGTTTGAATGTGACCGGGATAGCCGTTTCGGCTTCGATATAGCGCAGATAGAGCCAATCACCCATTTCCACGATTTGGCCCATCCCTTCATATAGGAAGCTTTCCTGTTCCCCTTCTTGCTTCACCAACGTTTCCAATTGGAACTCGATGGGCATTCCTTTTTTTAAAGACACGCTTTTCCACCTCATTGACCATCGTGCGGAAGCTTCGCGGCCGCACGTGTTTTTCAAGTACAGTATAGCGGTACAAATAAGCGCTGGTCAATCATTTACGGGCTGATTTTCCAAAATGCGAAGAAATCCTGCCTTCCGCTGCAATTCACACTCAAATCTTGCCTGAACTTTGCTATAATGGGAGCAGAAACAACCCAAAAGATAAGGAAGCGCCTATGACAAACTATTTAAAAAACAACATTTATCATATCTACGATACTTCAAATACAGCATTCGACGCCGATCCTCTCGCGCACTTCGCGATGGGCGATGCGTTGATCCGCTTGGTGGGAAACGCTGAAGCTCCGGCTGCCTTGCATTTTTGGCCGATGGAAAAGCTGGTCATCCTGGGCATGATGGACACGCGCCTGCCCCATCTGGAAGACGGCCTGCGCTACTTGAGGAACGTTCCGACGGATATCGTCGTCCGCAATGCCGGCGGATTGGCAGTCGTAGCCGATGAGGGTATCCTGAACTTCTCCCTGGTGCTTCCGGAAACCGAAAAGGCCAAACTCACCATCCATGACGGTTATGTGCTGATGAAAGAATTGGTTGAGCAGGCTTTTTCTGATTCCGAACAGGTGATTGAAGCCTTCGAAATCAGCAACTCCTATTGTCCGGGTGACTTCGACCTGAGCATCAACGGCAAGAAATTCGCCGGCATCGCGCAGCGCCGTTTCAAAAACGGTGTGGCCATCATGATCTACATGAGCGTAAACGGCAAGCAAGAGCAGCGCGGAGAAATGATCCGCCGGTTCTACGAAGAAAGTCTGCAAGGCGAAGAGACCCGCTGGCATTTCCCGGCCGTCGATCCCGGATCCATGGCGAACTTGGCGGAATTGCTGGACAAACCGTTGACCGTAGCCGATGTGAAAGCACGGATCCTGTCCGTCTTCACGAAGAACGGCAACACGCTCCTGCCCGGAGCATTCAACCAGCGTTTGATGGAAGAGTATGAAAAAGCCTATACAAAAATGAAGAAACGCAATGAAAAAATCAATCAGGACCACTATCCGGAAGCGGATTGACAGAAAGAGGCGATGGGATTTGAGCACACACTATACCGCGGAATTATTGCCGAAAGAAAAAGTATTCCGGGACCCGGTCCATGATTACATCCACATCCAGTACCGCATCATCATGGACCTGATCAATGCACCCGAATTCCAGCGTTTGCGTCGGATCAAGCAACTGGGGACTTCTTCCTATACTTTCCACGGCGCCGAGCACTCCCGCTTCAACCATTCATTGGGCGTCTATGAAATCGCCCGCCGGATTTGCGATAAGTTCGTCCGGAACTATCCCAGCAAAGCACCTGGGGATGGCCTTTGGGACGATGGTGAGCGGCTCGTGACGCTGTGCGCAGCTTTGTTGCATGACATCGGCCATGGCCCGTTCTCGCATACCTTCGAAAAGATATTCGATACAGACCATGAAGCCATCACAATCGAGATCATCACCTCACCGGATACCGAAATCAATCGGATTCTCCAACGGGTCGGTCCGGATTTCCCGAATCAGGTTGCCGCTGTCATCGCCAAGACCTACGACAATCCGCAGGTGGTGCAACTGATCTCCAGCCAGATCGATGCCGACAGGATGGATTACTTGCTGCGCGACGCCTATTATTCGGGCGTCACTTACGGCAATTTTGACCTGACGAGGATTTTGCGCGTCATCCGTCCTTATGAGCATGGTATCGCCTTTGATATTTCCGGCATGCATGCGGTGGAGGATTATATCGTCAGCCGCTATCAGATGTATATGCAGATTTACTTTCATCCGGTTTCCCGCGGCATGGAGGTCGTTCTCAGCCATCTGTTGAAACGGGCGAAGGATGTCTATTTGGATGAACAGGCCGAATTCCGGCATACCGCCACTTTCCTGACGCCGTTCTTCAAACAGACTTGGACACTGAAGGATTACTTGCGTTTGGATGATGGCGTCCTGACGACCTACTTCAACCATTGGCTTGACGAAAAGGATCCGATTCTGAACGACTTGGCCTATCGCTTCGTCAATCGTCATCCTTTCAAATCGGTCCGCTACACAAAAGGACGCGATGATGCTACACTGGAACGCATGAGCGCCATCATTGAGCGCATGGGCTTCAATCCGGATTACTATACGGCTGTCAACAACAGCTATGACCTGCCTTATGATCTTTACCGGCCGCATCAGGCCACAACCAAGACCCAGATTGAACTTGTCCAGAAAAACGGCAGTTTCCTGGAGCTTTCGCAGGCAAGTTCGATCGTTTCGGCTTTGACGGGCAAGGTCCGCGGGGATGAACGTTTCTACTTCCCGCGCGAAATTACCCACGGCGACGAGGAAGCTGGCATCAATCTTTTCGAGTCGCTATCGAAGGAGTTTTCAACTTTTTTTGAGAATGATGAAATTTTACCAACCCAACAAACAGGAGGTACACTATGAGCATCAAATTAATCGCCATCGACATCGATGGCACATTGGTCGACAAGGAGTTCAAAATCACCCCGGAAGTAAAAGCAGCCATTACGGAAGCGCGCGAACAAGGCGTAAAAATCGTACTTTGCACCGGCAGACCACTTCCGGGCGTCAAACGCTACATCAAAGAATTGGAATTGGATCAGGACGAAGATTACGTCATCACTTACAACGGCTCTTTGGTGCTGTCCACCGCAACAAACGAAGTACTCGTTTCACATACACTGGATTACAGCGACTTCGTCCGGATCAACGAATTGGCCGATAAGTTCCATGTGCACACGCACGGAATCGACAGCGAAGCCATCTATACCGCGAACAAAGACATCAGCATCTTCACAACACGCGAGTCCTTCATTACGACGATGCCGATCCGTTATCGCTCATTGGCTGAATTGCCTGAAGATAAACTGTTCACAAAAATCATGTTCATCGACCAGCCCGAACTGTTGGATATCCTGATTCCGGCAATTCCAGCGCAGTTCCATGAGGATTATGTGATTGTCCGCAGCGAACCGCATTTCCTGGAAGTGCTGAACAAAGATGCCGGTAAAGCCAGCGCCTTGGCCGAATTGGCTGCGTTGCTGAATATTGATTCCGAAAATATCATGGCCATCGGCGATAACGAGAACGACCTGAGCATGATCGAATACGCAGGCGTCGGCGTCGCGATGGGCAACGCAGTCGATAAAGTGAAGGAAGCTGCGGATTTCATCACCAAATCCAACGCCGAAAGCGGCGTGGCGCACGCAATCCGGACCTACTTGAGTAAGTAAACCTAAAAAAGATATGCATAGGGCTGTCTGGAACTGAATTCGGGCTGAAATAACCCGTCAAAACCAGTTTGGCGGGGAAAAACAGTTCAAATCGCAGTCAGAAAACCCGCCGAAACCACCTTGGCGGGGAAAAACATCCGCGGGCAATGCGAGATTCCCCGCCAAATCTATTTTGGCGGGGAATTCCGCCGTGAATTCGATCCTCAGACCAGTCAATAATACCACCCAACCACAACCAGGGCTGTCTCATCGAGACAGCCCCATTATTTTAATCACGCGTGAAGCAGGTGCATGATATGGACAATCATTCTGCGGGGTTCGGCAAGACCCTCCTAAGGATAAGAAAAAACAAACAGTATTCCCAACAATACATGGCCGAAAATAAGATCCATCAATCTACCTATTCCAAGATGGAAAGGGATCTGATCGAGCCGACGCTGGGCAACTATCGGCATCTTTTGAGCAGGCTGGACATGTCCGATGAAGAGCTCCAGTACATCATGAACGATTACAATCATTCCGAAAAGGAACAACTGCTGACGGCTTTCATGAATCTGTCCTTCAACGATGTCCCTCTCTTGCAAGAAATTCGGGAGAAAGCCCTGAAGTATCTGGACGTGCATACTGATTACATCATCACCGACATCGTTCATCTGACGGATGCGCTGATCATTCTGGCAATAACCGGAGATATTGCAGACGCCCGTAAACATGTTCGCCCTGTTTGGAAAAGGCTCGAGAAGCTTGATGGCTGGTATCTGGTGGAATTAAGGATGATCAACGCAATGCTGTTCCTGTTCCCTATCGACGAAGCCATCCTGATTTCCGGGACCGCATTGGCTCAGATTCAAAAATACGTCAATCATCCCTTTGCAGGCAAAATCGCCGTCTCGTTGCGCCACAACTTGTGCTTATTGCTGTTGAAGAATGGGCGTTACGCAGAGACGATCATGCGCATCGATGAACTGATCCCGGCGGCAAAGGAAGCAGGCTCCTACCGGCACTTGTCCGTCTGCTATCTCAGGAAAGGTCTTGCCTTAGCAAAGACGGGCAATCCCGAAGGCCAGCTGCTGATCGACCAAGCATTCCGCTTGATCGAAGCAGCGGATGATCAGGATTTCAAAGCCAACCTCGAAAATGAATATAATCTTTTGAAAGAGCAATCAACTGTTTGATTGCTCTTTTATGCGTATAGGAATATTTCGTAAAGAGGTGAACCATCTGTATTAAAATGAAAGCACTTATGGGAAGACTGTCGTGATAATTCCCAAAATGACCATTTCTTGGAAGGGAGGCAGGTAAAGTCCATGAATCCAAAACGATGCAATCTATGCGCTTATATACTAGGCTGTGCCTGCCTGATCGGAAGAGCACGGTATCCTGAAGTACCAGAATCCTGGTGGCTCACAATCAGTATATGCAGCGGCTTGTTGTTTGTTTCCAGCAACTGCATGGAATCCGCGCAGCATTGGACCTTCCTTGGCATCGATGCCCTGAACCTGATTGTGCTGGCCTTGCTTATTCAGGTCCTTCCACCAAGTTTGGGAATGTCAGTGAATATCGTTGTCCTTTTGGCAATCTTCCTGCTTCTTTATGTCAAAAGTACCTTTCACGAAAAATAGCTGTTTTGTAGTCATTGTACCCGGTCGCAAGGTTGCCTGTACTGTGAAAGGAGGCCTCCCCCATGAATTGGATCCGTCTGATCATCGGCGATATATGGTTTCTATAGCAAATCAATTACGATCAAAAAATAAGCCAAGGCCGGATATTTTATCCCGGCCTTGGCTTATTTTACGGTATCCTTAAGCTTTTTCGCCTATGAATTCGCCGTTTTTGGTCAAATGTTGTTTTGAGATCTCATTCAGGATCACGTGTACGCTTTCTTTCGATACATTGGCGTTTTTTACGACGGCATCCACGACATCGCGCATCAAGCCTTGTTTCTGCTCGTCGGTTCTGCCTTCCAGTAATTCGATGTGAACATATGGCATCTGCATTTCCCTCTTTTCGCTTTATGGTTTCAACTCAGTTATATTTTAGCAATTATTTTTATCGATTGCACCTCTATTTGGAGGCGATGTAGGTCTTCAGGCGCTCAGCCGCCTCAGCGACCATCTCCGTGCTCAGCGCGTAGCTCATGCGGACATAGCCCTCTCCGCCGGGTCCGAAGATCGATCCCGGCAGCATGCCCACTTTGGCGTTCATGCCGATTTCGCGGCAGAAGGCCTTATCATCCGTACCGAACTTCGCCGGAATCTTCGCAAAAGCATAGAAGGCCCCTTTCAGTGCGGGAACCTCAAAGCCTGCCTCCTGTAAAGCGGGAACGAGGATGTTTCTTCTCTTTTCATATTCGGAACGCATCTTTTCGACATCCGGTGCGCTGTTGCGGAATGCCTCCTCGGCAGCCCGGTTGGAAACCGTTACGCCGGTCGTCACCAATTGCTGATGGGCCAAGAACAGGGTCTTCATCCATTTCGCATCCGCTGCGAGCACACCGACACGCCAGCCTGTCATCGCAAAAGCTTTCGAAGCCCCTTGGAACAAAATCGTGCGGTCGCGCAGCAGGGTTGCGATCGACGTATGCTTTTCCCCGTAAGTGATCTCGCTGTAGATTTCATCGCTCAGCACAAAGATGTCGTACTGCTTGATCGCATCGGCCAAAGCGATCAGTTCATCTTTTGTATAGGTGGCGCCTGTCGGATTGCTCGGGTAGTTCAAAAAGAGCGCTTTGACATTTTTGTTTTCGGCCATCGTTTTGTGCAGCAGCTCCGGTGTCATCAAAAAGCCGGTGTCGGAAGTATCGACGAGGATGCATTCGCCTCGGTTCAGTTCCACCGCATAGCTGTATAAGGGAAAGTACGGCGACGGGATGATGACCTGATCGCCCGGGTTCAACAAGCCGAAAGCCGCGGCGAAGAGCCCTTCAGTGGCACCCACCGTCATTACGATCTCCGTTTCGGGATCATAGTGCAGATTGTATTGCTTTTCCAGGAATTCGCTGACTGCTTTCCGGACGCCGATTTCGCCGGAAGTGTGCGCATAATGGGAGGCGTTGTCCTCGATCGCCTTGATGGCGGCTCGCTTGACGTTTTCGGGCATATCAAAATCCGGTTCGCCGATCGTCATCGGAATGCAGCCTTCCACGCTGCGGAATAATTCATCAAATTCGCGGATTTGCGAAGGTTTGATGCGGGAAAATAGTTCATTCGTTGTCAAAGCCATGTAGTACATCCTCCATCCAAGTGTGCATCACCGCCGGAATCCCCTCGGATCATGCTTTTTTATTGGTTCATATCCTTTTTCTCACATAATTTTAATATTAATCAGAATACGACTATTCTGCCCATAAGTCAAGCGCACCATGGCATCACCCATTTAAAGAGAGCGTTTTCTATCTAGCAAAATGAGAATCTCTGAAAATTTTCTGTTTTTTTCTAATCTTATCTGTTGACAAAGAAAGCGGGATTGGGTATATTAATCACATCAAAAACACAGCGAAGAGAAGAGTAAATCATTCCACTCCTTCATTAGAGAGCTTGGTCAGGTGAAAGCAAGCAAGGAAGTGTTGGTTGAAGATGGTCTCAGAGTGGCTTGTCCGAAGAGTAATTTCTTAAGACAGGACGGGAACGCCCGTTACAGTGTCACAGTCTGACTTGCAGCAATTTGCAGGCGCACTGGCTAAGGCGGATGCAGCGATGCTTCCGTGAACTAAGGTGGTAACACGAGATCGAACTTTGACCTCTCGTCCTTATCTTGCGCATATTTTGTGTAGCAGATAAGGCGAGAGTTTTTTGATTTTTATGATAGAATAGAAACGCATGGAAGAGGAAAGTAAACACCGCAACGTATCACAGCGAGCCTGGTTGGATGAGAACAGGCATACGGAACGGTGTTGAAGATGGCCTCGGAGCGGGAAGGATGAGCTGCGCAAGCAGTGAGTCCTTCAAGGGAGCACCCTTTATCGTGCACGAGTGAAGCAAGCCTTCACTCATGGAGGAATCCTGCCGTGAGGGGGATTCGAACAAAGGTGGTAACACGAAGCATCCGCATTCGTCCTTAACGTCATATTTTTTTGATGTAGGATGGATGTTTTTTTTATTAGAGGAGGAAAGATACATGATCAGTCTACAGGATATCTCAGTGACTTTTAAAACTGACAAAAACAAAGCCGTCCATGCCGTGCAGCATGTTTCGCTGGAAGTCGATAAGGGCGACGTCTACGGCATCGTCGGATACAGTGGCGCCGGCAAAAGTACCTTAGTAAGGACCATCAATCTTCTGCAGCGCCCGACTGAAGGAAAAGTCATCGTGAGCGGAAAAGACATGATGGCATTGAACGACAAGGAACTGCGTGAATCGCGCAAAAAAATTGGGATGATTTTCCAGCATTTCAACCTGATGCGCTCCCGCACCATTCACGACAACGTCGCATTTCCGTTGAAGAACTCTTCCTTAAGCAAACAGGAAATCAACGACAAGGTAGCGGAACTTCTTTCATTAGTAGGTTTGTCCGAAAAAGCCAAAGCATACCCTTCCCAATTGTCCGGCGGGCAAAAGCAGCGTGTGGCCATCGCCCGCGCTTTGGCGAACGACCCGGAAGTGCTGCTTTGTGACGAAGCGACCAGCGCGCTGGATCCGAAAACGACTTCTTCGATACTGACTTTATTGAAGGAACTGAACAAAAGACTGAACTTGACGATCGTCATCATCACCCATGAGATGCAGGTCGTGAAGGAAATCTGCAACAAAGTGGCTGTGATGGAAAACGGCGGCGTGATCGAATACGGATCGATCCTGGATATCTTCACGAAGCCGCAGAATCAATTGACGAAGGACTTCATCGATACAGCGACGCATGTCGAACACGGCATCGAAACGGTCATCACCCACCCGACTATCCTGAACCTGAACGAACATGATGTACTGACGAAGCTCTCATTCGTCGGCGGTTCCACAGGCGAACCACTTATCGCAAAACTGGCTAATACATTCAATGTCCAAGGCAATATCCTCTTCGGAAACGTAGAAATACTCCAGGATACACCAGTCGGCACCCTGCTTCTCGTTCTGAGCGGGACACCGGAAGCGATCGCGGAAGCCGTCCGCTACTTGCAGGATAATGGTGTAACGGTGGAAATCATCACCGAAGAAATCATCGCCGAAAAGAAAAATAAAGGAGGAGACGAAGAATGAACACATTCATCACAACATTTCTGCCTAACGTCTCTGAAATCTGGGATGAAGTGCTCCAGAGCACATGGGAGACCTTATACATGACGCTCGTGGCCGGACTGATTGCAGGTATACTGGGAGTTATCCTTGGCGTCATCCTGGTTGTCACCGAAGACGGGGGCATCCTGGAGAGCAGACACCTGTACAACGTGCTGGACAAGCTCGTCAATATCTTCCGATCACTGCCCTTCATCATCCTGATGGCACTGATCGTACCGTTCACACGTCTCGTGGTCGGTACCTCGATCGGAACGACCGCATCGATTGTACCGCTGGTTGTAGCGACAGTTCCCTTCTATGCCCGTCAGATCCAAAATGCATTGGTGGAAGTCGATGCAGGCGTCATCGAAGCGGCACAGTCAATGGGTGCCAGCCCTGGGGAAATCATCTTCCGCGTCTACCTGAAGGAAGGCTTGCCAGGCATCATCCGCGTATCATCCGTAACGATCATCAACCTGATCGGTTTGACGGCAATGGCTGGAGCCATCGGCGGCGGTGGCTTGGGTAACCTGGCCATCACGCGTGGCTACAACCGATTCCAGAACGACGTGACCTTGGTCGCAACCATCATCATCCTGATCATCGTATTCATCAGCCAAGCCATCGGAAATGCTTTGGTCAAAAAAGTTAGTCACTAATATAAAAAAAACAAAAGCGGAGGAAATCAATCATGAAAAAGAAAAACGTATTATTCTCAGGTGTTGCAGCACTTACCCTATTTTTAGCAGCTTGCGGAAGCAGCGACTCGAACACGGACTCAGCAGCAGACACGGCCGCTTCAGAAGCTGAAGCAGTGAAAATCGGCGTAGTCAGCGAAGTCGAAGTTGAAGTCTGGGAAGATGTAGCCAGCCGTTTGGAAGCCAAAGGAATCGAATTGGAAATCGTCCAGTTCAGCGACTACGTCCAGCCCAACGTGGCCTTGGAAAATGGCGATATCGACCTGAACGCGTTCCAGCACGTAGCTTATCTTGAAGATTTCAATGCCAACAACGAGTCGGACTTGACTCCAATCGGCTTCACTTATGTTTCTCCACTTGGTTTGTATTCTGAAACAGTGACGGACTATGCGGACATCGCCGATGGAGCGAAAATCGCCATCCCTAACGACGTGACCAACGGCGGACGCGCACTCTTGCTGTTGCAAGCAACCGGCCTGATCAAAGTCGACGAAGCGAAAGGAACGACACCGACAGTCAATGACATCACCGAAAATCCGAAGAACATCAGCTTTGAAGAATTGGATGCCGCACAAGTTGCACGCTCCCTTCCGGATGTGGATGCAGCGATCATCAACACAAACTATGCTACCGATTCCGGCCTGAATCCTAAAGAAGACGCGCTCTTCTTGGATACTGACAACATCGCAAGCGTTGCGGACGTCTACAAAAACATCGTAGCTGCACGTTCTGAAGATGTCGACAACGAAACCTACAAGCAAGTCGTTGCGGAATACCAAACATCCGAAACAGCAGCACTTCTGGATGATGTGACTGAAGGCAATGACGTACCCGCTTGGGAACAGTAAGACCCATTCACTTGTTTACAAAAATCACGTTTGCAGACGTGATATAAAAATATAAAAAACAAATCGGAGGAAATTCATATGAAAAAGAGTAAATTATTTGGTGGCCTAGTCCTTACAGCTTCACTATTCCTGGCAGCATGCGGAAACGGCGGCACAACCGCTGACTCGTCCGCTGCAGAGTCAAGCAGCACAGTTTCAGCAGAACCAACTACAGTCAAAATCGGTCTGGTCAGCGAATCCGCAGTCGAAATCTGGGAAGCTGTCGCAGAGCGTCTGGAAGATGAGAACATCGACCTTGAAATCGTCAAATTCACTGATTACAACCAACCGAACATCGCTTTGGACAACGGCGAACTCGACTTGAACGCCTTCCAACACGTAGCTTTCCTGGAAAACTACAACGCAAACAACGACGCAGACTTGACACCAATCGGATTCACTTTTGTGTCTCCACTGGGGATCTACTCTGACAAATATGCAGATTACAGTGAAATTCAAGACGGCGATACGATCGCTATCCCGAATGACGTAACCAACGGCGGACGCGCTTTGTTGCTGTTGCAAGCCATTGACTTGATCACTTTGGACAATGCAGCAGGCACAGCACCAACCGTTAACGACATCATCGAAAATCCTAAGAACCTGAACATCGAAGAATTGGATGCCGCTCAATTGCCGCGTTCACTTGAAGATGCAGGCGCTGCGGTCATCAACACCAACTTCGCGGTCGATGCTGGGCTTGTACCAACAGAAGATGCCCTTTACTTGGATACAGACAACATCCAGGAAGTCTTGGACATCTACAAAAACGTTGTGGCTGCCCGTGCAGAAGACGTCGACAATGAAGTCTACAAAAAAGTTGTAGCAGCATACCAAACAGAAGAAACAAAAGCTTTGATTGCAGAAACAACTGCCGACACAGATATCCCTGCTTGGGACTAAGCGAAAGCCTTTCTTCATCTTCAACACCCTGAAAACATACTAAATTTAAGAGTAGCATCAAGCCGGTGCATTTCTTTTCGCGCCGCTCTTGATGCTATTTTCATATACAAAGGAGCCCTTTACTAATGAAAAATAAGACATTTTTAGCAGCCATGACCCTTTCAGCCAGCCTTTTCCTTGCCGCTTGCGGCAACGCAGCCTCCGATTCCGCCAGCGATTCTTCCACTGCGGACGCGACCGAGCCCGTCAAAGTAACGCTGGGCGTCGTCGGAGAAGTCAATGAGCCTTGGGATTACGTCATCGAAGAGCTGAAAGAAAAAGAGAACATCGAAGTCGAACTGGTCAAATTCACCGACTACACAACTCCTAACAATGCTTTGGCCGAAGGTGAAATCGACTTGAGTTCTTTCCAGACAGAGATCTTCATGGACAACTACAACAGAGATCATGGAACGGAATTGACGACCATCGGCTATACTGTAATGGCTCCTTTGGGACTTTATTCCGAAAAAATCACAAGCATCAATGAACTGAAGGACGGCGACACCATCGCCATCCCGAATGACGTCTCCAACGAAGGACGCGCTTTGATCCTACTGCAGACAGCTGGCCTGATCAAGCTTGATACTGCGGCCGGTTTGGTCCCGACAACCGAAGATGTCGTCGAAAACAGATTGAACCTGCAGTTCCAGACACTTGAATCCAATCAGACTGCCCGCGCTTTGCAGGACGTAACCGCTTCTGTCATCAACAGCGGCATGGCCGTGGATGCCGGCTTCATCCCGAGTGAAGATGCCGTCTTCCTTGAACCGGTTACGGAAGACTCAAAACCTTATTACAACGTCATTGCGGCACTCTCCGAAGATGTCGACAACGAAGTCTTCCAAACGATCGTAGCTTACTATCAATCCGAAGGAACGGCCAAAGTCATCGAAGAATCTTCAAAAGGCTCGCAGTTCCCGGTTTGGGACGAAGCAAAATAATATAGATAATCAAACCATTACTAGGGGCTTGGGCCATTTGCCCAAAGCCCCTTTCCTATAAAGATTCAAGGAGGAATCATCCATGACAATCAACCAACAACAGATTCACCAAGAAGTTACCGATATCTACGACTACATCATCGCCCTGCGCCGCCATTTCCACCGTCATCCGGAGCCGAGCCTGAAGGAATTCGAAACGATCCAACGCATCAAGGAAGAGGTCGAAGAAATCGGCGTGCCTTACATAAATGTCGGGGAGACCGGTATCTTGGCCACCTTGGAGGGCGGAAAAGGATCAGGCAAGACCATTTTGCTGCGTGCCGATATCGATGCGTTGCCTTTGCCGGATGAGACCGGTAAACCCTACGCTTCCGTCAATCCCGGTTTCAACCATGCTTGTGGCCACGACGGGCATACCGCTTCCTTGTTGGGCGCGCTGAAAATACTGAAGGAACATCAGGATGAATTTGCCGGGACAATCCAGTTCGCCTTCCAACCAGCAGAAGAAATCGGCGCCGGGGCGCGCCAATTCGTGCGTGGCGGCTATATCGACGGCATCGACCATGTCTTCGGCATCCATCTGCAATCCGGCACGCAAGTCGGCAAAATCGTCGCTACACCGGGACCTTCCAATGCGTCTTGCGATATCTTCAAGATCAAAGTTTTCGGCAAGAGCGGACACGTCTCGCGTCCGGATCTGGGGCGCGACGCTTTGGTCAGCGCAGCCGCCATCGTTACGGAACTGCAGACCATCGTTGCCAGGGAAGTCTGTCCTACTGACGAAGTCGTCGTCGGTATAGGAGTGTTGCGCGCGGGAACGAACTACAACATCATCGCTAACGAAGCCGAAATTGAAGGCACTGTCCGGACCTTCAGCCATGAAGTGCGTGCGCAAGTGTTGGCGGCCGTTGAAAGGATCGCCCGGAATGTTTCGGATGCGCATCGCACAACCATCGAATTCTCCAACTACGATGCCGCGGCTCCACTGATCAATGACATCACGGCAGCCAACCATGCCATCAAGGTCGCCTCGGACATCGTTGGCTTTGATAACGTCATCACTGATAATCCGAAAAGCATGGGCGCCGATGACTTCGCGGATTACCTGGCGGTCGCGCCCGGAGTCTACTGCTTCGTCGGCACACAAAGCAGCGAAGAGACAGCCTATGGTCATCATCACGAAAAATTCGATATCGATGAAAAAGGCTTGGCGATTGCGACGGAACTGCATATTTCTTATGCACTGTCCTACTTGAAAGAGCCATTTTAATGCACAAAAAACGCGTTGTTCAGATGGAATGATCCAAATGAGCAACGCGTTTTTTAGTTTTTCGAGTACATACATTTTCGGGCCTACCGCTCGTTCATCCGAAATCGATGCTGCCTTCTGCATTGTAGAATTCGCGCCAATCGACAAAGCCGGCATCCAGTCCGCGGAGCAACACTTCGGCTGTGCCGATATTGGTTGCCAACGGAATTTCATAGACATCGCTCAGACGGATCAAAGCGGTTACATCTGGTTCATGCGGCATAGCGGCCAACGGATCCCTCAGGAAGATGACCAGATCCATTTGATTTTCCGAAATCATAGCGCCGATCTGTTGATCCCCTCCAAGCGGACCTGACTTAAAACGGTGCACACTCAATCCAGTCGCTTCCATGATGCGGGTTCCGGTCGTTCCGGTCGCAAATAATTCATGTTCTTCCAAAATCGCTTTATAGGCGGTACATAATTGAATCATCAAATCCTTTTTTCGGTCATGCGCAATTAATGCTACTTTCATCTGATTTCCTCCCTGCAATTTTTATAATGATAGTATACCATTTCGCCGATTTTATGGTCGAACCGGTCGCAATATTTTTCTTTTCTGTACTAAAATAACCAAAATATATACGGATTTCTTCATATTCTCTTCACAATTGAGGACTATTATACAGATAGGCCAATCACAACAATCTTTTTACTCTTCTTTACTCCTCCAAAGTAAAGAACAACTCCTTTATGCCACCGCTCTTATGAGCGGTGGTTTTTTTGTTCATTCTGCGTAGGCGGGATGTGTGTATGAATGATAATTGGCATCCAGGGCGCCTCAACTCCGGTGAGCGGTTGGTCCACCGGAGCTGATGTAGCGATTTAGCTTCGATTTACGATGAAGGCCGCCTCACCGTAGTTAGTCGGTTTAGTCCTCCATCCATCTCCGGTGATCCCTCGCTTGGCCGGAGTTGGCGAGCCCTATGAAGGATCCTTACAAGCAGACCACATTACCGAACAGCAAAAAAGCTCAGCGGGATATCGCGCGATCCCGCTGAGCTTTTTCATGCATAAAATTTAAGCTAATTCTTCCCCGTTGGAAGCAATGACCTTCTTGTACCAGTCGAAGGAATCTTTTTTGCTTCTTTCCAGTGTTCCGTTGCCTTCGTTGTCGCGGTCGACATAGATGAAGCCGTAGCGCTTCT
>ERZ1023696.8-NODE-8-length-56636-cov-7.243554_pt1 | contig 56636 bp, 50 predicted proteins | sample MGYA00520859_ERZ1023696 | MGnify/ENA primary metagenome ERZ1023696 (study PRJEB33180, sample SAMEA4046002) | wastewater metagenome | place: Denmark | collected 2016-03-13 | study: EMG produced TPA metagenomics assembly of the PRJEB13832 data set (Local surveillance of...
GGGCGTGCGCAGATGGAACCTAAGGACTACAGGTCGGGGGCTGCAGGTGGCCGCGCGAAGTTGGAAGCATCCGCAACCCAGCGCGACTTGGCAGCGGCCGACTACAAGCGCTACGCAGCGCTGAAAGACCAGAATTTCATCAGCGGTGCCGAGCTGGAGCGGCGCGACACCGCCCTGAAGACCGCGCAAGCCACGCTGGACCAAGCCAAGGCGCAACTGGCCTCGCAAGGCAACCAGGCCGCCTACACGCGGCTGGTGGCCGATGCGGCTGGCGCGGTGACCGGCATTGATGCTGAGCCAGGCCAGGTGGTGGCGGCAGGTGCGCCCGTGGTTCGCATCGCCCAGGACGGCGCCCGTGATGTGGTGTTTGCTGTGCCCGAGGACAAGGTGGCCGCCATGGCCCCCGGCCAGGAAGTGGCCGTGCGTGGCTGGGCCAATGGCAAGACGTTGACGGGCAAGGTGCGCGAAGTGGCCGCCAGTGCCGACGCTGCCACCCGCACCTTCCAGGTCAAGGTGGCCATCGACCGCGCCGAAGCGCCGGCCCTGGGCTCCACCGTGTACGTCACCCCCAAGGCGCTGAGCCATGCCGGCACCCCCGCCATCAAGCTGCCCACCACGGCCTTGCGCCAGGAAGGGCAGGCCACCGCGGTGTGGGTGTATGACCCGGCCACCAGCACGGTCAATTCGCAGGTGGTGCAGATCGCCACCGCCGATGGCAACGATGCCGTGGTGGCGTCCGGCCTGACGCCCGGCATGCAGGTGGTGGCCACTGGCGTGCATGTGCTGTCGCCGGGGCAAAAAGTCATGGTTTATCAGCCAAAAACGGCTGTAGCGCCCGTGCCTAAAGCGCAGACAGCTACCAATTCAGTAGCTATTTCGGCAGCACCTGCCGCATCTGCAGCGGCTGCGGCCTCTTCCGCAAAGTAAGGCCGGACATGACCCAACGACAACCCAAAGAGGGGTTCAACCTCTCCAAGTGGGCACTCGACCACCCGGCGCTCACCCGCTACCTCATGGTGGTGTTGATGCTGCTGGGCTTTGCGGCCTATTTTCAGCTGGGGCAGGACGAAGACCCGCCCTTTACCTTTCGGGCCATGGTGGTGCGCACCTACTGGCCGGGTGCCACGGCGCAGCAGGTGGCCGAGCAGGTGACCGACAAGATCGAGCGCACGCTGCAAGAGGTGCCTTACACCGACAAGATCCGCAGCTATTCCAAGCCCGGCGAGTCGCAGATCATTTTTCAGATCAAGGATTCGTCCAAGGCCAGCGAGGTAGCCAACGTCTGGTACAGCGTGCGCAAGAAGGTGGGCGACATGCGCTACACGCTGCCCGGGGGCATCCAGGGGCCGTTCTTCAATGACGACTTTGGCGACGTGTATGGCGTGATCTACGCGCTGGAGTCCGAGGGCTTCAGCTACGCAGAACTCAAAACATTTGCCGACGACGCGCGCCAGCAGCTGCTGCGCGTGCCCGATGTGGCCAAGGTTGAGCTTTTTGGTGTGCAGGACGAAAAGCTGTTCATCGAGATCTCGCAAAAACGCCTGGCGCAGCTGGGTTTGGACATGAACCAGGTGCTGGCGCAACTGGGGCAACAAAATGCGGTCGAGGGCGCTGGCGCCTTTGAGACGCCGCACGACCAGGTGCTGGTGCGTGTGGGCGGGCAGTTCAACGCCATTGAAGACCTGCGCGCCATGCCCATTCGGGGGCCATCAGGTGCGCAGCTGCGTTTGTCGGACATTGCCGATGTGAAGCGCGGTTATGTGGACCCCGCCACGGTGAAGGTGCGCCACCAGGGGCGCGAGGTGATTGCGCTGGGCGTCTCCATGGCCAAGGGGGGCGACATCATTGCGCTGGGCAAGGCCTTGCATGTAGGGGCGGAACGCATCAATGGCACGCTGCCGGCAGGGGTGAAACTGGTGAATGTGCAGGACCAGCCCAAGTCCGTGGCCACCTCGGTGAACGAGTTCGTCAAGGTGCTGATCGAGGCGGTGGTGATTGTGCTGGCGGTGAGCTTTATCAGCCTGGGGCTGCACAAGCGCCCGGGCAACCACCCCCTGTGGAAGCGCTGGTACATCGACCCACGCCCGGGCTTGGTGGTGGGCATCACCATTCCCATGGTGCTGGCCGTGACCTTTTTGGCCATGTGGTACTGGAATATCGGCCTGCACAAGATCTCGCTGGGCTCGCTGATCATTGCGCTGGGCCTGCTGGTGGACGACGCCATCATTGCGGTGGAGATGATGGTGCTCAAGCTCGAAGAGGGCTACGACAAGGTGCGTGCCGCCACCTTTGCCTATGAGCTCACGGCCATGCCCATGCTGACCGGAACGCTCATTACCGCCGCCGGTTTTCTGCCCATCGGCATCGCCAAGTCCGTGACGGGCGAATACACCTTTGCCATCTTTGCCGTGACGGTGATTGCGCTGGTGCTGAGCTGGATCGTGTCGGTTTACTTTGTGCCGTATCTGGGCACGCTGCTGCTGAAGGTGCCGCCGCATGTGGCGGCGGCGCAGGCCAGCCAAGGCATCACGGACGACCCGCACGAGGTGTTCGACAGCCCTTTCTACACCGCTTTTCGACGGCTGGTGCACTGGTGCGTGGAGCACCGCTGGCTGACCATTGGCGCCACGGTGCTGACCTTTGCTCTGGGCGTTGTGGGCATGGGCAAGGTGCAGCAGCAGTTCTTTCCGGATTCGAGTCGCCCCGAAATCATGGTGGACATCTGGTTCCCCGAGGGCACTTCGTTCGCGGGCAATGAAGAGGTCACCAAGCGGGTGGAGCAGCGTCTGCTTTCCGAACCCGGCGTGAGCACTGTCAGCACCTGGGTGGGTTCGGGTGTGCCGCGGTTTTACCTGCCGCTCGACCAGGTGTTTCCGCAGACCAATGTGTCGCAGTTCATCGTGGTCCCGCAAGACCTGAAAATCCGCGAGTCGCTCCGAAACAAGTTGCCTGCACTGCTGGCACAGGAGTTCCCCGAAGTGCGTGGCCGCATCAAGTTGCTGCCCAATGGGCCGCCAGTGCCGTATCCCGTGCAGTTTCGCGTGGTGGGGCCGGACCCGCTGGTGCTGCGCGAGCGCGCCGACGAGGTCAAGGCCGTGCTGCGCCAGAACCCTGACATGCGCGGCGTGAACGACAACTGGAACGAATCGGTGAAGGTGCTGCGCCTGGAAGTGGACCAGGCCAAGGCACGCGCGCTGGGGGTTACCAGCCAGTCGATTGCGCAGGCGTCCAAGACCATTTTGTCGGGCACGCAGGTCGGCCAGTTCCGCGAGGGCGACAAGCTCATCGACATCGTGTTGCGCCAGCCGCTCGATGAGCGCAATGCCATCACCGACATTGCCAACGCCTATCTGCCCACGGCCTCGGGCAAGTCGATCCCGCTCACGCAGATCGCCAAGCCGGTGTTCACCTGGGAGCCCGGTGTGATGTGGCGCGAAAACCGCGACTACGCCATCACCGTGCAGGGCGACGTGACCGAAGGTCTGCAAGGCGCCACGGTGACGGCGGCGCTGCTTCCGGCCCTCAAGGAGATAGAGGCCCAATGGCGCGCTGCGGGGCAGGGGGGATATCGCATTGAAGTGGCGGGGGCCGTGGAAGAAAGCTCCAAGGGCTCGGCGTCGATTGCAGCGGGCATTCCGATCATGCTGTTCATCACCTTCACGCTGCTCATGCTGCAACTGCACAGCTTCAGTCGCGCGATGCTGGTGTTTCTGACCGGGCCGCTGGGCCTGGCGGGAGTGGCGGGTGCCTTGCTGCTGCTGGGTCGGCCGTTTGGCTTTGTGGCGTTGCTGGGCGTGATCGCGCTCATGGGAATGATCCAGCGCAATTCGGTCATCCTGATCGACCAGATCGAGCAGGACCGCGCCCGGGGTGTGCCCGCGTGGGATGCCATTGTGGAGTCGGCGGTGCGGCGGCTGCGGCCCATCGTGCTCACGGCAGCGGCGGCGGTGCTGGCCATGATTCCGCTGTCGCGCAGCGTGTTCTGGGGGCCCATGGCCGTTGCCATCATGGGCGGACTCGTGGTGGCCACGGTGCTGACATTGCTGGCCCTGCCGGCCATGTATGCCGCCTGGTTCCGTGTGCGCCGCCCGGTTCCCGAGGTGGCATGAACGCATGTATTCAAACTGCTTCCCACATCAGGGTAAAATAGAAGGTTGACCGATTTCACACAGGCGGCAGCTCAGTTTGCCGCCTGTTTGTTTGTAGAACCGCGCGGGTGGCGAAATTGGTAGACGCACCAGGTTTAGGTCCTGACGCCAGCAATGGTGTGGGGGTTCGAGTCCCCCCCCGCGCACCACCCCTGTGAGACTTTGCGGAACACGGCGCCGCTGCGCTGCAGCCAGCACGATCCACATCCATACGAGGAATAGCGATGTCCGTTACTGTTGAAACCCTTGAAAAGCTCGAGCGCAAGATCACGCTGAGCCTGCCCCTGACCACCATCCAGACCGAAGTTGACTCGCGTCTGAAGCGCATGGCTCGCACCGTGAAGATGGACGGTTTCCGTCCTGGCAAGGTGCCCATGAATGTTGTCACCCAGCGTTATGGCTACTCTGTGCAGTACGAAGTGCTGAACGACAAGGTGGGTGAGGCCTTTGCCGTGGCCGCCAACGAAGCCAAGCTGCGCGTGGCGGGTCAGCCACGCATCACCGAGAAGGAAGGCGCCCCAGAAGGCCAGGTCACCTTTGACGCCATCTTTGAAGTGTTCCCTGAAGTCAAGATCGCTGATCTGGCGGGCGTGGAAGTGGAAAAGCTCTCGGCCGAAGTGACCGATGCTGCCATCGACAAAACCATTGATATTCTGCGCAAGCAGCGTCGCAGCTTTGCCCAGCGCGCCCTGGACGCAGCCGCACAGGACGGTGATCGTGTGACGGTGGATTTCGAAGGCAAGATCGACGGCGAGCCTTTTGAAGGCGGCAAGGCTGAAGACTTCCAGTTCCTGGTTGGCGAAGGCCAGATGCTCAAGGAATTCGAAGACGCAGTGCGCGGCATGAAGTCGGGCGAAAGCAAGACGTTCCCCCTGGCTTTCCCAGCCGACTACCACGGCAAGGATGTTGCCGGCAAAACGGCCGACTTCCTGGTCACCGTCAAGAAGATCGAAGCCGCCCATCTGCCCGAAGTGAACGATGCCCTGGCCAAGTCACTGGGCATTGCTGACGGCTCGGTGGAAGGCCTGCGCGCCGACATCAAGAAGAACCTGGAGCGTGAAGTCAAGTTCCGCCTGCTGGCCCGCAACAAGGCAGCTGTGATGGACGCCCTGGTTGCCAAGGCTGAGCTCGACCTGCCCAACGCCAGCGTGCAGGCTGAAATCGCCCGCCTGCTCGAAGGTGCCCGTGCCGAACTCAAGCAGCGCGGCATCAAGGACGCCGACAAGGCCGAGATTCCGGAAGACGTGTTCCGTCCCCAGGCTGAGCGCCGCGTGCGCCTGGGCCTGGTGGTGGCGGAACTGGTTCGCGCCAATGAGCTGTTCGCCAAGCCCGAGCAACTCAAGGCCCACATCGACGAGCTGGCTGCCAGCTACGAGAAGCCTGAAGACGTGGTGCGCTGGTACTTCGGTGACCGCCAGCGTCTGGCCGAAGTCGAAGCCGTTGTCATCGAAAACAACGTGACCGATTTCGTGCTGGGCCAGGCCAAGGTGATCGACAAGGCCGTCTCGTTTGACGAACTGATGGCCCAAGGCTGAGACCGGGCGGCCGAGTCCATCCCTTGCGGATGATCTCGCGCCAGCCAGCCATCAGGGGCTTGTGCTTTGGTGCACAAGCCCCAATTCATTTCTGGGTACAGTAGCTGCCTGACTGGAGAAATAATGAGCGCATTGGAAACACAAGGCCTGGGCATGGTCCCCATGGTCATCGAGCAGTCGGGCCGCGGCGAGCGGTCCTATGACATCTATTCGCGCCTTCTGAAGGAGCGCGTGATTTTCCTGGTGGGCGAGGTCAACGACCAGACGGCCAATCTGGTGGTGGCCCAGTTGCTGTTTCTGGAAAGTGAAAACCCAGACAAGGATATTTCGTTCTACATCAACTCTCCGGGCGGAAGCGTCACGGCGGGCATGTCGATTTACGACACCATGCAGTTCATCAAGCCGGATGTATCCACCCTTTGCGTGGGTTTCGCGGCCAGCATGGGCGCTTTCTTGCTGGCGGCTGGCGCCAAGGGCAAGCGGTTTTCGTTGCCCAACTCCAAGGTCATGATTCACCAGGTGCTGGGCGGCGCGCGCGGCCAGGCTACCGATATCGAGATCCATGCGCGCGACATCCTGCGCACCAAGGACCAGATGAACCGCATCCTGGCCGAGCGCACAGGACAGCCTCTGGAAAAGGTCAAATCAGACACCGAGCGCGACTACTTCCTCACAGCCGACGAAGCCAAGGACTACGGCATCATCGATCAGGTGATTCACAAGCGTTCCTGAGTCGGCCCGTGGTGGCCACGCGGCGTTTTCCCGCTGGGAAGACGCCGCTTTTTATTTGGGTATCATCCCGACAACTTTCCGTAACAAGGCATTGCCCCCATGGCCGAGAAAAAAGGCTCTTCCAGCGAAAAAACCCTTTACTGCTCTTTTTGCGGCAAAAGCCAGCATGAAGTGAAGAAGCTGATCGCCGGTCCGTCGGTCTTTATCTGCGACGAGTGCATTGACCTGTGCAACGAGATCATTCGCGATGAGCTTCCAGTCGGTGACCTGGCGCGTGAAGGGCGCAGCGACCTGCCCACCCCGGTAGAAATCAAGACCAACCTGGACAACTATGTCATTGGTCAGGAGCAGGCCAAGCGCACGCTGGCGGTGGCCGTCTATAACCACTACAAGCGCCTGCGTCACAAGGACAAGGCCCACAAGGACGACGTGGAGCTGTCCAAGAGCAATATTCTGCTCATCGGCCCCACGGGTTCGGGAAAGACGCTGCTGGCGCAAACTTTGGCGCGAATGCTGGATGTGCCCTTCGTCATGGCCGATGCCACCACGCTGACCGAGGCGGGCTATGTGGGCGAGGACGTTGAGAACATCGTTCAGAAGCTGCTGCAAAGCTGCAACTACGAGGTGGAGCGCGCCCAGCGCGGCATTGTCTACATCGACGAGATCGACAAGATTTCCCGCAAGTCGGACAACCCCAGCATCACGCGCGACGTGTCGGGCGAGGGCGTGCAGCAGGCGTTGCTCAAGCTCATCGAAGGCACCATGGCCAGCGTGCCGCCCCAGGGCGGGCGCAAACACCCCAATCAGGATTTCCTACAGATCGACACGACCAACATCCTGTTCATTTGCGGTGGCGCGTTCGCAGGTCTTGAAAAGGTCATCGAAAACCGCACCGAGGCTTCGGGTATCGGGTTCGGCGCATCGGTCAAGAGCAAGAAGCAGCGCTCGCTGTCCGAGGTGTTTACCGAGATCGAACCAGAAGATCTGATCAAGTTTGGCTTGATTCCCGAGCTGGTGGGCCGCATGCCCGTGGTGACGGCACTGGCCGAGCTGAGCGAAGACGCGCTGGTGCAGATTCTGACCGAGCCCAAGAATGCGCTGGTCAAGCAGTACAGCAAGCTGTTGGCCATGGAAGGCGTGGATCTGGAGATCCGCCCCGCCGCGCTGAAGGCTATTGCCCGCAAGGCGTTGGCGCGCAAGACGGGTGCCCGCGGTCTGCGCTCGATTCTGGAGCAATCCCTGATCGGAACCATGTTCGACCTGCCCAATACCAGCAATGTCGAAAAGGTGGTGGTGGACGAGTCCACGATTGAGGAAAACAAGCCACCTCTGCTCGTTTACCGCGAGGCGGCCAAGAAAGCCTGAAGCGACCGGAGCGGGCGCACTTTCGCGGCCCCCTGAAACCCATCAACCCTTGCTGCAGTGCGGCTGTGCGCAAGGGTTGAAAATCCCCACATGTGGACCATATTCCACAGAGTACTTTGAGGATTTCCATGTCCGGACATACCCCCCTGCCAGCCACCCCCATTGATCTGCCGCTGTTGCCTTTGCGCGATGTGGTGGTGTTCCCCCACATGGTCATTCCGCTTTTTGTGGGTCGACCCAAGAGCATCAAGGCGCTTGAGTTGGCGATGGAGTCCGACCGGCGCATCATGCTCGTGGCGCAAAAGGCGGCCGCGAAGGATGAGCCTTCCGTCGAGGATATGTTCGACGTGGGCTGTGTCTCCACCATCCTGCAGATGCTCAAGTTGCCCGACGGCACTGTCAAGGTGCTTGTTGAAGGTCAGCAGCGCGCTCTGGTGACATCCATTGCCGATGCGGAAACGCATTTCACGGCGACCGTGACCCCTGTCGAGCAAGACCAGGAAAAGCACAAATCGAGTGAAATCGAGGCGCTTCGCCGTGCGGTGATGCAGCAGTTTGACCAGTACGTCAAGCTCAACAAGAAGATCCCGCCCGAGATCCTCACGTCCATCTCCAGCATCGACGACCCCGGCAGGTTGGCTGACACCATTGCCGCCCACCTGCCTCTCAAGCTGGAGAACAAGCAGGTGGTTCTGGATCTCTCTGACGTCAAGGTGCGCCTCGAGAATTTGTTCGAGCAGCTTGACCGGGAAGTCGACATCCTGAATGTCGACAAGAAGATTCGCGGCCGCGTGAAGCGGCAGATGGAGAAGAATCAGCGCGACTTCTATCTCAACGAGCAGGTCAAGGCCATCCAGAAAGAACTCGGCGAGGGGGAAGACGGCGCCGATATTGAAGAGATCGACAAGAAGATCAAACTCGCCAAGATGCCGACAGAGGCCCGCAAGAAGGCCGAGGCCGAGTTCAAAAAGCTCAAGCTGATGTCGCCCATGTCGGCAGAAGCCACCGTGGTGCGCAGCTATATCGATGTGCTCACGGGCTTGCCCTGGAGCAAGAAGAGCAAGATCAAGCACGATTTGGGCAATGCCGAAACGGTGCTCAATGAAGACCATTTCGGCCTCGACAAGGTCAAGGACCGCATCCTTGAATATCTTGCAGTGCAGCAGCGCGTGGACAAGGTCAAGGCGCCCATCCTGTGCCTGGTGGGGCCACCCGGCGTGGGCAAGACCTCGCTGGGGCAGTCGATTGCCAAAGCGACCGGGCGCAAGTATGTGCGCATGGCGCTTGGCGGGATGCGCGACGAAGCGGAAATCCGTGGGCATCGCCGCACGTACATCGGCGCCATGCCAGGCAAGGTGCTGCAGAGCCTGGGCAAGGTAGGAGTGCGCAACCCCCTGTTCCTGCTGGACGAAATCGACAAGCTGGGCACCGATTTTCGGGGCGACCCGTCGAGTGCGCTGCTGGAGGTGCTGGATCCGGAGCAAAACCACACCTTTGGCGACCACTATGTCGAGGTGGACTTCGATCTGAGCGACGTCATGTTCGTGGCGACATCGAACTCGATGAACATTCCGCCCGCCCTGCTTGATCGCATGGAGGTGATTCGCCTGTCGGGTTACACCGAAGACGAGAAGACCAGCATCGCCATGAAATACCTGCTACCCAAGCAGCTCAAGAACAATGGCGTGAAGGACGAGGAACTTCTCATCACCGAAGGTGCTGTGCGCGATATGGTGCGCTACTACACCCGCGAGGCCGGTGTGCGCTCGCTGGAGCGCGAGCTCTCCAAGATCTGCCGTAAGGTGGTGAAGGGGTTGCAGCTCAAAAAGCTGCAGCCGCAGGTCGTCGTGAATGAAGACAACCTGCCCGACTTTTTGGGGGTGCGCAAATACACCTACGGCCGCGCGGAGTCTCAGAACCAGGTCGGCCAGGTGGTTGGGCTTGCGTGGACGGAAGTTGGCGGCGATTTGCTCACCATTGAGGCGGCTGCCATGCCGGGCAAGGGTGTCATCACCCGCACGGGTTCGCTGGGCGACGTGATGAAAGAGTCGGTTGAAGCCGCCCGTACGGTGGTGCGCAGCCGGGCACGCATGTTGGGCATCAAGGACGAGGCTTTTGAAAAGCGCGATATTCATATTCACGTACCCGACGGCGCCACCCCCAAGGATGGCCCCAGCGCGGGTGCCGCCATGACTACTGCATTTGTGTCCGCCCTCACGGGGATTCCAGTGCGGGGTGATGTGGCGATGACAGGGGAAATCACCCTGCGCGGCGAGGTCACTGCGATTGGTGGCCTCAAGGAAAAACTGCTGGCGGCGTTGCGCGGCGGAATCAAGACGGTGCTGATCCCTGAGGAGAACATGAAAGACCTGCAGGAGATTCCCGACAACGTGAAGAGCGGTCTGGAGATCGTGCCGGTCAAATGGATCGACAAGGTGCTGGAAGTTGCTTTGGAGCGCAAACCGGTTCCTTTGAGTGATGAAGAGGCGGCTGTCGTGGTGGCATCGGCGGCAGAAAAATCGGTTGTGGGTGCGGCCAACGCCGATCCGTTGAAGCATTGATGAAAAAATGCTGGCAGCCCCTGAAAATTGCGCTACAATACACTCCATCGCAGCAAACGTTGTATAATGTGAAGCTTCGGTAAATGCGGGAATAGCTCAGTTGGTAGAGCGCAACCTTGCCAAGGTTGAGGTCGAGAGTTCGAGACTCTTTTCCCGCTCCAATTTCCAAAAAAAGGGAAGCGTTAGCTTCCCTTTTTTGTCGGAGGAAAGTGATTTTTTGGCGCGGTAGCAAAGCGGTTATGCCCCGGATTGCAAATCCGGTTAGTCCGGTTCGACTCCGGACCGCGCCTCCAGAACACCATTGGTCCAATCCGATGCAACAAGGTCCTTCGGGGCCTTTTTTGTTGGGTCGCTTCAGTGGACGGTCTGAGAAAATTTTTCAAAAAAATGTTCTCAGCTTCTGGAGAGCTAAAAAATAACGCTATAATTTGAGACTTGCTGATGCACGCTGAAGGTGACTACAGGGTGTAAAAGTAAATGCGGGAATAGCTCAGTTGGTAGAGCGCAACCTTGCCAAGGTTGAGGTCGAGAGTTCGAGACTCTTTTCCCGCTCCAAATATGCAAGGGAAGCTTCGGCTTCCCTTTTTTCTTGGTGATGGCGATAGTCCGGTTGATCGGGCGTTGCGTTCACCGGATAAGACAGGGGCATTGCGTGTCCGCGCGGCCCGGGTTACGCTGTGACGCAGGTGTGCGTTGGGCAGCCGGCGCCCCGATGGTGAAATTGGTAGACACTGCGGACTTAAAATCCGCCGCTTTCCTGAAAAGGGGCGTGCCGGTTCGACCCCGGCTCGGGGCACCACTACGATTCAATCATGTCAAGTTACAACGCTCCCTTTGAAATCCATGTCCACGGACAGGTCCAGTTGCGCGCCGATACCAGCTTTGAACAGCTCCAGGAGGCGCTCAAACCCCTGTGGAAATACGCCGGTGCCCGCTCGCTGGCCGATGGCGCGGCCAGTGCCTACGAAGAAGAGCCTGGAATCAAGTTCGATGCCCAGGAGCACATGCTGCAGATGTGCTGGACGGTGCGTGGCGACGACGATTTTCGCCAGTCGCTCGATGAAATGTGCATGAGCCTCAACGAACTGGCCGAGTTGGGCGCCGCCATCGAGGTGACGTTTTACGACGCCGATTTCGATGAGGACGAGGAAGACGACGGCACCGAGTCGCGCGACGATTTTGTGATGCTGTTCGTGGGCCCTACGCCTGCGGCCATCATGCAGGTGCAGCGCGATTTGCTGGTGCAGGATGTGGTGAACATGATGGAGCGCCACTTTGATGGCGCCGAGCTCGGTGGCGTGGTGGCCGAGATCGACAAGTTGTTCACCCAGCGTTTCGACGCCCTGGTCAATTCGCTGGAAATTGGCAAGCCCCCGCGTGGATCGGGTGGGCCAGGCAACTCGGGTGGCGGACACGGTGGCGGACGTCGCCCGCGCCACCTTCACTGAAAACGCGAGTTTTTGAGTTGCTGCGCCACCGGCCTGGCCCGGCTTGCTGCGCTGCGCGATTGCCGGTGACTGGATGAAAACCGATCTGCCTTACCTGCGCACCTACCCCGAGTCGCTGCAAGACCAGGCCCGGCAACTGCTGGGCGAGGGGCGGCTGGGCCCTGTGTTGCTGCGCAAATACCCCCAGCCGCACGCGGTGCGCAGCGACAAGGCGTTGTATGACTACGCTGCAGAACTGAAGGCCCGACACCTGCGCAACGCAGGCACGGTGAACAAGGTGGTTTTTGACAGCAAGATCCATGTCGTGCGCCATGCGCTGGGGTTGCATACCTCGGTGTCGCGCGTGCAGGGCAACCGCCTGGCGGCCAAGCATGAGATTCGCGTTGCAGCCATGTTCAAACAGGTTCCGGACGAGTTTTTGCGCATGATCGTGGTGCACGAACTGGCCCATTTGCGCGAGAAAGACCACGACAAGGCCTTCTACAAGCTGTGCGAGCACATGGAGCCGCAATACCACCAGTACGAGTTTGACGTGCGCCTTTACCTCACGCACCTCGAGCACGCTGGCGAGCGTCTGTGGGCGCCGGAATAGCTATCAATTAAATAGCTGCTCGCGCTTTACCAGCAAGCGCTACAGCCTGATTTGATCTGTATTTACGGGATGGAGACAGTGGCGCAGCAGTCGGGTGGCAGCTGCAGCCAGCGTTCTGCGGCCGCCTGCAATGGTGCGAGTGCGCCGGTGGTGAGCAAGCGGATGGAGGCGGGCGCCTCGGCTATTGAATCTTCGGGGGTGAGCAGCGCATCCTTGTGCAGCAGGCGCCGCGTTTGCCGTGCCACCGGCTCGCCGGTTTCAATCAGCCGCACCTGCGGGCCAACGAGTGAGCGCAGCTCGTCCGCCACAAACACATAGTGCGTGCAGCCCAGCACCAGCGTGTCGATGTGGCCCGTTTCGGTACCAAATATGCCCATGGCGCTGATGTAGCGTGCACACAGTGCTCTGGTTTCGGTAGCAAAAGGGTCGGTAGGCAAGGGCCGCGCCGTGCTGTCCTCGATGGCACGTGCCAGGCCATCGCAGGGCTGGACAATGAATTCAGCCTGTCCGGCCAGCGACGCCAGCAGCCTGGAAAATTTCTCGCTGGTCAGCGTGCCGCGCGTACCGATGACGCCAATGCGCCCGGTTTTGCTCAACGCTGCAGCGGGCTTTAGGGCGGGCTCCAGCCCCACCAGCGGCAGATCGGGCTGGCTGCTGCGCACCTCATGGATGGCGGCAGCCGTGGCCGTGTTGCAGGCCACCACCAGCGCCTTGATGTGGTGCTGTTCACGCAGGTAACAGGTAATAGCGTGCGTGCGGGCGCTGACAAAAGCGTCGCCCCGCGCATCGCCATAGGGTGCATTGCCGCTGTCGGCCAGATAGACAAAGCGCTCGTGGGGCAATTCGGCGCGCAGCGCCTGCAGCACGCTCAGGCCCCCGATGCCACTGTCGAAAACGCCGATGGGTTGCGCAGCACGGTTCATGGTGTCAGGCAGGTAAAGGAAACAGGGGCAGGGCGGATGGTTTCACCCGCTGTGTGCAGAGGCAACCCCGCGCCATCGGCGCGCCGCCATGCCCGTTGGCGTCAGGCTGCTGCGACTTCGATGCCCTTGAATTCGCCTGTGGCGATGCGCTTTTGCCACTCGGCGGGGCCGGTGATGTGGGCGCTGGTGCCGCCCGCGTCCACGGCCACGGTGACGGGCATGTCCACCACGTCGAATTCGTAGATGGCTTCCATGCCCAGGTCTTCAAAGCCCACCACCTTGGCGGTCTTGATGGCCTTGCTGACCAGGTAGGCTGCACCGCCCACGGCCATCAGGTAAGCGCTCTTGTGGTTCTTGATGGACTCGATGGCGACCGGGCCGCGCTCGGCCTTGCCGATCATGGCAATCAGGCCGGTCTGCTCCAGCATCATGTCGGTGAACTTGTCCATGCGCGTGGCGGTGGTCGGGCCGGCGGGGCCCACGGCCTCGTCACGCACGGGGTCGACCGGGCCCACGTAATAGATCACGCGGTTGGTGAAGTCCACGGGCAGCTTCTCGCCCTTGGCCAGCATGTCCTGAATGCGCTTGTGTGCGGCATCGCGGCCGGTGAGCATCTTGCCGTTGAGCAGCAGCGTGTCGCCGGGCTTCCAGCTGGCCACTTCTTCCTTGGTGAGGGTGTCGAGGTTGACCTTCTTGCTCTTGTTGTAGTCGGGCGTCCAGTCGACGTTGGGCCACAGGTCCAGGCTGGGGGGCGTGAGGTACACGGGGCCCGAGCCGTCCATCACAAAGTGCGCGTGGCGCGTGGCGGCGCAGTTGGGGATCATGGCAATGGGCTTGCTGGCCGCGTGCGTGGGGTACATCTTGATCTTTACGTCCAGCACCGTGGTCAGGCCGCCCAGGCCTTGGGCGCCAATGCCCAGGGCGTTGACCTTTTCAAACAGTTCGAGGCGCAGGGCTTCGACCTTGTCGAGCGCGGGGCCGCCGGTCTTGGCGGCTTCGGCCTTGGCCTGCAGCTCGTACATGTCCAGGTCGTCCATCAGGCTTTCCTTGGCCATGAGCACGGCTTTTTCCGCCGTGCCGCCAATGCCGATGCCCAGCATGCCGGGCGGGCACCAGCCGGCACCCATGGTGGGCACGGTTTTGAGCACCCAGTCCACCACGCTGTCGCTGGGGTTGAGCATGTACATCTTGGATTTGTTCTCCGAGCCGCCGCCCTTGGCCGCCACGGTGATGTCCACGGTGTTGCCGGGCACGATCTCGGTGAAGATCACGGCAGGCGTGTTGTCCTTGGTGTTCTTGCGGTCGAACTGGGGGTCGGCCACCACGCTGGCGCGCAGGGTGTTGTCGGGGTGGTTGTAGCCACGGCGCACGCCCTCGTTGATGGCGTCGTCCAGGCTGCCGGTAAAGCCTTCCCAGCGCACGTCCATGCCCACCTTCAGGAAGACGTTGACGATGCCGGTGTCCTGGCAGATGGGGCGCTGGCCCGTGGCGCTCATCTTGCTGTTGGTCAGGATCTGCGCAATGGCGTCCTTGGCAGCGGGGCTCTGCTCGCGCTCGTAGGCGCGGGCCAGGTGGGCGATGTAGTCGGCGGGGTGGTAGTAGCTGATGTACTGCAACGCGGCGGCGATGGACTCGATCAGGTCTGCTTGGCGAATGGAGGTCGTGGTCATGGCAGGTGGGGTCAGTGGGGTAAATCGCGAACCCTGAATTATCCCCCTGCGGGCTTGCGCGGTGCTGTCAGGCACGATGGTGGGGCGGTGGCTGGCGCAAGAGGCGGCGGCTGCGACCCCAATGGGTAGCGCAGCACAGCGTTGCATGGGTATGCTGCGCCCTGGTGTTTCTATCCCTTCATTCCATTGGCTCGCAGAGCAGCAAGGCAGAACTGTGATGACATCCCGACCCGACCCGACCGCAGTCCGCACCGAGAAAGACAGCTTTGGTCCCATCGATGTGCCCGCCCAGCGCCTGTGGGGCGCGCAGACCCAGCGTTCGCTGCAGCATTTTGATATTTCGGGTGAGCGCATGGCGCCGGAGCTGATCCGCGCCCTGGCCCAGGTCAAGCGCGCCAGCGCCTATGTGAACAACGCTTTGGGCCTGCTCGATACCGTCAAGACCACGGCCATCGTGGCGGCGGCGGACGAGGTGATCGCCGGTGGCCACCTGCAGGAGTTTCCGCTGGTGGTGTGGCAGACCGGATCGGGCACCCAGACCAACATGAACATGAACGAGGTGCTGGCCAACCGCGCCAGCGAGCTGCTGGGCGGACCGCGCGGCGAGGGGCGCCTGGTGCACCCCAACGACGATGTGAACAAGAGCCAGTCGAGCAACGATGTCTTTCCCACCGCGATGCACCTGGCCGCGGTGGAGGCGCTGACGCACCGGCTGCTGCCTGCATTGCAGCAACTGCGCACCACGCTGGCGGACAAGGCGGCAGCCTTTGAAGACATCGTCAAGATTGGCCGCACCCATCTGCAAGACGCCACACCGCTCACACTGGGGCAGGAAATATCGGGCTGGGTGGCGCAGCTCAAGCATGGCGAGCAGCATGTGCGTGCGGCACTGCCGCACATGTGCGAGCTGGCGCTGGGCGGCACCGCCGTGGGAACAGGGCTCAATGCGCCCGCCGGTTATGCCGCAGCGGTGGCCCGCGAGCTGGCCGACCTGACGGGGCTGCCCTTGATCACCGCGCCCAACAAGTTCGAGGCCCTGGCCAGCTGCGATGCGCTGGTGCATGGCCACGGTGCACTCAAAACCCTGGCCGCCAGCCTGATGAAAATTGCCAACGACGTGCGCTGGCTGGCCAGCGGGCCGCGCAGCGGGCTGGGCGAGATCACGATTCCCGAGAACGAGCCAGGCTCGTCCATCATGCCGGGCAAGGTGAACCCCACGCAGTGCGAGGCGCTGACCATGCTGTGCGCGCAGGTGATGGGCAACGACGTGGCCATCAACATCGGCGGTGCTTCGGGCAACTTCGAGCTGAATGTGTTCCGCCCCCTGGTGATCCACAATTTTCTGCAAAGCGTGCGCCTGCTGGCCGACGGCATGGCCAGTTTCAACCACCATTGCGCCCAGGGGATCGAGCCGCACCGCGCCCGCATGGCCGAGCTGGTGGAGCGCTCACTGATGCTGGTGACGGCGCTGAACCCGCACATCGGCTACGACAAGGCCGCGCAGATTGCCAAAAAGGCCCACACCGAAGGCAGCAGCCTGCGCGATGCGGCCATTGCCTCGGGCCATGTCTCGGCCGAGCAGTTTGACGCCTGGGTGGTGCCGCAAGACATGGTGGGCCGATAGCCGACACCCGCCAGCGCCCGTGGTGCTGCACGCCAGCAGTCATGCAGGGACTTGAAATGCTATAAAAAACATAGCTGCTAGCGCTTTATGGTATTGCGCTAGAGCCTGTTTTTGTCATTAATTTGCGTGCTATTTTGCCGCGGCAATGGCCTGGGCAATCCAGCCGTCAAACGTCTTTTGGTGCGCCTTGATCCAGCCGTCGGTGTGGCGTGCGATGTCGCTGGCCTTGTTTTCGCCCCGGCTCATGCGCAGGTTCTGGGCGTTGATGTCGGCCACGGGCAGCTGCATCACCTCAAACAGCCGGGCGGCCGCCGGGTTCTGGTCGGCAAAGGCCTTGTTGGCCATGATGTGCTGCTGGTTCACCTTGAACCCGTAGTTTTTGCCGTTGGACAAACGGGTGTCGTCCTGCGCTGCGGCCGTGGGGGAATCGGGCACCTCCAGCCAGACCACATCGGTGCCGGGGCGCAGCACGGCGCTCACCCAGTAGGGCGTCCAGGTGTAATAAAGGATGGGCTGCCCTTGTTTGAAGCGGGCAATGGTGTCGGCGATCAGCGCGGCATAACTGCCCTGCTTGTGGGTGATGGAGCCGCCGAGCTGGTAGTTTTTGAGGTGGCGTTCGATGGCCAGCTCGCAGCCCCAGCCAGGGTTGCAGCCGGTCAGGTCGGCCTTGCCGTCGCCGTCGGTATCAAACAGCTTGGCCAGTTGGGGGTCTTTGAGCTGGGCGAGGTTGGTGATCTGGTAACGCTCGGCGGTCTTCTTGTCGATCAGGTAGCCCTGGGCGGCGTTGTCGGAGTACACGCCCTTGCGGTAGAGCTTGGCGTCGCCGCCGCTATTTTTGTAGAAATCGGCGTGCAGCAGATTCCAGTGCGTTGCCATGAAGGTGGCGTCGCCGTTGGCAATGGCCAGGTGCTCTGTGGCCGGCTCCAGGTCTTTCATGGGCTGCACGTCGTAGCCCAGTTTTTCCAGGGCGCGCGCAACCAGCAGGGTCTGGAAGGCCTCTTCGGCAAGCGAGCTCTTGAGGGGCTGCACGCTCACGCCCTTGCCGGGCAGGTTTTGCGCATGGGCGGCTCCTGCCAGGCCGAGGGCCAGCAAGCTGGCAGCGATGGCGGTCTTGGCGCCGTGGGTGAAAAGTGGCTGATTGGACATGGCTGCGGACTCCTTGAATGAGGGTGCGGGAAATTCGATCAATGGTGGTATGCGGCCCAAGCCCTAGCGGCGGGCCGGTGCCAAATCGGCGGGGGCTTCAGGTGCCGCCGACGCTGCGGGTGTGGTGGCGGTGGTGGCAGTGCGGCGCACCAGGCGCCACGCCAGACCGGCCGGTCCGGTCTGCCACCAATGGCGCACACCCCGGCGCGGCCGGCCCATGGCCTGGGTGATGCGGTCCAGCGTGACGGCCAGCAGCACAATGCCCAGACCGCCCACGGTGGCCAGGCCCATGTCCAGGCGGCCAATGCCACGCAACACCATCTGGCCCAGGCCGCCCACGGCGATCATCGAAGCGATCACCACCATCGACAGCGACAGCATCAGCGCCTGGTTGATGCCCGCCATGATGGAAGGCATTGCCAGCGGAAGCTGCACCTTGACCAGCAACTGCCAGGGTGAAGCGCCATAAGCACGCGCGGCTTCGATCAGGTCGGGGCGCACCTGGCGCAACCCCAGGTTGGTCAGGCGCACCAGCGGCGGCAGCGCAAACACGATGGTGACAATCACCCCCGGCACGTTGCCAATGCCAAACAGCATGACCACCGGCACAAGGTAAACAAAGGCGGGTGTGGTCTGCATCGCATCCAGAAACGGGCGCATCCAGCGCTGGGCGCGGTCGCTGGCTGCAAGCACAATGCCCAGCGGCAGACCGATCACGATACAAAATGCCAGCGAGGTCAGCACCAGCGACAGTGTCACCATGGCCTCGGACCAGATGCCCAGCATGGCCACCACCAGCAGCGAGGCCACGGCGCCCAAGGCGACGGCGCGACCCGCAAACTGCCACGCCAGCAGACCCAGCAACGCCACCATGGCCAGCGTGGGCACGCCGGTGAGCAGGCCTTCCACCCAGGTCAGCGTGCCGTCAATCGGCGCGCGCACCGTCTGGAAGAAGGGGCGAAAGTTCTCCACCACCCAGCCCAGTCCCTCGTTGATCCACGATTCGATGGGCAAAGAGCCATCCCACAGTTGCTGGATGTGCCAGCCACTGGACGCGGCATCGGTGCTGTCCAAAGACGTGGTTGCGGCCTGTTCCGGGGCATCCAGCCAGCTGCCGGTGCTGTCGGTGGCGTCACTGCCGGCCGGGGCTGCGCCCCATGGGTCGGCGTTGTCGGTGGTTGCTGCCGTAGAGGGCGCATCCGACGCTGCGGCAGGCAAATCCCAGGGCGTGACGGCTGCGCCGGAATCTCCCGCTGTGGCCCAGGGGTCGGTATCGGCGGGCGGTGGCAGCGCGGTTGGCGCGGGCGTGTGCAGTGCATCGGTCATGCGAAGCTCCTTTCTTGGGCGAGGGTTTTCTCAGGCGGTGCCGAGGGCGGAACCGGCGGGGTGTCGCGGTCCAGAAACTTCAGCAACGTGGTTTTGCTGATGGCGCCCTGAAATTCGCCTTGCGGCCCCAGCACCGGCAGTGCGCAGGGCGCCTGCGCCACCTGGCCAAACAGGTCGGCCACCGCCATGTCGGCGGCGATGGGCTCCACATTGGGCAAAAAGGCGTGTTGCAAACCCCTTGGCCCCACATGGCCCTCGAGTGCGGTGCGCAGCGAATCGGCCGACACGGTGCCCAGGTAGCGCTGCGTGGGGCTGACCACGTAGGCAAAGTCGCGGTCCTGGTCTTCCAGCTGCTTGAGCGCGGCGCGCGAGCCGCGGTCGTTGTGTTCGGACACCACGGTGAAGCGCTCACGCGCAATGTCGCCGGCCTTGAACACGGCAGCGGCATCCACACCGCGCACGAAGCTGCGCACATAGTCATTGGCCGGGTTGCGCAGGATGTCGTCGGGCGTGCCCACCTGCACCACCTGGCCGTCCTTCATGATGGCGATGCGGTCGCCGATGCGCATGGCCTCGTCCAGGTCATGCGAGATGAAAACGATGGTGCGCCGCCTGATCTGCTGCAGGCGCAGCAACTCACTTTGCATCTCGGTGCGGATGATGGGGTCGAGTGCCGAGAAGGCCTCGTCCATGAGCAGGATGGACGGATCGGACGCCAGCGCGCGCGCCAGGCCCACGCGCTGCTGCATGCCGCCCGACAGCTCGTCGGGATAGCTCGCGCCCCAGCTGGCCAGGCCCACCTGCTCCAGTGCCTGCGCTGCCTGCGCCTGGCGCTCGGCCCGGCCCACGCCCGCCAGCTCCAGCCCCAGGGCGGTGTTGTCGAGCACATTCATGTGCGGCATCAGCGCGAAAGACTGGAACACCATGCTGATGTCCTTGCGCCGCAGTGCGCGCAATTGCCCACTGGTCAGGCTGCTGATGTCGGTGCCGTCCACCAGAATGCGGCCGGCCGAGGGCTCGATCAACAGGTTGAGCAGGCGTACCAGCGTGGATTTGCCAGAACCGGACAAGCCCATGACCACAAAGATTTCACCCGCCTCAATGGTGAAAGTGGCGTCGAATACGCCGATCGAGTTGCCGGTACGCTCCAGAATCTCGTGCTTGCTGCAACCCTGGCGGACCAGCTCCAGTGCCTGCTGCGGCGCATCGCCGAAGATTTTGAACACATGGTCGATGGTGATTTTTTTGGCCACGCTGGTGGATCTCCCTCGTTGAATGGGTGGAACACAGCCCGCCCGCCATTGGCGGACAGGTTCGAAGCCCTTGTGAGGCCCTGATGCGGCGGCCAACCCTGGCTGAGATCAGCACACGGGAGGGCACGAAATGGATAGGCACTGGCAGTGCCAGCTTGGCCCGAATGGCACGCAAGGTGGTGCGCAAGGGCCAGAGATGTGTTCCGGCAGCGGACCCGGGGGAGGACGCTGGGACCACGGCTGCCACCGGGCAAAGGCACGGCGGCGGGGCATCAGGGACAAACTTTGACGGGCTGGAGCGACCGCGAAGGCCACACCAGGAACACATTGCAACCCCGTTGGGGCTGAATTACCTGCGTTGCAGGTGGTGAATGAGAACCGAAGTATACGGATTCAGTGTCTTTGGGTCAAAACAGGGGTTTTTCAAAACCGGGTATACACGCGCGCTGTTCCGGTCGCAATGCGCCCCGACCGGGTCCCGTCGGCGGGGGCATCCTTCTTCTATAGAGGTGCTTTTGCTATAAAATTAATAGCTGCATGCGCTTTATATATAAGCGCTTGAGGTTAATTTGACTAAAAATTATGGCTCAGTGCTTTACATGGCTGCTGTTGAGCAGCTTGTCGGTGTAGGCAATGGCCACTGCACTGGTAAGGAAGACCACATGGATGATGGTCTGCCACATCAGCACCTTCACGTCGTAATTGGCGGCGTTGATGAAGGTCTTGAGCAGGTGGATGGAGCTGATGCCGATGATTGACAGGCCCAGTTTCACCTTCAGCACCGAGGCATTCACGTGCCCCAGCCATTCGGGCTGGTCGGGGTGGTCGTCCAGGCCCAGCCGGCTCACAAAGGTTTCATAGCCGCCCACGATCACCATGATGAGCAGGTTGGAGATCATCACCACGTCGATCAGCGCCAGCACCACAAGCATGATCACGGTTTCGTTCAGCGCGGTGATCTGCACCTCGGGCTTGTAGCCGATGCTGGTCACCAGGGCCTGTAGCGCCGTCTGGCTGCCAAACACGGCTTCGACCAGGTGCCAGAGTTCGAGCAGGAAATGCCACACATACACGGCCTGCGCCGCAATCAACCCGAGGTAAAGCGGCAGCTGCAGCCATCGGCTGGCAAAAATCAGCGCAGGCAGGGGACGCAGGGGACGCAGGGGAGACGGGGGTTTGGGCGTTGGGGTGGACATGAAGGCCTGAGCAGGAAATGGAATGACGCCGGATTTTAGGTTGCGCGCGGGCTGACAAGCTTTAAGCTGAGGCCCGTCAGTGGCTTGTAAGTGGGGTGGCAGACAGTACCGCACAGTTCCATCAGACCCAGGAGACAACACCATGAGTTCGCCCAATTCCTCTATCGAGTCCGTGCTCGTCGAAAACCGCGTGTTTCCGCCCTCGGACGCGATTGCCAAGGCAGCCCGCATTTCGGGCATGGCGGGTTACGAAGCGCTGTGTGCTGAGGCCGACAAGGATTTCGAAGGTTTCTGGGCCCGCCTGGCACGCGAAAACCTGCAATGGACCAAGCCTTTCACCCGCACCCTGGATGAATCCAATGCGCCGTTCTATCAGTGGTTTGCCGATGGCGAACTCAATGCATCGGCCAATTGCCTGGACCGCCACATCGGCACCCCCACCGAAAACAAGACGGCCATCATCTTCGAGGCCGACGACGGCGCGGTAACCCGCATCACCTACAAAGAGCTGCTGGCCCGCGTGAGCCAGTTTGCCAACGCCCTCAAGGCCCACGGGGTGGAGAAGGGCGACCGGGTGTTGATCTACATGCCCATGACGATCGAAGGCGTTGTCGCCATGCAGGCCTGCGCACGCATTGGCGCCACGCACAGCGTGGTGTTTGGCGGCTTCAGCGCCAAGGCGGTGCACGAGCGCGTCATCGACGCGGGTGCCGTGGCCATCGTCACGGCCAACTACCAGATGCGCGGCGGCAAAGAGTTGCCGCTCAAGGCCATCATCGACGAAGCATTGGCCACTGGCGGCTGCGACACCCTGCGCAACGTGTTTGTGTACGAGCGCACGCCCACGGCGTGCAACATGGTCGAGGGGCGCGACAAGACCTTTGCCCAGGCACTGGCCGGCCAGAGCACCGACTGCCCGCCCGTGGCGGTGGGTGCCGAGCACCCGCTGTTCATCCTCTACACCTCGGGCTCTACCGGCAAGCCCAAGGGCGTGCAGCACAGCACGGGCGGTTACCTTTTGTGGGCCAAGCTCACGATGGAATGGACGTTTGACCTGCGTCCCGACGACATCTTCTGGTGCACGGCCGACATTGGCTGGATCACGGGCCACACCTATGTGACTTATGGCCCGCTGGCCGCAGGCGCCACGCAGATCATCTTTGAAGGCATCCCCACGTTCCCGAATGCCGGGCGCTTCTGGCAGATGATCGAGCGCCACAAGTGCTCCATTTTCTACACCGCTCCCACGGCCATCCGCTCGCTCATCAAGGCAGCCGAGGGCGATGCGGCAGTGCACCCCGCGCGCTCCGATCTGTCGAGCCTGCGCATCCTGGGCAGCGTGGGCGAGCCCATCAATCCCGAAGCCTGGATGTGGTACTACAAGCATGTGGGCGGCGAGCGTTGCCCCATTGTGGACACCTTCTGGCAAACCGAAACCGGCGGCCATGTCATCACGCCGCTGCCCGGTGCAACGCCGCTGGTGCCCGGCAGCTGCACGCTGCCACTGCCCGGCATCACTGCTGCCATCGTGGACGAAACAGGCAACGACGTGGCCAATGGCGCGGGCGGCATCCTGGTCATCAAGCGCCCATGGCCCAGCATGATCCGCACCATCTGGAACGACCCCGAGCGCTTCAAGAAGAGCTATTTCCCTGAAGAACTCAAGGGCTACTACCTGGCCGGCGACGGCGCCGTGCGCAGTGCCGACCGTGGTTACTTCCGCATCACCGGCCGCATTGACGACGTGCTCAACGTCTCGGGCCACCGCATGGGCACGATGGAAATCGAATCGGCACTGGTCGCCAAGACCGACTTGGTGGCCGAAGCCGCCGTGGTGGGCCGCCCCGACGATGTGACCGGCGAGGCAATTTGCGCTTTTGTGGTGCTCAAGCGTTCGCGCCCCACCGGCGACGAGGCAAAGGCGATTGCCAAAGAGCTGCGCGACTGGGTGGCCAAGGAAATCGGGCCGATTGCCAAGCCCAAGGACATCCGATTTGGCGACAACCTGCCCAAGACCCGCAGCGGCAAAATCATGCGCCGCCTGCTGCGCTCCATCGCCAAGGGCGAAGCCATCACCCAGGACACCAGCACGCTGGAAAATCCCGCAATTCTGGATCAGTTGTCGCAGACCAACTGATCCAGAAGGGCGCCGCAGGCGCCCGCGCGCAGCGCTTGCACAGAGTGCCACCTGCACTTGCCACTGTAGGACGGCACCGGCACCTTCCAAAGTTCCAGGCCGGGTGACGTGGTCATGAGGTACAACACAGCATCTGCACCCTGGCCATGTCGGCCGGGGTGATGCTTGCCTACCGGAGTACTTTCATGCACATGCGATCAACCATCTTGCTGTTCATCGTGCTGGCCATCGCCGCACTGGCCGCGCTCAACTGGGAAATACTGGCCGCTTCATCGCTGGTTTCCGTGGGGTTGATGACCTTTGAGGCACCCCTGGGGTTGCTGATGTTGGGCTTGACCACGCTACTCGGCGTGTTCTTTGTGGCCTATGTGCTGTCCTTGCAGGGCTCGGTGCTCATGGAGACACGTCGCCACACCAAGGAGCTGCAAGCCCAGCGCGAACTGGCGGACAAGGCTGAAGCGTCGCGTTTCACGGAACTGCGCAGCTTCCTTGAGGCCCAGCACTTGAAATCCCATACCGATTTGCTGGCGCGCCTGGACATCCTGGAGTCGCACCTCGCGGCCAGGGCAGAAGAGTCTGACAACACCACTGCCGCCTATGTGGGACAGCTCGAGCAACAGTTGCTGGGACGCCCTGGCACCAGCGTGGTGTGAGGCAACGCCTTGCCGGTTGTGCACTGCCAAATTAAGGAGTGCGCGGTGTGAAGCGCCCAAAACAATGGCCGCGTTTCCCGGAGGGAAAGCGCGGCCAGAGGATGCGGAGCGTTGCGCTCCGCAGCGGGCATGGGCCGAATTACTTCTGCGTCATCACCCAGGCAGCCAGCTTCTTGGCATCTGCTTCAGCAACTTGAGCGTTGGCGGGCATGGGAACGGGACCCCACACGCCAGAGCCGCCCTTGATGATCTTGGTGGCAAGCTTGTCCACCGCGTCTTTTTGGCCGGCGTACTTGGCAGCCACATCCTTGTAGGACGGACCAACCATTTTCTTGTCGACAGCGTGGCAAGCCATGCAATTCTTCGAAGTGGCCAAGGCCAAGTCAGCCATTGCAGGAGCTGCGACCGACAGTGTCATGGCAAGAGTAATCAGCGTACGTTTCATGGTGGGTTTCCTGAGGTTGAGTTACAGTGCTTTCAACGAAATTGTAGTGACTTGGGTTGACATTGCCACGCCTTTTGTCAATTCATTCATCAGAATTGTGTTTTTTGGAGATAACCATGTATCTGTTAGGTCTCGGTCTCGTTCTGGCGTTGCTCAAATATCTTGAAATCGGACCCGTCGCTGCATGGTCCTGGTGGTGGGTGCTGTCGCCGTTTGCCATCACCACCTTGTGGTGGGCATGGGCCGACTCCACGGGCTATACCAAGCGCAAGGCCATGGAGAAAATGGACCAGCGCAAGCAAGACCGCATCAACAAGCACAAAGAAGCGCTGGGGATCCAGCCGCGCAAGCCGCGCTAGGCATGGTGGCGATGCCCGACCGCCAGCTGTCGCGATAATTGCGTACACATTGCCCCTGATTCCCGCGTAACCCTTTACCCCACATCACGATGCCCGTTTACCGCTCCAAAACCTCTACCGCCGGTCGCAACATGGCAGGTGCGCGCTCGCTCTGGCGTGCCACCGGCATGAAGGACGACGACTTTCAAAAACCCATCATTGCGGTCGTCAATTCGTTCACGCAGTTCGTGCCGGGGCATGTGCACCTCAAGGACATGGGCCAGCTGGTGGCGCGCGAGATCGAAGCGGCTGGCGGCGTGGCCAAGGAATTCAACACCATCGCCGTAGACGACGGCATTGCCATGGGCCACGACGGCATGCTGTATTCGCTGCCCAGCCGCGACATCATTGCCGACTCGGTGGAATACATGGTCAATGCGCATTGCGCCGACGCCATGGTATGCATCTCCAACTGCGACAAGATCACGCCCGGCATGCTCATGGCTGCCATGCGCCTGAACATCCCCGTGGTGTTTGTCTCGGGTGGCCCGATGGAAGCGGGCAAGGTCAAGCTGGCCAACCCCGGCACGCACAAGCTCGAATTCAAGAAACTCGACCTGATCGACGCCATGGTGATGGCGGCTGACGACAATGTCTCAGACGCCGACCTGGCCGAGGTGGAGCGCTCTGCGTGCCCCACCTGCGGATCCTGCTCGGGCATGTTCACCGCCAACTCGATGAACTGCCTGACCGAAGCGCTGGGCCTGTCGTTGCCCGGCAACGGCACCGTGGTGGCCACGCACGCCGACCGCGAAGCCTTGTTCAAGCGCGCCGGCCACCTTGCAGTGGAACTGTGCAAGCGCTACTACGAACAGGACGATGCCACGGTGCTGCCGCGCTCGATGGGCTTCAAGGCCTTCGAAAACGCCATCACGCTGGACATCGCCATGGGCGGCTCCACCAACACCATCCTGCACATCCTGGCCATTGCCCAAGAGGCCGAGATCGACTTTACCCTGGCCGACATTGACCGCCTCTCGCGCGTCGTGCCCCAGCTGTGCAAAGTGGCACCCAATACCGACAAGTACCACATCGAAGACGTGCACCGCGCGGGCGGCATCATGGCCATTCTGGGTGAGCTGGACCGTGCGGGCAAGTTGCACACTGACACCCCCACCGTGCACGCCAAGACGATGAAGGACGCACTGGACCAGTGGGACATCGCCCGCAACCCGTCGCAAGCGGTTCAAACCTTCTACAAGGCCGGCCCCGCCGGCATCCCCACCCAGGTGGCGTTCAGCCAGAGCACCCGCTGGCCCAGCCTGGACATCGACCGCGCCAAGGGCTGCATCCGCTCTGCGGACCATGCTTTCTCGCAAGAAGGTGGCCTGGCGGTGCTGGTGGGCAATATCGCGCTCAACGGCTGCGTGGTGAAAACGGCCGGGGTTGATGACGCACTGATGGTGTTCGAAGGCCCAGCCCACGTGGTCGAGTCGCAAGACGAAGCGGTGGCCAACATCCTGGCCGACAAGGTCAAGGCAGGTGACGTGGTGATCGTGCGCTACGAAGGCCCCAAGGGCGGCCCCGGCATGCAGGAAATGCTCTATCCCACCAGCTACATCAAGTCCAAGGGCCTGGGCAAAGCCTGCGCGCTGCTGACCGATGGCCGCTTTTCGGGTGGCACCTCGGGCCTGTCCATCGGCCATGCCTCGCCCGAGGCCGCAGCCGGTGGCGCGATTGGCCTGGTGCGCAATGGTGACCGTATCCGCATCGACATTCCCAACCGTTCCATCAACGTGCTGGTGTCGGACGAAGAGCTGGCCAAGCGCCGCGCCGAGCAAGACAAGCTGGGCTGGAAACCCGCGCAGCCACGTCCGCGCAAGGTGTCCGCCGCCCTCAAGGCGTATGCCAAGCTGGTGATGTCGGCCGACAAAGGTGCCGTGCGCGACCTGTCGCTGCTCGACTGACACCGCCCGGCGCGCAGGCGCTGCGCACAAAAACCCGCCGGTGGCTCGCACGGCGGGTTTTTTTATGCTCTATAACACTCGGCGCGGGACGGTGTGAGCGGGGACGGTCAACGTGGCATGAGTCACCATGAGCAGCGCGTCGGTATCGTTGGCGGTGTAGCCCCGGTAGTCCTGCCACACCGAGAGGTACGCGTGACCGTCATCGTCTGGGCCAATCGTCCGATCGATCAGCACCAGCGACTCGTTGTTTTTGTCTGTATTGGTTTTCCGCTTGCTGCATGGCGAAATCTTCGTGACAGGAGAAGTGACGCTGCGTTGCTAAGCGCTCAGGTGTGAAGTAATCAATCGGTCTTCATTATGAGCAGGTCATTGATGAGCAGCTCGATGTTCTTCTTGATAGATCCTTCGGTAGCGATGCGTACTCGGGTTGCGCCCAAGGGCGAATCGGAAAAACCAGCGGTAAACGGTGCGCTGATCAGCCGTGAGTAAACATTTTTGCCGGTTTTTGTATCGACAACGGTGTATTTGATAGATGACGTCACGGTCATGTCAATGCCAAAAGCAGGTTGTTCCAGCTGATTGAGATCGGCAGTCAGCCGGTATTTGCTGGCAGACAGCACCCGTTCAAAAACACCGGCATTTGCCAGGGAGTCCTCCAGCGCGCTGCGGAAGGCTTGGCTGGACACCTGAGATATCCACAACGGATTCGTTTCTCGGCCACCTGTCACATCTGCCACGGCGATGGCTTTTTTCAAAGCGGCGGGCGCTGTGCGTTGGGTTGTATAGACGCTCATGTTGCTGACCGCTGCTGGCGTTGCGCAGCCTGTCAGCAAGGCCAACAATACCGTGCTGGCTATCAAGTGAGGGATTCGGGTCGTCATGCTGCGCACTTCTTGGTTGTAGCTGTCGTCTCGATCGCGTCGTATTCGCCCTTGAGGCGTGACAGTTCAGCTTCTTGCTGTTTGGTACCGCCCAGTGCGAAGAGCGCAGGCCAAAAAAGAATCATGCCGACGCCAGCGATCGCTTTGTCGTTGCTGGCGGCCTCATCCAAACGCCCCGTGAGCTGATTGACGCGACTGCTGATACGCATGGACTCTGAGCGCAGTTGTTCGCAGTCATAGTTGCTGTACTGCATGGGCGATACATAGGTGGACGCAACATCTTTGCCGGCCGTAGCGCAGGCGGTCAGGATGCCGCTGGCGACGAGAACAGCGATGGATTTACTGAAGGAAATCATGTGAACTCCAAGTGAAAAAAGGTGGCCGCACTGGCTAAAAAAGTGCATTTATTACTTTTCGTCTAACTATTTATTCAACAAATAATTGAATAAATGACGCAACAAACAGTTGAATACAAATTTAACAGAAATTTAATGTTCCGGCATGGATCAGAAGCTGGAATTTGCCGAGCGCTTGCAGGCCGCCATGCGTGCCGCAGGGCTGGAGCCGCGCCCAGCGGTATTGCTCAATGTGTTCAATACCCACTATTGGGGCCGGTCAGTGACGTTCCAGGCGGTGTCGCGCTGGCTGAGGGGTGAGGCGATACCCGCGCAAGACAAATTGATCACACTGGCCGAGTTGCTCAAGATTGAGCCCGAAGTGCTTCGTTTTGGTGATGTGGTTCGCAAGTCGGTCCGGGTGAAGCGCCAGCGTTGGGACGAGGGCGTGGGCTATTTGGAACGCGAGACGTTTGACGCTTTTCTGCAATTGCCGGCTCCCCAGCGCAAGCTGATCCGCGAAGTCATCCTCACTTTTGCCAAGGTTCAACAGGGTGGCGCGGCGCCGCATGATTCCACGGCAGGTAAGGTGCCGTCGAATAGTGAAAAACCATAGCTACCAGCGCTTATCCCATAAGCACTACAGGCTAATTTGATTGAAATATACGGGGATTGCTGCTGCACGTCCTGCCCAGGCGTGCCGTGCCGTGCACAATACCGGCCAACATGCTGACCTATCCCCACATCGACCCAGTCGCCCTGCAGATTGGCCCGTTGGCCATCCACTGGTACGGCCTGACCTATCTTGCGGCCTTTGGCCTGTTCATGCTGCTGGGAATTCGCCGCCTGCGCCATGAGCCCTTTGCCTCCATCACCGGGCCGGGCGCCTGGTCGCGCAAGGATGTCGAAGACATCCTTTTTCTGGGCGTGGTAGGGGTGGTGGCCGGGGGCCGACTGGGCTATTGCCTGTTTTACAAACCCGGCTATTACCTCACCCATCCCCTGGAGATCTTTGCCGTGTGGCAAGGCGGGATGAGCTTTCATGGAGGGCTGCTGGGCGTGATTGTGGCCATGCTGTGGTTTGCCCATTCGCGCAAGCGGCCCTGGCTGCAGGTGGCCGATTTTGTGGCGCCCTGTGTGCCCACGGGGCTGGCGGCCGGGCGGGTGGGCAACTTCATCAATGGTGAGCTGTGGGGCCGCTTTGCAAGCCCCGACTTGCCTTGGGGCATGGTCTTTGCGCACAGCGGGTCGATGCAGCCGCGCCATCCGTCGCAGGTGTACCAGTTTCTGCTGGAAGGCCTGCTGCTGTTTGTGCTGCTGTGGCTGTATGCGCGCCGCGAGCGCCGCCCAGGCCAGGTGGCGGCAGCGTTTCTGGTGGGTTATGGCACGTTCCGTTTCATTGCCGAGTATTTCCGCGAACCCGATGCCTACCTGGGTCTGCTTTCGCTGGGCATGAGCATGGGCCAGTGGCTGTGCCTGCCCATGATCGCGGGCGGTGTGGGCCTGTGGCTGTGGGCGCAACGCCAGCCAGTGGTTGCTCGGAAATTTGGGTGAAATAAGGCTCTAGCGCTTGATGGGTAAGCGCTAGCAGCTATTAAAAGCATAGTTACTGCCGGGCGCTGAGTTCGGCCACCTGCTGGCGCAGGGCAGCGTTTTCGGCCGTCAGCTCGGCAATGCGCTGCTGCAGGGCGGCCACGGTGTCGGGTGCGGGTTCGCCTGCCGACACCACCGGTTCTGCGCGTGGCTTGCGCTGGGCTTCGCGCACGCGCTTGGCTGCCTGCTTCAGCTCATCCTTGCCGGCCATGGCGGCTGCCACCTGTTCTTCGGCGGGCAGGCTGGCCACCGCGGCGGCCGCGTTGATCGAGATCGTGCCGGACTTGACCGCCGCCACCACTTCGGGGGCCGCCTGCTTGCGGATCTTTTCGATCATCACCACCTGGCTGCTGCTCAGCCGTGCGGCCCTGGCAATGGCTTCACGGCTGCTCAGGGGGTCGGTGGGCGGCTGCTGGGTGACAGGGGCCGAGGGCTCTGCGTTGCTGGTCGCGTCGTGTTCGTTGTGCGCGGCGTGCCCGGCGGGCGTTTGCGAAGGGCTGGATGCCGCCAGTGCTGCGGCGCGCCGCTCGGCCACGATCTCGCGTTTGCGCAGTGCCAGCACGCCACGCTGAAAATCCGAAACGCTGCGCCGCCCCAGGTGCTGGTCGATCATCCACAGGTGCACGTCCTGCATCGACTGAAAGCGCGTGTTCTGTACCGTCTGGAACGGCAGTCCATGCTTTTGGCAGATGCCATAGCGGTTGTGGCCGTCCACCAGCACATCGCCCCACAGCACCAGGGCGTCGCGGCAGCCCTCGGCCAGCAGGCTGCGCTCCAGAGCTTCGTGCTCCTCGGGGGTCAGCGGGTCGATATAGGCTTTGAGGTCTTGGTTGATGACGATGTTCATGGCGGTATGGGTGGGCAGGGCAGGGGCGGCATTGTAGGTGCACGGGGTGCGGTGCAGGCCGGTGCTGGCCGTCAGCCGGGGGCCTTGGCAGTGCGCTACCGAAAGAGGGTGGGGGCGGCACGGGACAAGGTGTCCAGCCACCGCGGGCCGTTGGGGCCTTGGCCTATAACGCCTCGTGCTGGAAAGCCCTGATGGATTTAGTTCGCATCATTTTCCATAATTATGAAAAATTACATTGAATGTGCTGCCTTGGCGTCGTGTTCGATGCGATTGCAGGATGATGCGTCTTGGGCCTGTGTCGGGGTGGCAGCACCCCATGCCGGGCCCGGTCAACCCAGGAGCCATTTGCCGCCATGCGCCCCGTTCCCAACTCTCTGCACGACGAAGCCGCATCGCGGCTGCGCGAGCAGATCTTTGCGGGGTCGTTGCCGCCGGGCAGTTTTCTGGACGAGGCCGCGCTGTGCGAGCGACTGGCCATATCGCGCACTCCCCTGCGCGAGGCGCTCAAGGTGCTGGTGGCCGAAGGCTTGCTGCGCCACGAGCCGCGCCGTGGCTGCTTTGTGGCCGAGGTCACCGAGCGAGATCTGGACGAAATTTTCCCCGTGATTGCCTTGCTGGAGGGCCGGGCGGCGCATGGGGCCACCTGCCGGGCAGGCGATGCCGATGTGGCAGCGCTGCAAGTGCTGCACCAGCGCCTGCAGCAGTGTGCCGCCGAGGGGCGCATTACCGACTACTACGCGGCCAATCACGCCATTCACGAAGCCTTCATCACGCTGGCCGACAACCGCTGGCTGGCCCAGGCGATCGGCGATTTGCGCAAGATATTGCGCCTGGCCCGTTTGCAGCAACTGCATGCACCGGGCCGCCTGCAGCAAAGCCTGGCCGAGCATCTGGCGGTGTTTGACGCCCTCAAGCGCCGCGACAGCGAAGCGGCGGAGGCCGCCATGCGCACCCATCTGCTGCACCAGCGCGAGGCGCTGCGTGATGTGGCCCGCAATCAACAATCCAGGTTGAACCCATGACCAACACCACCGAATGGATCACCCGCAGCGTGTCGCGGCTGCGTTCCGGGGCGCCGTCCACCGACAAGGCACCCAAGGCGTCCAAACCCGCGGCCGACAAACCGTTGGCCGACAAGCAGGTGGCCGATGGCGCAGCCACCAAGGTGCCAGCGCCGCGCTCCACGCACGAGCGCCTGCAGGCCACGCTGCGGCGCGGCAATGAGTCGCTGTCGCCCCGCGCCCTGCGCCGCCTGCTGGCCGATCTGCAAGACGTAGTGGCGCCACAGGTCAGCGAGCTGGAAGGTGGTCGCCGTGCCCAGGTGGTCGCCGGCTGGTACGGCCAGGCCGAGCCCGAAGAGCGCCGCGACATGTGGTTGCTGCTGTGCGAGCAGTTTGCGCCCGATGCCACGCGCTTTCAATCGGCGCGCCAGCGCTACGAAGCCGCCGCCGGCACAGCCGACGAAGGGCAGGCCGAAATCAGCCTGCGCCGGGCCCTGGTGTCGCCGCGCACGCGGCTGATGCAGCGTTTTGCCGTTTTTCCTGAGGGCATGCGCTTTCTGGTGGACTTGCGCGCCGAGCTGCTGCCCCAGCTCAAGTCCGACAAACGGCTGGTGGCGCTCGATGCCGATCTGGAGCACCTGTTCACCACCTGGTTCGACGTGGCCTTTCTGGAGCTCAGGCGCCTGTCGTGGGATTCGCCGGCCTCGCTGATCGAAAAGCTCATCAAATACGAGGCCGTGCACGACATCCGCAGCTGGGCAGACCTGAAAAATCGGCTCGACAGCGACCGCCGCTGCTACGGCTTCTTTCACCCGCGCCTGCCCAACGAGCCGCTGATTTTTGTGGAGGTGGCGCTGGTGGACCGCATATCCAGCAGCATCACGCCGCTGCTGGACGAGGCGGCGGCACCTGCCGATCTGAAAAAGGCCACGACCGCCATCTTCTATTCGATCAGCAACACGCAGCCGGGGCTGCGCGGCGTGAGCTTTGGCGATTCGCTCATCAAGCATGTGGTCGAAACGCTCACAGCCGAGTTTCCGCGCCTGCGCACTTTTGCCACGCTGTCGCCCATTCCGGGCTTTCGGGGCTGGCTGGGCAAGAATGCAGGCGCCATGCTGGAGCGCCTTGACGAAAAACGGCGCACCGAGCTGGGCCGGGCAGTGGGGGCCGAGCCGCCGCAGTCTGCCCATCTGCTTGCTGCCGCAGACAAGGCGCTGGAGCTGGACGCGCGCTCGCCCGTGCGCCAGATGTTGATGGAATGTGCCGCTTACTATCTGGGGCGCGAGCTGCAAGATGGCAAACCCGTGGACGCAGTGGCGCGGTTTCACCTGGGCAACGGCGCCCGTGTGGAGCGCATCAACTGGGCAGGCGATCCGTCGGCCAAGGGAATGAAACAATCGTTTGGGCTGATGGTGAATTATTTGTACGACCTCAAGCGCATCGACAAGCACCGCAACCTGCTGGCCCAAGGCAAGGTGCCGGTGTCGGGGGACATCGATAGCCTGTGCCGCGGCGGATAGGCAGCACGCCAGGGCTTTGGGGGGGCTTTCTCTTTCCATTTTTATAACGACGACAGGAGACAAAATGAAAGAACTCCGCATGCAACGCCGCACGCTTTTGGCTGGCGCCACCGCAGCCGGGCTGGCAATGGCCACAGGCGGCAGCTGGGCGCAGTCGGCCTGGCCCAACAAGCCTGTGAACCTGGTGGTGCCGTTTCCCGCCGGGGGTGGCACCGATGCCTTTGCCCGCCCCCTGGCCGCACAGTTTTCCAAGGTCACGGGCAAGACGCTGGTGATCGACAACCGGGGTGGGGCGGGCGGCACCGTGGGCGCCAGCTACGCGGCCAAGGGCGCCCCCGATGGCTACACCCTGTTCATGGGCGCTGTGCACCACGCCATTGCGCCGTCGATGTACCCCCGGCTCGACTACAACATCGAGAAGGATTTCGTCCCGCTGGCGCTGCTGGCCAATGTGCCCCAGGTGCTGGTCATCAACCCCAAGGCCGTGCCGGTCAGCAATTTCAAGCAGTTTTTGGAGCACGTCAAGCGCAACCCCGCCAAGCTCAACTACGGTTCGGCCGGCGCCGGCACCTCGCACCATCTGGCTGGCGAGCTGTTCAAGCAGCAAACGGGCACCTTCATCACGCACATTCCTTACCGCGGCGCAGGCCCGGCGCTGCAAGACCTGATTGCTGGCAATGTGGACATGATGTTTGACGGCCTGGGCTCGTCGGCCACGCACATCAAGAGCGGGCGCATCAAGGCGCTGATGGTGTCGGGCAATCAGCGCAACCCTGCCTTCCCCGATGTGCCGTGTGCCGCCGAGGTGGGCCTGCCCGACTACACCGTGACCACCTGGTACGGCCTGTGGGCGCCCAAGGGCACGCCGGCCGATGTGCAGGCGCGCATCGTCGAAGACATTCGCCGCATCGGCACAGCCGACGAAATCAAGACCATCTGGGCCAGCAACGGTGCCGACTACGGAGGCATGACGCAGGCGCAGTTTGCGAGCTTTGTCAGCGCCGAGGTGGGCCGTTGGGCGCAGGTGGTCAAGGCCGCTGGCGCCAAGCTGGACTGAAGCACGCAGAAAGGGATCGTATGTCTGGGGAAGTTGTCGCGGCGCGGGCCGCAGGAGCGGCCGGCGAAGCGGGTGTGGTGCAGGTCACGCTGCGCCACACCGGCCGGCTCAACGCCATGTCGCGCACCATGTGGCGCCAGCTACGCTCTGTTTTTGAGAGCATTCAGCGCAATACAGATGTGCGCTGCGTGCAAATAGAGGGGGCAGATGGTGCTTTCTGCGCTGGCGGCGATATTTCGGAATATCCGGCGTTCCGTTTCGACGCCGCCGCGCTGCGCGACTTCCACGAAAACGACGTCTGGGGTGGGCTGCAGGCCATGCTCGATTGCGACGTGCCCATCGTGGCGCACATCACCGGGGCCTGCATGGGCGCTGGCGTGGAGATTGCCAGCTGTTGCGATATCCGCATTGCCGGCAGCAGCGCACGCTTTGGCGCGCCCATCGCCCGGCTGGGTTTTCCCATGGCGCCGCGTGAAGCGCAGCTGGTGGCGGGCGCGGTGGGCGATGTCACCGCACGCCAGATGCTGCTGGAGGCAGCCACCTTTTCTGCAGCAGAGATGCTGGCACGCGGGTTTCTGAGCCGCGTGACCGAGCCCGCACTGCTGGCCGCCGATGCGCTGGGCACGGCCTGCCGCGTGGCAGCGCTGGCGCCTGGTGCTGCACGCATGAATAAGCAGACTTTTCGGGCATTAAAAGTGCCGCAAGCGCCCGATGGTAAAGCGCAAGCAGCTATTGAAAATATAGTAAATGGCACACCCGACCCCTATGCCTACGCCGACAGCGCCGAGCACCGCGAAGGCATCGCCGCCTTTTTGGCCAAACGTTCTCCTGTTTTTTGATTTGCCATGACCCAACCGAACAGCAACTCCAACCTGTTTTGCGCCCTGCGCGCCGCTTTTCCTGGCGACCTGGACCAGATCGCCGTCGAAACCACCTCGCCCCAGGGCGAGCCGCTGCTCTACACCTGGCGCGACCTGGACCACGCCAGCGCGCGCATCGCCAATCTGCTGGCGTCACTGAAGTTGCCTTCGGGCAGCCGCGTGGCGGTCCAAGTCGAAAAGTCGGTCGAGGCGATGCTGCTGTATCTGGCCACGCTGCGCGCGGGCTATGTGTTTTTGCCGCTCAATACCGCCTACCAAAGCGGCGAGATTGAATACTTTGTGGGCAACGCCGAGCCCGCTGTGGTGGTGTGCACGCCGGGCAACTTTGGCTGGGTGTCCAAGATCGCCTTCAAGGCGGGCACGCAGCATGTCTTCACACTGGGCGACGACCGCACGGGCAGCCTGCTCGATCGTGCCGCGCCCCATGCCGACGTTCACCAGCCTGTTGACAAGGGGGTGGATGACCTCGCCGCCATTCTGTACACCAGCGGCACCACGGGCCGCAGCAAGGGGGCCATGCTGACGCATGGCAACCTGCTGAGCAATGCCGTCACGCTCAAGGACTACTGGGGCTTCCAACCCGGCGATGTACTCATCCACGCGCTCCCCATCTTTCATGTGCATGGCCTGTTCGTGGCCATTCACGCCGCGCTGCTCAATGGCAGCAAGATGATCTGGATGGCGAAGTTCGACCCCAAGGCCGTGCTGGCGGCCATGCCGCGCGCCACCGTGTTCATGGGTGTGCCCACGCTGTATGTGCGCCTGCTGGCCGAGGTGGGGTTGAACAAGGACGCCACGAAGAACATGCGCTTGTTCATCGCAGGCTCGGCGCCTTTGCTGATCGAAACCTTCACTGCCTGGCGCGAGCGCACCGGCCACACCATTCTGGAGCGCTACGGCATGAGCGAGACCATCATGCTCACCTCCAACCCCTATGGCGGCGACGCGCGCCATGGTGGCCAGAGCGAGCGGCGCGGCAGCACCGTGGGTTTTCCACTACCGGGGGTGGGCTTGCGCGTGGTCGATGACGCGGGCAAGGCCTTGCCGGTGGGCGAGATCGGCAACATCCAGGTGCAAGGGCCCAATGTGTTCAAGGGCTACTGGCGCATGCCCGAGAAGACGAAAGAAGAGTTCAGCGCCGACGGCTGGTTCAAAACCGGCGATGTGGGCAAGGTGGACGAGCGCGGCTACGTGAGCATTGTGGGCCGCAGCAAGGACCTCATCATCAGCGGCGGCTACAACGTCTATCCCGCCGAGATCGAGAGCGCCATCAACGACATGCCGGGCGTGGCCGAGAGCGCGGTGGTGGGGGTGCCGCACCCCGATTTTGGCGAGGTGGGCGTGGCCGTGGTCATTGCCAAGCCGGGCGCAAAGCTCGACGGCGACGCCATCCTGGCGCAACTCAAGTCGCAGCTGGCCAATTTCAAGATTCCCAAGCGCTGCTTTGTGGCCACAGAGTTACCGCGCAACACCATGGGCAAGGTGCAAAAAAACCTGCTGCGCGAGCAGCACAAGGGTTTGTTTGCCTGAACGCCCGGCTTGCCGACCATGAAAAAACGGGGCCATTGTGGCCCCGTTTTGCTTTACTTTTAATAGCTGCTAGCGCTTATGGATAAAGGGCTAGAGGCTTATTTAATGCTTAACGCAACACCAGCACAGGAATGTGCGAGTGGGTCAGCACATGCTGGGTTTCGCTGCCCAGCAGCAGGCGCTTGATGCCTTTGCGGCCGTGGGATGCCATCACGATCAGGTCGCACTTGTGCTTTTTGGCAGCCGAGATCACGGCTTCTGCCACCAGGTCGGACTTGGCGATCACGGCCTTGACCGTCACGCCCTCGGCGCTGCCCTGGGCTTTCACTTTGTCAACGAGTTCCTGGGCGGCGTCGCTCCATTGCTGCTCGATGCGTTTCACGTCAACCATGTCAACCGGCATGCCGCCCTCAAAATAGCTGCGCGGGTAGCGCGGAACCACCTTGAGTGCCACCACCGTGGCGCCCGACAGGGCCGCCAGGGACAGGCCAGTTTCAACCGCCTTGTTGGACAGTGCAGAACCGTCGGTGGCAACCAGAATGCGTTTGTACATGCTTGACTCCTCGAAATAGGGATGATGAGAGCTTAGAGAGGACCACGATTCGCCGCTTGATCCACGTCAATGTGCGTGTCATGCTACCTTCGGTAGGCTAGAACCATGTCCACGAACTCCTCCACTTTGCCAGATATGGCGGCCCATGTGCTGCTGGACGACCCCCAGGAATGGGCGGCCTTTGGGCGCATGCGCCGGTCTTCGGGCAGCAATACCCGAGATGCGGCGGCTGCGCCGACCGCGCCTGAGGCGCCAGAAGATGTGGTGTCCGACCCGGTGTGGGAGTCCAACGTCGTGCTGGAGGGCATGCACTGCACCGCCTGCGCCTTGACCATTGAAGACGCCCTGCGGGCGGTTCCGGGCGTGGAGCAGGTGGATGTGAGTGGCGCAACGCACCGGGCGCGTGTAGTTTGGCGCCCCAACCAGGTGCTGCCATCGCAGTGGATGGCAGCGGTTCAGAAGGCGGGCTATCGTGCCTTGCCTGCCATGGACTCCCACGCCCGCGAACAGCGCCAGCGCGAGAGCCGGCTTGCGCTGTGGCGCTGGCTGGTGGCGGGCTTTTGCATGATGCAGGTCATGATGTACGCGTGGCCCGCCTACGTGGCGCAGCCGGGCGATCTGACCGGCGAAATGGAGCAATTACTGCGCTGGGCCTCGTGGGTGCTGACGCTGCCGGTGGTGTTCTTTGCCTGCGGACCGTTTTTCACCAGCGCGCTGCGGGATATCCGCCAGCGCCGCATCAGCATGGACTTGCCGGTGGCTCTGGGCATGGGCATCACTTTTGTGGTGAGCACGGCAGGGACGTTCGACCCTTCGGGAATCTTTGGCCGCGAGGTTTTTTACGATTCGCTGACCATGTTTGTCTTTTTTCTGCTGACCGGCCGGTGGCTGGAGCTGCGTTTAAGAGACCGCACGGCCGGTGCGCTGGAGGCCGTCATGAACCGCCTGCCCGACAGCGTGGAGCGGCTGGGGGCCGATGGTGTCTTTGCACGCGTGGCCGCCCGTCGGCTGGCTGTGGGGGACACCATTCGTGTGCTGCCGGGCGAGGCTTTTCCTGCCGATGGCTGCATTACGCGAGGCAACACCCAGGCCGATGAAGCCCTGCTCACGGGCGAATCCACCCCGGTTGAGCGCCCCGAAGGCAGTCAGGTAACGGCGGGCAGCTACAACCTTCAGGCGCCGGTCGAGGTGAGGGTGGAGGGGATTGGTGGTCAGACCCGTTTCGCCCAGATTCTGGCCTTGATGGAAAGCGCTTCATTGCAAAAGCCCCGCCTCGCCCAACTGGCGGACCGTATTGCGCGGCCCTTCCTCTTGGCTGTGTTGCTGGCGGCCGGGCTGGCGGTTGTCTGGTGGTGGCCTTCTGACCCGGGCCACGCGCTGATGGTGGCCGTGGCGGTGCTTATCGTCACCTGCCCATGCGCCTTGTCTTTGGCTACGCCGGTGGCCATGTTGACGGCGGCGGGCACGCTGGCCCGCCATGGCGTGCTGGTGCGCAACCTGCAGGGGCTGGAGGCCCTGGCCAGCGTGGATGCACTGGTGTTTGACAAGACAGGCACGCTCACCCGGGACGGCATGGCTGTGCATTCGGTGCGGTGCGCACCAGGGCTGGACCGGGACGAGGCCCTGGCTCTGGCCGCCACGCTGGCGCGGCAGTCCATGCACCCCGCGTCCCGCGCCATTGTGGCGGCGGCACCGGCGGACAGCACTCGCTGGAGCGCGTTGAGCCTGCGTGAAGAGGCGGGCCAGGGGTTGACCGCCGAAGTGCACGACGCATCGGGCAGCGCTGCCCCGCGCTGGCTGCGCTTGGGTTCGGCTCGCCACGCGGGGGTGCCCACGCAAGATGGTGGCGAGGCGCTGCAAGTGGTGCTTTCGGGGCAGGGGAGCGACGGCCAGTTCACTGAACTGGCGCGGTTTGATGTGATTGAAGATGTACGGCCCGAGGCAGCAGAGGTGGTGCGTGCGCTGCAACAGGCGGGAGTGTCGGTGCAGATATTGTCGGGAGACCGTCTGGGCGCGGTGCAGCGGGTGGCCACGCAGGCAGGCATATCCCAGGCGCAGGGCGAATGCACCCCCCAGGACAAGCTGGTTGCCTTGCAGGGGCTGCAGGCGCAGGGGCGCCATGTGGCCATGGTGGGCGATGGCCTCAACGATGGCCCAGTTCTCGCCGGGGCCAATGTATCGTTCGCCTTTGGGCGTTCGGTGCCGCTGGCACAATCACGTGCTGATTTCGTGGTGCTGGGGGGTAGCCTGTCGCTGGTTGCGCAGGCCGTGCTGCTGGCGCGTCAGACCTTGCGCGTGGTCAGGCAGAATCTATGGTGGGCTGCAGGCTATAACGCGCTGTGCGTGCCCTTGGCGCTGGTCGGCTGGATGCCGGCCTGGCTAGCGGGGCTGGGCATGGCGCTCAGTTCGCTGCTGGTGGTGCTGAACGCTGCCCGTTTGTCCCGTGCCTTGCCGGGTGCGCAGGCATCTGGCCCGTACATGCCAGAACAGGTGAAAGGCCCAGCCCCCATGACCACTGCTTCCCAATCTTCCCTGGACCCGGTCTGATGGACATCCTGTATTTGCTGATCCCCTTGTCTGTTATTTTGGTCTTGATGGTCCTGGCAGGTCTGTGGTGGGCGATCTATCACGGCCAGTTCGAGAGCGTGGAGCAAGAGGGCGAGCGTATTATTCGGGACGATTGACATGCATCAATGTCAAATAACCCTACTTAAATAAAACTATTCCAGTAATAAAACGAGGTGCCCGATGGATTCTCCAAAAACAATGACTGCGCACTACAACGACACGGTTGTGCGTCAGTTTTCTATCATGGCCGTGGTCTGGGGGGTGGTTGGCATGCTGGTGGGCGTGTTCATCGCCGCCCAGCTTGCTTGGCCAGAACTCAATTTCGGTATTTCCTGGCTTAGTTATGGGCGCTTGCGACCACTGCACACCAACGCGGTGATTTTTGCGTTCGGTGGTTGCGGCCTGTTTGCCACCAGCTATTACGTGGTGCAGCGTACGTGCCAGACGCGCTTGTTCGCACCGTCGCTGGCTGCGTTCACCTTCTGGGCCTGGCAGCTGGTCATTGTGGCTGCGGCGATCAGCTTGCCCCTGGGTTACACCCAGGGCAAGGAATATGCCGAACTGGAATGGCCTATCGACATCCTGATTGCCGTGACCTGGGTGTCCTATGCCATCGTGTTTTTTGGCACGATCGGCACGCGCAAGGTCAAGCATATCTATGTGGCCAACTGGTTCTTTGGGGCCTTCATCCTGGCGGTAGCCTTGCTGCACATTGTCAATAGTGCTGCCATTCCCGCAGGTTTCATGAAGAGCTATTCGGCCTATGCGGGTGTTCAGGATGCCATGGTGCAATGGTGGTACGGCCACAATGCTGTGGGCTTTTTCCTCACCACCGGCTTCCTGGGAATGATGTATTACTTCATCCCCAAGCAGGCGGGCCGTCCGGTGTACAGCTATCGCCTGTCCATCGTGCACTTCTGGGCACTGATCTTCACCTACATGTGGGCGGGCCCACACCACCTGCACTACACCGCGCTGCCTGACTGGACGCAATCGGTGGGCATGGTGTTCTCCCTGATTCTGCTGGCCCCGAGCTGGGGCGGCATGATCAACGGAATCATGACCCTGTCGGGCGCCTGGCACAAGCTGCGTGACGACCCCATCCTGCGCTTTTTGATCGTGTCGCTGTCGTTCTACGGCATGTCCACGTTCGAGGGTCCGATGATGTCCATCAAGACCGTCAATGCCCTGAGCCACTACACCGACTGGACCGTGGGTCACGTGCACTCGGGTGCCTTGGGTTGGGTGGGTCTGATCACCATGGGTTCGCTGTATTACATGGTTCCCCGCCTGTTCGGGCGCGAAAAGATGCACTCCATCAAGGCGATTGAGCTGCACTTCTGGATGGCCACCATCGGTATCGTGCTGTACATCGCCGCCATGTGGATTGCCGGTGTGATGCAGGGCCTGATGTGGCGCGCCATCAATGCGGACGGCACGTTGACCTATACCTTCGTTGAAAGCGTGAAGGCAACCTATCCGTTCTACGTGATCCGCGTGGCCGGTGGGCTGCTGTATCTGGGCGGCATGATCATCATGGCCTGGAACGTGTGGGCAACCGCTATTTCTGGTCGTTCGGTCAAGGTAGCCATTCCCGCCGTGAACGCTGCCCACGCCTGAGCCCGAAGGAGCCCATTCATGTCTGATAAAAACCAAAATGCTTCTGCCGGCTTCACCCATGAAAAGGTGGAAACCAACAATTTTCTGATGATCGTGCTGATCCTGCTGGTGATCGCCATCGGCGGCCTGGTGGAAATCGTGCCTCTGTTCTTTCAGAAGTCCACAACCGAAGCGGTAACCGGCGTGCAGCCGTACTCGTCGCTTCAGCTGATGGGGCGCGATGTCTACATTCGTGAAGGTTGCTACAACTGCCATTCACAGATGATCCGGCCCTTCCGCGCAGAAACCTTGCGCTATGGCCACTACTCGGTTGCTGGCGAATACGTGTACGACCATCCGTTCCAGTGGGGCAGCAAACGCACCGGCCCTGATCTGCATCGTGTGGGAGGAAAGTACAGCGACGAATGGCATCGCATTCACCTGAACAATCCGCGCGACGTGGTGCCCGAGTCCAATATGCCCGCGTATCCATGGCTTGAGAAAAACACCCTTGATCCAGCCGATGTAGCCCCGCGCATGAATGCGCTGCGAACCGTGGGCGTGCCTTATACCGATGAGCAGATCGCTGCGTCTGCCGCTGATGTGAAGGGCAAGACCGAGATGGATGCGTTGGTGGCTTACCTGCAAGTCATGGGCCGTGCGCTCAAGTAAAGGAAATTTGCCATGGACATCACGACCATGCGCATCGTCGCCACACTGGCATCGATGGCTTGCTTTATTGGCATCTGGGTCTGGGCCTACAGGGGCCGCAACAAGTCCAGGTTTGATGAGGCAGCCCAGCTGCCCTTCAAGCAAGATTGACCTTCACCAGAACGAGAACATCCCATGAGTGACTTCACCAGCAATTTCTGGTCGGTCTTTGTGACCACGCTGACCCTTGTCGGCATCATCGCCTGCGGCATTCTGCTTTGGATGGCGGGCCGCAAGAAAGTCTCGGCCACGGCCGACAACACCACCGGCCACGTCTGGGACGAGGATCTGGTCGAAATGAACAACCCCCTGCCGCGTTGGTGGGTGTGGCTGTTCGTTATCACCATCGTCTTTGGTCTGGGCTATCTGGCAGCCTATCCCGGTCTTGGCACCTTCACAGGCAAGCTGAACTGGACGCAAAAGGGCGAGTACGAGGCCGAAATGGCCAAAGCCAAGGCGGAAATCGAGCCTCTGTATGCACGCTTTGCGTCCATGAAGCCTGAAGACGTGGCCGTGGATCCGCAGGCACATGCCATTGGCGAGCGCCTGTTCATGAACAACTGTGCCCAGTGCCACGGTTCGGATGCTCGTGGCAGCAAGGGTTTTCCCAACCTTGCGGACAACGACTGGCTGCATGGCGGCAACCCCGAAAAGATCCGCGAAACCCTTGAAAAGGGGCGCATCGGCAATATGCCTCCCATGGCTGCTGCGGTCGGATCTCCGGAAGATGTCCGCAATCTGTCGCACTATGTCTTGAGTCTTTCGGGCAGCCCCCATGATTCCGTGCGGGCATCCTTGGGTAAGTCCAAGTTTGTCTCATGCGCGGCCTGCCACGGTATGGACGGCAAGGGCAACCAGGCTCTGGGTGCCCCCAACCTGACGGACGACATCTGGTTGCAAGGCTGGGGCGAAGCGGCCATCACCACCATGATCAATAGCGGCAAGGTCAACGAGATGCCTGCGCAAGCAGACAAGCTGTCAGAAGCGCAGATCGGCGTGCTGGCTTCCTATGTATGGGGCTTGTCCAACAAGCCCGCCGCCGCCCGCTGAAATCGGGGCGACCCCGCCACCTCTGGCTGGGGTCGTCGTCCTGAAGTGTTTGTTTTTCTGCCTCCACCGCCAGCACCATGAAATCATCTGACAGGCCACCGCGCAAGGTCATTCCCATTGCGGCGGCCACACCCGATCCATCGGCAGAGGGCGAATTTGTTTCCCTCTACGAGGCGCAAAAGAAGATTTACCCGCGATCCATCAGTGGGTACTTTGCGCGTTGGCGGTGGGCCATGGTGTTTCTGACCCAAATCGTTTTTTATGGGTTGCCTTGGCTTGAGTGGGGCCAGCGCCAGATGGTGCTGTTTGATCTGGGTGCTCGCCGTTTCTATATTTTCGGCTTGGTTCTGTACCCACAGGATTTCATCTATCTGACGGGGCTGCTGATCATTTCGGCGCTTTCGCTGTTTCTGTTTACTGCGGTTGCGGGCCGGTTATGGTGCGGATTTGCTTGCCCACAAACGGTCTACACCGAGATATTCATGTGGATCGAGCACAAGATCGAGGGAGATCGCAGTGCGCGTCTGCGGCTGGATGCGGGCCCCTGGACATTTGAAAAAATCCGCAAGAAGTTCCTGAAACAGGCCGTATGGGTGGCCGTGTCCCTTTGGACCGGTTTCACCTTTGTGGGTTATTTTGTGCCGATTCGGGAGCTGGGTCCTGAGCTGTTGGCTTTTGCTGGCGGCTGGCAGATTTTCTGGGTGCTTTTCTACGGATTGGCCACCTACGGCAATGCCGGTTTTATGCGGGAGCAGGTGTGCAAATACATGTGCCCCTATGCCCGTTTCCAGAGCGCAATGTTCGATCGAGATACGCTCATCGTCACCTACGACGAAGCCCGAGGCGAGCCGCGTGGCCCCCGAGTCAAGACGGTGGACTACAAGGCCAAGGGGCTGGGCGACTGCATTGACTGCACCTTGTGTGTTCAGGTGTGCCCGGTGGGTATTGATATCCGCAAGGGTCTGCAATACGAATGCATTGGCTGCGGCCTTTGCGTGGATGCCTGCAATACCGTGATGGACAAGATGCACTACCCCAAGGGCTTGATACGGTATTCAACCCAGAATGGTGTTCTCAATCGCTGGAATCAGTCGCAAATTTTGCGACATGTCTTGCGCCCTCGTGTGCTCATCTACACCGCCGTTCTGGTCGCATTGTGCGTGGGTATGTTAGTCAGCCTCACAACACGGACACCGCTCAAAGTGGATATTGTGCGGGATCGCGCCGCCTTGTCCCGCATTGTGGCGGGGGGCAAGCTTGAAAATGTTTATCGGCTGCAAATCATGAACGCTACAGAGGCTACGCAGCGCTATCGCATTTCAGCATCGGGCCTGGATGGCCTTGAGGTGGCCTCGGAGCAAGAGGTAGACATAGGCGCTGCGGAGTCTCGTTGGGTCGCAGTGCGGTTGCAAATCCCCTATGGATCGGCACCTCCAGGTTCTCACGCGATTCATTTCGACATTTCAGCGCTGGAAAGCGGCGGCAAAGTGGCTGAAAAATCCATTTTCCTGGTTCCACGCTGAGTGAAAGTCACTGTGCCCTACATGGTGGTTTGTGCGCTGTATTGCTGATGTTTCAAGGAGATTCCATGTCGTCCAACCCCGTTATCAATCGTGAACCGCAACCTTGGTGGAGATTCGGTCATGTCTGGCTGGTGATTGCCGGGCCGGTCATTGTGGTGATCGCTGGTTTTGTCACCTTGTGGCTGGCCATCAGCCGCCCAGACCCCGTTGTGGCCGAAGACTATTACCGCAAGGGGCTTGAAATCAACCAGACGCTGGCGCAACCAGAAAAAAGCTTGGCTCCTGCACTGAAAGCCCGGAACCACGCGGCGACTCCTGCCGGAGATCAGCCCCGCTGAGTTGGCACTCCGCATGCGCAATCTTTTGCCAAGATTAAAGGAAACAAGACGATGTGGACACAACGCCTGATGTGGATTGCATGGCCTGCCTTCATGGTGGCGGGCATTCTCGAAATGCTGGTTTTTGCCATGGTGGATCCGCAGGATCTGCATTGGTTTGGCCAGCCCTTGACGCTGTCTCGCGAGGGTGTCTACACCCTCGCTTTTTTCGTGTTCTGGATCATCACCATGGTTGCCAGTGCGTTGACTACCCTGCTGTCCATGTCACCTTTTGAGCTCAATCGTTGTCCTGTGCCTGCGCATGCTCGGCCCGACGATTGTCACAAAGTGACGCCCTGCCCGTAGCCGCCATGCCGTTGCAGTGAGGCGACTCAGTGGGGGGCGCGATTTCAGGTGGCTGCTCAGTGGCAGGCCTGTTGGTTGTTGACGATTCGCCTGAGGGCTTCGGTGTCCAGAATGCGAACGTGGCGCTGCTTGACTTCCACGATGCCGTCTTCCACAAATTTGGAGAACGTTCGGCTCACCGTTTCCAGCTTGAGACCCAGGTAGCTGCCGATTTCCTCTCGTGTCATTCGCAGCACCAGCTCTGATTGAGAGAACCCGCGGGCATGAAGGCGTTGCACCAGATTGAGAAGAAAGGCTGCGAGGCGCTCCTCTGCGCGCATACTGCCAAGCAAAAGCATCACGCCGTGCTCGCGCACGATTTCACGGCTCATGATCTTGTGAACGTGGTGCTGCAGTGCAGAGACTTCGCGCGACAGCTCTTCGATGCGATCGAAAGGCATGACACACACTTCGGCGTCTTCGAGCGCGACGGCATCGCAGGTGTGGTGATCGTTGACGATGCCATCCAGTCCGATGATTTCACCGGCCATCTGAAAGCCCGTGACCTGATCGCGTCCGTCTTCCGTGGCGACGCAGGTCTTGAAAAACCCGGTACGGATGGCATAGAGCGAAGTGAACGACTCGCCATTGCGAAACAGCGTACTTCCCCGTTTGATTTTTCGTCGTACAGCCACGACTTCATCAATCCGTTGCAGCTGCTGCTCGTTCAGACCAACGGGCATGCAGAGTTCTCGCAGGTTGCAGTTGGAGCAGGCGACTTTGATGGTTTGCGGATTCATGGACACTGGAGTCTGGTTGGGCAGGGATAATTGGTGTGTGGCTGGCGGGACGCGATTTGTGCGCTCGGCTGCTGACATGAATCAAATTGTCGCCGCTACGTCCGACCATCCTCTTGATTAAAGTCAAGGACGTTGGGCGAAGGGTACGGCACAGTACTGCTGCACGCAAGGATATTTTCCAATGACCGCTGTTTCACCAGAACTTCTGCGCCGTTTTGACGTGCCAGGGCCCCGTTACACCTCATACCCAACGGCCGACAGGTTTGTCGAAGCTTTTGGGCAGGAGGATTATGCCCTCGCGCTTTCGCAGCGTCGGCTTGGCACCACGGCGATGGCGTTGCCATTGTCCCTGTACGTCCATATCCCCTTTTGCGAATCGCTGTGTTACTACTGCGCTTGCAACAAAATCATCACCAAGCACCACGACCGTGCGGATGTGTACTTGCGCTACTTGAGCCGCGAGATTGATCTGCACACGGCCCATTGCGGCACCGGGCAGGTTGTCAGTCAGCTGCATTTGGGGGGCGGAACACCTACGTTCCTCTCGGACGATGGATTGCGGCAGCTCATGGCCACGCTGCGGCGCAGCTTCACTTTCGCCCCGGGCGGAGAGTACTCCATCGAAGTGGACCCACGCACTGTCACGGCAGATCGGCTGGCGGTGCTGGCCGAGTTGGGCTTCAATCGTCTGAGCTTCGGCGTTCAGGATTTCGATGCCGAGGTTCAGAAGGCCGTGCACCGCATCCAGCCCGCAGAGCAGGTCTTCGCGCTCGTGGAGGCGTCGCGCGCGCTGGGCTTTGAGTCGGTCAATGTCGATTTGATCTACGGGCTGCCACGCCAGACACCCGAGTCGTTCGACCGCACTTTGGCTCAGGTGGTCCAGTTGCGCCCAGACCGGATTGCTCTGTATGCCTATGCGCACTTGCCAGATCGCTTCAAGCCTCAGCGGCGCATTCTCTCGACAGAACTGCCCGCGGCGTCAGCCAAGGTGACCATGCTCTCGCGCTCGCTGGACACTTTCATGGAAGCCGGGTATGTCTATGTGGGCATGGACCATTTTGCTTTGCCCACCGATGCTTTGGCCGTTGCCAAGCGGCAAGGGCGACTGCACCGCAATTTTCAAGGTTACAGCACCCAACCCGATTGCGACCTCATTGGCTTGGGGGTGTCGGCGATCGGCAGGGTGGGTGCCACCTACAGTCAGAACGCCAAGTCGCTCGAGGAATATTACGACCATCTGGACCAGGGACGTTTGCCTGTGGTGCGTGGATTGGCGCTGAACCGCGACGATCTGGTCCGAAGGGCTGTCATCATGGCGCTCATGTGCCAAGGTGAATTGCAGTTTGAACCCATTGACCAAGCGTGGCTTATTGATTCTCGGAAGTATTTTGCGCCCGAGCTGGAGCAGCTGGAGACCATGGCCGAACAAGGTCTTGTTGTGCTGAATTCAGAGAGCATCAAGGTGACGGCCATGGGATGGTTTTTTGTGCGCGGCATCGCAATGGTGTTTGACCGCTATTTGCAGGCGGACCGCAATCGGGCCAGGTTTTCACGCATCATCTAGCGTTGACTGAATGGACTGTGCACCCTAATAAATGCTTGCGCCTCTCGCCGTAACTGCCTTGTTCATGGGTCTCGCAGGCGGGCCCCATTGCTTGGCCATGTGCGCTGCACCTTGCGGTGCGCTGGTGGGGCAGGGTGGGGCGCGTTCCACTGCGGACGAAACCGGCAACGTTGCGGTTCAGGCAGTGCAGTGGGTTCCGCAAGGCGGCATGCCGCGCCGGTTGCTGGCGTTTCACCTTGGGCGCCTGTTTGGCTATGCCGGGGCGGGCGCGCTGGCAGCGCTGGCCATGGAGAGCCTGGCCTGGCTGACGCAGCAAACCATGGCCCTGAGTCCGGTATGGACCTTGATGCACGTTGCTGTCATGGCCTGGGGCTTGATGATGATGGTGCAGGCGCGTCAGCCGGTGTGGGTGGAGCGGGCCGGGCGCACGGCTTGGCGCCGCGTGCAACCTCTTGTCCGTGCACCTGGAGGGCTGATGGTGGCGGGGCTGCTTTGGGCCCTCATGCCTTGCGGATTGCTTTATTCGGCGCTGCTGGTTGCCGCGCTCAGCGGTGGTGCACTGCAGGGCGCCGTCACCATGCTGCTTTTCGGAGTGGGCAGCGGTCTTTGGCTTGTGGGTGGCCCTTGGTTGTGGGGCCGCTTGCGTACACGCATCAATGCGGTGCGCGCCAGCTGGGGAACCCGGCTGGCGGGGGCGCTACTGGTGGGGGTTGCTGGTTGGGCCCTGTGGATGGATCTGATCTACAAACCCTCCTTGTGGTGCCGTTAGCTGCAAGGCAACCGTGTTGGAGTCGGTGATCGGGCGATAATTGCAGTAACTATTGGTGGAATTCATCTCACCATGTATCTTTTTATGTGCTGTGAATTCTTCCCTCCTCATTGACATCAGTCAGCTTCGCATCGGCATGTACGTTCAGTTGGACGTGGGCTGGTTGCACCATCCTTTCCCAGTGAGCCGCTTTCGCATCGTTTCGGCGAGCCAGATTGCCACGCTCAGGGAGCTTGGCCTTTCCGAAGTTCGTTACTATCCCCATAAAAGTGATCCCGCACTGGACGCGGTCGTGGCCAAGGTGCCTGATGTGGACGACCCGGAATTGGCAGCAGACCCGGTTGTCCCGGCTGTAATTGCAGATTCCATCGCCGCCCAGAATCGCGCCCACTTGCAGCGTCAGAACCAGCTATTGGCCGCATGCAACCAGCGTTTCGAGGACGCGACACGGCAGTATCAGGCCGTAGAGCGTGCAGTTGGCGCGCAGCCAGACCTGGCTCGCCATCACAGCGAAGCGCTGGTGGCGGACTGCCTGAAGGAATTGCTGCAGAACGGGGACGTAGTGATCCGTCTCCTGTCAGAAGGCGTGGGCGAGAGCAGCGCGCTGCACCCCGTCAATGTCATGGTGGTCAGCCTCTTGCTGGGCAAGGCTTTGGGCATGAAAACCCCGGAAATGCACCAGCTCGGGATGGCTGCGTTGCTGCACGATCTGGGCAAGCTCAACGCACCAGCTGACGCCGGGCTCACTCCGGCCGCGCGAGAGCGTTATGAGGCGCATGTGGGGCATTCAGTCGCTTTTGCCCAGCAAATGGGACTGTCAGATGCTGTTCTGACCGCAATAGCCCAGCACCATGAAATGGCAGACGGTAGCGGATTCCCCCTGCGTCTCGTGGGCGAAGATATGGGGCGTGCGGGCCAGATTCTGGCCTTGGTCAATCACTACGACCGCATGTGCAACCCGGTGGGAAGTGTGGAGGTCCTGACTCCCCACGAAGCCCTTTCGGCGATTTTTGCCCAGCTCAAGTCGCGCTTTGATCCGGTGGTACTGGGAGCCTTCATCCGAATGATGGGGGTTTATCCGCCAGGATCCGTAGTTCAGCTGGTGAATGACCGTTACGCGATTGTGGTTTCGGTCAACTCTTCCAGGCCGCTGCGCCCCAAGGTGATTGTTCACGACACCCGCGTTCCCAAGGACGAGGCGCCGGTGCTGGACCTGGAGGAGATGCCCGAACTGGGTATACGACGCAGTCTGAAGCCTGCCCAGTTGCCTCGCGATGCACTCGATTACCTGTCGCCTCGCAAGCGGATCTGTTATTTTTTTGAGCGCGCCGTAGACCCCGGTTCCGATAAGGCGCAAGCGTGAGTCTTTTTCCGACGCACGCCTGGCTGGATGGCTTGCTGGAGGCCGTTTGGCTCGTGGACGAAAAGAGCCTGTGCATCTTGCAGGTGAACAAGGCGGCGGAGCGGTTGGCTGGACTGCCAGGCAGCGACATGGTAGGCAAGCCCGTGACAAGCCTGGCAGCGACGCCCCAGGACCATGCCTTCTGGGCCGAGCCCAAGGCCACCCTTGCAGCTGGCATTCACTCTCACACCAGCATGTTGCGAGCAGATGGTGTGCTGGTGCCTGTGGATCGACGCGTCACATGGGTGAACCCGGGCGATGGGCACGCTGTTCTCATGCTCACCATGCTGGACCGCAGTGCCCAGAACGCTACCGAGCAGGAGCTGGAAACCTTGCTCTCCGAATTGCGCGCCACCCTCGACTCCGCTGCCGACGGCATGCTGGTGTGCGGGCTTGACGGGCGCGTGCGTGCCTTTAACCAGCGGCTGGCGCAAATCTGGAATATTCCGCGGGCGCTATTGCTGCAGCGCAATGACGCTGCGGTGCACGAGCATCTCTCATCCATGGTGGTGGATGTAGAGGACTATCAGGCGCGCCTTGCCGCCATTGAATGTGAGCCGCTGCTGGAGCGCACCGACATCCTGGAGTTGCACGGCGGCATGACGGTGGAGCGCCGCGTTGTGCCCCAGCTTCACAAGGGACGACCCGTGGGACGTGTGTATTCCTTTCGGGACATCACCCGCCAGACCGAGGTGCAGGCTAGCCTGCGTCTGGCGGCACGGGTTTTTGATTCCAGCCTGGACGCCATCTTCATTGCAGATAGCCAGCACCAGCTCATGCGCATGAATCCGGGCTGCGAGCGTTTGGTTGGGCCTTGCTCTGCAGCGTTTGAGGGATGCCTGGCGGCGTCCTTGTTTGGTAGTGGTTCGGACGCATCCTTCATGGAACAGGTGCTGGCCGGATGGGATCGTGAAGGCTTCTGGGAGGGCGAGCTCTGGTTGCCACGCGACAACGGTGCCTACTGCGCCGTGCATCTTTCATGGGTTGCGCTGCGCGATGATGAAGGCCGGGTTGTACAAAGCATTGGCTTCATGCGCGACCTCACGTTGCAGCACGCGGCCCAGAAACGCATTGAAGAACTTGCCTACAGCGATGTGCTGACCGGTTTGCCCAACCGGTTGCTGCTATCGCAGAGGGTGCACACCGCGATTCAGGGCGGGCGGGCCAGCGACACCGGCTTTGCCATCCTTTTCCTGGATCTGGACCGGTTCAAGATCATCAACGACTCTCTGGGCCATCCCTTTGGTGATCGGGTATTGCAGTTGGTTGCCGAGCGCCTGCAGGCTTGCCTGCGACAGACCGACATGTTGTGCCGCCTCGGTGGCGACGAGTTCGTGATTTATTTGCATGGCGCCGACGCCGTGGTGGCGGAAAGCGTGGCAGGCCGGATACTGGACGACATGCTCAGGCCGTTCTTGCTGGATGGCATGGGGTTCTCCATCCAGTGCAGCATTGGCATGGCGCTGTATCCGCAAGACGGGGTCACGCTGGACGATCTCATCAAGCAGGCCGACACGGCCATGTACCGCGTCAAGGAGCGGGGGCGTGGCAGCTATGGCTTTTACCAGCCACAGATGAACGCCAACCTGCTCTCGCGCATGAAGCTCGAGCACGCCATGCGCCAGGCGCTGGGTGAGCAGCGCCTGTCTGTGCATTATCAGCCGCAGGTGAACCGCATTACCGGCAGGATCATCGGGGCAGAGGCGCTGATCCGATGGACGGATCCTGAGTTTGGTGCCGTATCACCCGCACAGTTTGTGCCGTTGGCTGAGGAGTCCGGCTATATCGTGACGCTGGGGGCATGGGTGATGGAGCAGGCTGTGCGCGAAGCTGCGCAATGGATGCGGGATGGCATGCCCATTGTGGTGTCCGTCAACGTTTCTGCGCTGGAGTTTCGCCAGGCCGATTTCGTGGAACGTCTGACGCGTCTGCTGGCAGTGCACCAGTTGCCACCGACCTTGCTCGAACTGGAGCTGACCGAAACCATCTTGCTGCAGGATGCGCACGAAATGGAGCTGCGCTTGGGAGCCCTGTCAGAGCTTGGTGTGAGCCTCGCCATCGACGACTTTGGGACGGGCTACTCCAGCCTTGCTTATCTGAAGAAGCTGCCCATCCACAAGCTCAAGATCGACCAGTCGTTCGTGCGGGGCCTGCCCGAAGACGATGGGGACCGTGCCATTGTCAGTGCCATCATCAGCATGGGGCGCGCGCTGCATATCGAAGTGGTGGCAGAGGGTGTGGAAACATCTGCCCAACGCGCCGTGCTGCAACAGATGCAGTGTGGCCATTTTCAGGGATACCTGTGTTCGCCTGGCCTGCCTTCGGCCGAGTTCCGGCAACTGCTGGGCAAGTCCACCCTCGGGCTGGCGCAGTTTGCGCCAGAGAGGCCTGCCACCTAGGAGCCTGTCGGACTTGGAAATCGTCGGCTGCAAATCGGCCGCAGCGATCCATTTTTCACCACCTTTTTGCCCCATAGCCGGGCTATGGCGCTGCAAATCTGGCAAAAACTGTCCTCGCTGGGGCCGATTTTCGCTTTCGACGCTCCAAGTCCGACAGGCTCCTAGACTGGGCGAATAGCTCGCTCCCGCAGCGCAAGAGCACGGGGAGGGCGCTCAGCATGTGGCCTTACCGTATCGCAGGGGGTTTCCCTCAGAACGCGGACACGCCCTTCCAGAGCATGTAGGCTGCCAGCACGAACAGCAAACTGGCAAACACACGTTTGAGCTGTTTCACGGGCAGTTGGTGCGCGGCGCGGGCGCCCAAGGGCGCTGTCATGACGCTGCAGGTGGCGATGACTGCCAGAGCCGGTAGCCAGATATAGCCGAGCGAGGCTGCGGGCAGGCCGTCCACGGATTGACCGCCCACCGCATAACCCACCACATTCGCCAAGGCAATCGGAAAGCCCAGTGCGGCACTGGTGGCGACGGCATTGTGAATGGCCACGTTGCACCAGGTCATGAAGGGCACGCTGACAAAACCACCACCGGCACCCACCAGGCCGGACAGGAAACCAATCAGCCCCCCGGCCGCCAATTGACCGCCGGGTCCCGGCATCTGTCGGGACGGCGCCGGTTTTTTGTCCAGAAACATCTGAAATGCGGAGAAGCTCACAAAAAGCCCGAAGAAGATCGCCAGAAATGCACCCTTGAGCAGCGAAAAAACGCCCAGGCTCGCCACCAGTCCGCCGATAACGATGCCCGGCGCCAGCCGCTTCACGATGTCCCAGCGCACCGCACCCCGCTTGTGGTGTGCGCGCACGCTGGAAATCGAGGTGAACATGATGGTGGCCATGGAGGTGGCAATGGCCATCTTGACGGCGAGATCGGGGGCTACTTGCTGGTGGCCCAGGATGTAGGTCAGGAAGGGCACCAGCAGCATGCCACCACCAATGCCGAGCAGGCCCGCCAGAAAACCTGTGCCCAGACCGAGGATTCCGAGTTCAACAATCAGAAGGGGGTCGAGCATCATGCAAAGGATTCCGGGGGTACTGAAGGCGCGACGTCTGCGCAGAGCGTTGCTGCACTGACGGGGGCAAAAAGAGGGTGTCTGCAAGTGCCACCGGACCGGCATCCTGAACCGGGGGTTCAGGTGGGCGAGGGCAGCCAGGCGTTGGGTTCATCTGACGCGAGATGATCACGCTCACCGGGCGATGTACCAAGCCCGTGCTCAATGAGCATTGGTTCAAGGAAATATAAAGCCCGGCAGCACCGCAGACACCTCCATTGTAGGCGCTGGATGCATGCCCTGCAGGCGCTGCCGTTGTAAACAGTGGCTGCAGGTGCGATTTGCTCAGAGCAGTCGCCCGTCTTCCCCCAAGGCGTCATCCAGGCGACGCACAAGCGCCTGCAGCTGCTGATCATCGGTGCTCGCGTCGGAAGGCTGGCTTGTTGACCCGATGGTGTGGGCGTGACCGGCTGGTTGTGCACGCTCGGCCGCCAGGTCAGCGGCTTCGCGGTCGGCAATGTCAAACGCCAGATTCAGCGCCGCCAGCACGGCAATGCGTTCGCGCGACCGCACCTTGCCGGCATCGCGGATGCGCGTCATGGCGGTGTCTACACGCTCCACCGCTTCCAGCAACCTTGACTCGTGCCCTTCGGGGCAGGACAGCAGGTAGCTTTGCTGCAGGATCTGCACCTCGATTTGTTTCATTCGGCGTCCTTGGGGGAGGGGGCGGTGGGCAGGCGTTCCAGCAGGGCATCCACCCGGGCGCGGGCGGCGCTCAAGCGTGATCTGAGGGAGTCGCGCTCTTGCGTGAGGCTAGCCACCTGGCTTGCCAGCAGGGCGTTGGTGCGCTGGAGTTCCGCGTGGCGCAAGAGCAGCCGCTCAACGCGTTCGGCGATCTGGTCGGTGGTGGAAGGAGCGTCCATACTGCCAACGATTGTAGAGGGGTGCACCTGGAATGCCCTTAAAATCGCGCCGTTGGTGCTCGCGGTGTGGTTCACATACCGCAGTTCAACGGGAAGCAGGGAGGTTCCGCCAAACATGGTGGGCCCAGCCTGCGCTGCCCCCGCAACGGTCAGCGGACGAATCATCCGATTCCCTCTCCATTCACACGCCACTGGGTGCCTTGAACAAGCGCCTGGGAAGGCATTGGAGGGTGCTCCGCCAGCCCGGATACCGGCCAACACGGTGGTTTCGCGCGCCTTTCAGGGCAAACGAAGCCTTGTCACCCACATGCTGGCGGGGAAGCCGGCTCGGGTTGTTTGTTGATGATGATTCCTATGAAAATCCGTACCCCTCGTGCGCGCCGTATGGCGCCGCTGTGCCTGCGCCCCTGCGTGCTGGCTGTCCTGTCGCTGGTGTCTGCCCAGGTGGTGGCGCAAGCGCAGCCATGGGCTGCGCCCGTGCTGCTGGCGCAAAACGCACGCATGCCCTCGCTGCAGGACACCGTGGTGACCGCCACGCGCACCGAGCAGCCCCTGGCCGATCTGGTGGCCGACGTGTCCATCGTGGACCGCGAAACCATCGAAGGCAGCGGTGCCACGGGCCTGGCCGATGTGCTGGCACGCCTTCCGGGCATCGAGATTTCGCGCAACGGTGGCGTGGGCAATGCCAGCAGCGTTTTTCTGCGCGGCGCCGAATCGCGCTTCACGGCGGTCTATATCGACGGTGTCCGCATTGACTCGCAGTCCACCGGTGGTGCGCAGTGGGAGCAGATTCCGCTGTCGCAGATCGATCGCATCGAGGTGTTGCGCGGTCCGGCCGCTGCGGTCTATGGATCGGACGCCATTGGTGGCGTGATCCAGCTATTCACCCGTCGGGGCGAAGGCCCTGCAAGGCCCTATGTGGGCGTGGGCATTGGCAGCCAGGGCACCCGCAAAATCGAGGCCGGGGTCAGCGGCGCGGCCGGGCAGGATGGCGCGTTCGATTATTCGCTGGGCATTGCGCGCGAAATCAGCGACGGGTTTGATGCCAAGGTCAGCGGCTCACACAACCCTGACCGCGACGGCTACCAAAGCACCTCGGGCAACGCCCGGCTGGGATTTCGCATCAATGCCCGACACCGTCTGGACGCGACGCTGCTGGCCAGCCGAATGAATGCGGGCTACGACAATACCTCTTACAGCGTGTCCAGGCCCGTGGATGACCGCAGCCTGAACCGCCTGCGTACGGCAGGCCTCAGCTGGGCGGCGCAATGGTCGGATGTGTACAGCACGCGCGTGTCGATTACCGATTCGGTCAACCGCTACGAGACCACGCCATCGCTTTACCTCACCGAGACCCAGCTGCGCGGCTACCTCTGGCAAAACGATTTCCGCTGGGGCGCACATCGTTTCAGTGCCGCCCTGGAACGCCGCGAAGACGACCTGCAAAACGCCCCCATCCAGAATGGCCGCTCGCAGGACGCGCTGGCGCTGGGCTATGGCTTCAACGCGGGGCGCCACACGCTGCAGCTCAATGTGCGCCACGACTCCGACAGCGAGTTTGGTGGCAAGGACACGGGCAGCGCGTCGTATGGCTACGCCTTTGCCCCGCGCTGGCGCGCCACGGCCTCGGTGGGCACTGCTTTTCGGGCACCTACCCTGTACCACCGGTTCAGCGAATACGGCGTGGCCACGCTGCAGCCCGAGACCAGCCGCAACGCCGAACTGGGCTTGCGGTATGCACAAGACCGCAGCAGCTTCTCGGTGGTGGCTTACCGCAACCGGGTCTCGAACCTGATCTCGTTCGCGGGTGCAGGCACCTGTGCATCCGCCTTCGGTTGCTATGCCAACACGGCCCGCGCGCAGTACGAGGGTGTAACGTTTGCCGGGTCTTACCACCTGTCGGGTGTGCAGCTTCACGGCTCGCTCGACCTGCAAAACCCACGCAACCTGGACACGGGCAAGCAGCTGGCGCGCCGGGCCAAGCGCCATGCCACGCTGGGTGCCGACACGCGCATTGCCGACTGGACCCTGGGCGCCGAGGTGCAGGCCTCGGGTCGCCGGTTTGACAATGCGGCCAACACCAATGTGCTGGGGGGCTATGCGCTGTTCAACCTGTATGCAAGCACCCGCATTGCCCGTGATTACACGCTGCTGGCCCGCATCGATAACCTGGCCGACAAGGACTACCAGTTGGCCCGCACCTACGCCACACCTGGCCGTACGCTCTATGTCGGCGTGAAGTGGGCGCCGCAGTGAACATGGCCCCCAAGCTCTCTCACTTCGTGTTGACGCCGCCCACCGAGGGGGCGCAGCCTTACTTGGGGGCCATGTTCACTACGGCGCCCACTTCACGCCGACATAGAG
>ERZ1023696.9-NODE-9-length-54024-cov-9.700039_pt1 | contig 54024 bp, 51 predicted proteins | sample MGYA00520859_ERZ1023696 | MGnify/ENA primary metagenome ERZ1023696 (study PRJEB33180, sample SAMEA4046002) | wastewater metagenome | place: Denmark | collected 2016-03-13 | study: EMG produced TPA metagenomics assembly of the PRJEB13832 data set (Local surveillance of...
GCCAGCGGGCACCCCAAGTTCAGCGCTCGGCCGTGGCCAGCCGCACCGCCAGCCCCAGAAACACCAGGCCCGCCACCCGGTTGAGCACCGTCTGCGCGCGTGCCGAGCGTTGCAGCAGCGCCCCAAAGCCCCCCGAAAAGCAGGCGATGGCACCAAACACCAGCAGCGTGGCCAGCATGAACACCACCCCCAGCACCATGAGTTGCAGCGCCACGCTTCCGCGCGCCGGGTCGGCGAACTGCGGCAAAAAGGCCAGAAAAAACACCAGCACCTTGGGGTTGGTGAGGTTCATGACCATGCCGCGCCCCACCATGCGCCCCAGACCAGGGCCACCCGGGTTTCCTGGGGCAGAGGCGGGCTCCTGGGCCGTGGCGGCGGGCGCGCGCAGGGCCTGCCATGCCAGGTAAGCCAGATAGGCCGCGCCGCAATATTTCAGCACGGTGAACGCCATGGCCGATGCGGCAAACACGGCCGCCAGCCCCAGGGCCACCGCCGCCGTGTGCACCACCAGGCCCGCGCACAGGCCCAGCACCACCGCCATGCCGGCACGCCAGCCGCGCTGGGCCGATTGCAGCAGCACAAACAGGTTGTCGGGGCCGGGCGTGAGCCCCAGCAGGACCGATACGCCAAAGAACGTGAGCAGGGTTTCGAAAGCAGGCATGGCTTGGAAAATTTGCGAGGACGGGACCGTCCATTGTGCCAACGTCAACGACAGCGCCGTCCGCACAGGCGGGCGGGCAAGTGACCCCAGACCGCCGACGCGACCGCTTCAGCGCATGGGCACCACGATCACGCGGCGGCGCGGCTGGCAGCCGGGGCCTTCAAATGCATCGCTGTCACGCGTCCAGCCCACGCCGGGCGAGGTCTGCGCACAGATGCGTTGGCCATCCACCTGGCTGCGCCAGTAATACCAGGGCGCGGGCGCTGCCAGAGCTGCGGCGCAGAGCAGCCCTGCCGCCACGGCGATCCACACAGGGGGACGCGAGATTCGGTGAATGGTGGGCATCAAGGCGTGAACAAGACGTGGGGCGTGGGTGAAAGATGCCATGGTAGGACAGCACGATGGGGAGCATGTCCGGGGCGCATGTCCGGGGGGCACAACTGGGGACGCATCACCGGGGCGCATGTCCCGGGGCACCGATCCGGATCGTGTCTCAGGCCGTGACAATCCAGCCTTCCAGACCATCCAATCCGGGCGGCAGCCCATACAGCGCATCGCCCTCCTCGTGGCGCCGCTGCGCCCAGGCGGCCTGCAGCAGGCACAGCACGGCGTCCAGCCGGTCGCCGCTGGCGTCGTCCACCAGGGCATCGCGCTGGGCGTGGCTGAGCTTGAGGCGCAAGCCCAGGCGGCTCTGGCCCATCTCCAGCGCGTGCACCAGGTCTTTGCGGGCAATCAGGCGGTCGGGCGTTTGCTTGGTGCGGTCGTCGCTTTTGTAGCTGCGGCGCGCCAGGATTTCGCGGGCCAGCAGGCCGGGGTAGGCCTCCAGCGCCACGCGCTGCGGGTCGCCGGGGTGCAGGCCGGGCAGGTGCACCCCGGCGTCCAGCAGCAGCGGCACGCCAGCGTGCAGCATGTAGGCCACGGGCGGGTTGACCCATTTCATGGAGGGGCTGGAGCCCGCTGGGCCATCGGTGGCCCGGTGGGCAAACTTGCCGCCCACGGGCCGCGCGGCGCAAAAGGCGGCAAACGCATCGCGAATCTGCTCCCGCGAGAGCGCGCGGTAGTGCTGCATGCACGCATGCCACTGCAGCGGCCAGCCCAGCGCCTGCACCAGCTCGCGCGGCAGGCCAAAGGGCAGATCGAACCCACCCACCCAGGCACGCGGCGCAGCCAGCCAGCGCGCCAGACCATCCAGCGTGTCAAAGGTTTCCAGGCCCAGCAACTGCACCCGCGCCGCCACGCGCTGACCCAGCGCCAGCACAATGGGTTTGCGCCGGCTGGGGCTGCTGGAGAAGTCGCAGCCCAGCAGCAATGAGGGTATGGCCGAATCGGTCGTCATGGGCTGTTGTCACAAATCAGCGAAGCTGGAAAGCAAAAAGCCGCAGCGCCGACAACGTCGGCCTGCGACCCAGAAAAAATTCACCCAAACAGAAAGGTGGGGCGATTTGCGTAGCGAGCGGCCTCAGCTTGCGTCGAGGAACGCAGCCGCACTCCCGTGCGGCGAGTACCACAGGCGCAAGATCAGGCCGCGCAGTAGCAAAGCGCTCCGCCTTTCAGGCGCGGCCGATGATGGAGGCGGTCGCCATGAGTTCTTCGAGCAGAGCAAATGACACCTTGCCCGACACCGCATACGGATCGAGCTCAGGCTTTTCGGAGTATTTGAGCAGGATGGAGTGGTTGATCTTGGACAGGTTGACCTGCCCCATGGTCCAGCCGCCGAAGCGCCGCTCGGCAATCTCTTCGTAGTGCAGCAGCTCGACGCTCTTGTGGCGCGGGTCGCGCTGGATGTGGCCATACAGCTCGTTGACCGCGGAGCGGCCGCCCTCGATGGCCTGCAGGAAAACCCCGCCGCCATAGCAAAGAATGCCCGTGATGCCACTGCCCGGGTTGTGCTGGCGCGACTGGGTGAGGATGGCTTCGATGGCGGCGGGCGATGTGTCCACCGCGCGGCTGGCGTAAAGCAGGCGTACCAACATGGTCAGTTCCTTCCTGGAATGAGCGAGAGGAATTCGCGGCGCAGCGCACTGTCTTTCAGGAACACGCCGCGCATCACGGAGTTGATCATCTTGCTGTCCATCTCGCGCACGCCGCGCCAGGACATGCAAAAGTGGCTGGCCTCCATGACCACGGCCAGGCCGTCGGGCTGGGTCTTTTCCATGATGAGGTCGGCCAGTTGCACCACGGCTTCTTCCTGGATCTGGGGGCGGCCCATGATCCAGTCGACCAGGCGCGCGTATTTGGACAGCCCGATCACGTTGGTGTGCTCGTTGGGCATGATGCCGATCCAGATCTTGCCGATGACGGGGCAAAAATGGTGGCTGCAGGCGCTGCGCACCGTGAGCGGCCCCACGATCATGAGCTCATTGAGGTGCTCGGCATTGGGAAACTCGGTGATCGGTGGCTGCTCGACATAACGGCCCTTGAACACCTCGTTGAGGTACATCTTGGCCACGCGGCGCGCGGTGGCCTGGGTGTTGTGGTCGCCCTCGGTGTGGATGACCAGGCTGTCGAGCACGCCCTGCATCTTCACCTCGACCTCGTCAAGCAGCTTTTCCAGCTCGCCCGGCTGGATGAACTCGGCAATGTTGTCGTTGGCGTTGAAACGTTTGCGCGCCGCAGTGATGCGCTCGCGGATTTTCACGGAAACAGGCGTGCCTTCATCCGGCGGAAAGTGCGTCATATCGGCGTCTGGTTGACTGGACATGGCTGCATCCTACCAGTGAATGCCCGCCCCATCATTTCAAGGGTTTTAGGGCGCTAGCGCTTATGCAGCAAGCGTCAGCAGCTATATATTCAATAGCAAACGACCCCATCCGTGCTCAGTATCGGTTGCCGGTGACCCACAAGGCCAGGCGCATCAGGCCAAAGGCCACGCGATCGAGCACGCGCTGGCGCAGCGGGCGGCCAGCGTAACGGGCAGGGTCCATGCGCCGCCCGGCGTGCTGCATGGCGTGCACCAGGCGCTGGCGCAGGTCGATGGCAAAGGCGGCATCCTGGACCACCACATTGGCCTCGCGCGCCAGCAGCAGGCTTAAAGGGTCGAGGTTGGACGAACCCACGGTGGCCCAGGGCTTGTCGCCATGGGCATCGATCACCGCCACCTTGGCGTGCAAAAAACTGGGTTCGTATTCGTGGATCTCCACACCGGCGGCCAGCAGTGCGCCATATACCGGCCGCGCCGCGTGGTACTGCATGAAGTATTCATAGCGCCCCTGCAGCAACAGCTGCACGCGCACGCCGCGCTTGGCCGCCAGAATCAGCGCGCGGCGCAGCTTGCCGCCGGGCATGAAATACGCGTTGGCAATGATGATGTCGTGGCGCGCTGCGCCAATGGCGCGCCGGTAGGCCTTTTCGATGCGGCTGCGGTTGCGCACGTTGTCGCGCAGCACCAGCGCAGCCCGCATGCCGCGCGCCTCCGGGTCCTGCTGGCTGGCGTGGCGGGTGGCGCTGGCGGCGCGCAGGTCGCGCACGGCTTGCGGCAAGCGGTTCAGGCGCACATCGCGCACCGCCTGCATGCGCCACCACAGGAGTTCCATGGTCCGGCTCGCCTGCGCCGCCAGGGAGCCGGTCGCCTGCACGGCAAAATCGAAGCGCGGTGCATCCAGATCGCCGTAGTTGGGGTCGTAAAGATCGTCCAGCACATTGATGCCGCCACAAAACACCACCAGCCCATCGACCACGCACAGCTTGCGGTGCAGGCGGCGCCAGCGGTGGGGCAGCAGCAGCCCCAGCGGCCCCAGCGGTGAATACACCCGTACCTGCACCCCAGCCGACTTCATGCGCTGCTGCCACGCCTTTGGCAACGGCCCGGTGCCCACGCCATCCACCACCAAATGCGTGCGCACACCGCGCTGCGCCGCGCGAATCAGCGCCTCGGCCACCTGCGCCCCCGCGCCGGTGAAGTCAAAGATGTAGGTCTCGAACTGGATGTCGGACAGCGCCGCATCCATCGCCTCGATCAAGGCGGGAAACAGCTCCTGCGCGCCCTGCAACAGGTGCACCCGGTGGTCTTTGGCGAAATCGGCCACCCGAGTCATCGGCGGGTCAAAGTTTGAACTCGGCAATCAGCGGCAGGTGGTCGGACATGCGCCACCAGATCCGCCCCCGCGGCACATGCAGCCCCAGCGGCTCGAGCCCGCGCACGTAGACATGGTCCAGCTGCACCAGCGGCAGTCGCGCGGGGTAGGTGAAGGCGCGCGGCGCATCAAACTCATACAGACCAAAGCCCGACAGCATGCGTTTGATCTGTGCCCCCCAGTCGTTGAAATCACCGGCCACCACCACCGGCGAGCCCGGGGGCACCTCGCGCTCGATGAACTGCTGCAGGCGATCGACCTGCCGCACCCGGCTGCCGGGAATCAGCCCCAGGTGCACCACGATCACATGCACACGGCGGCCATGCGCATCCACTTCCACATGCAGCAGGCCGCGCTGCTCGAACCGGTGGTCAGAAATATCCTCATGCTGGTGCCCGATCACCGGCCAGCGCGACAGCAGCGCATTGCCATGCTCGCCATGTTTGGTGAAGGCGTTGGTGCGGTACACCGCCTCGTAGCCCTCGGGCGCCAGGTACTCGGCCTGCGGCACATCGGGCCAGCGCTGAAAATACGCGGCCTCGCGGCGGTGCAGCTTGCGTACCTCCTGCAGGCAGACGATGTCGGCATCGAGCTGCTCTACGGCCAGCCCCAGGTTGTGGATCTCCAGCCGGCGCGCCGGGCCAAGGCCCTGAACACCCTTGTGGATGTTGTAGGTGGCAATGCGCAGAATGTCGGATGCGGTGTGGGATGGGGTCATGAGTAGGCAAATTGTGGCAGCAACAGGATGGCCTCGGCGTTCGATGGTGAGAAGCAGCGATCGGCCGCCTCGCGCCACGGCCACCAGGCCCAGGCGGTGTGCTCGCGCGGGCTCAGCACCACCGGCACGGCGGCGGGCACCTGCAGGCTGAACACACGCTCGGTATTGCGCCGCACCCCGGGTGCGTAGCGGTGCAGCCACTCTGGGTAAATGTCGTACACATTTTCCAGGCCCCAGTCACGCAGCGTGCAGCCCGGCGCATCTGCGCACAGGCCGGTTTCCTCCAGCGCCTCACGCGCGGCGGTTTCGCGCCAGTCTTCCTGCAGGCTGTCCTTGCTGCCGGTCACCGATTGCCAGAACGCCTGGCCATCGGGGGCATCGATGGCGCGGCGGATCAACAGCACATCGAGTGCGGGCGTGTGGATCACCACCAGCACGGATTGGGGGATTTTGAACGCCTGGGATGCCATCGCCCCACCCTGGAACAGCACCATGAATCACTCTTCACTGAAAAAGTCTGAGTCGATGCGTTTAAGTTCGTAGGACTTCCACGTCGTGACTCCCACGCCGTGCTCAATCATGAGCTGGGCCAACAGCTCGCCATCGATCAAGATCACCCGGACATGCAAAGGCTTCACGTAGTCGCGCGCATCCGCGCTAAATCTTGAAGTAGTGATGAACACACCACGGTTGGCTTGCCTTCCGGCTAGCGCACCCACAAACTGCTGAATCTCTGGCCTCCCGACTGTCTGATCGGCCCACCGCTTGGCCTGCACATACACAATGTCCAAGCCCAACTTGTCCTGATTGATAAACCCGTCAACACCGCCATCGCCGCCACGCTGCAATGCCAGCCCCATGCCTCCGGTTCCGCCATAACCCATGGCAAGCAGCAGTTGAACGACAAGTCGTTCAAAGAACTGCCAGGAGTTGGTTTTGACAACTTCCAGGATTTCCGCCGCCAGTACCGAGTTGACCTCCTTGCGCAAGCGCTCGAACTGATCCTCCGGTGGTTCCTGCGCTACGGAAGCATCATCCGCGTCACTCCCCTGCGGCGCCGCAATGTCCGGCGAATTCAATTGCTGCCGCTTCCAGGCACGGTAGCCCTCACGGGCGGCCAAGAAATAGCCCAGTTCCCCCAGCGAGAGCGCCTGCACGCCCGAAGAAGTAATCTGCCAGATGCCCTTTGTCTTGAGGAGGTATCCCGCCTTTACCGCATCCACCGAAAAGAAATGCACGTAGGTTCGCCAGCGGGCCAAACCATTGCTTTCGATGACTTCCTGAGCCCAGTCGTCCAACGTCAATTTCTGCGGAATGGCATCGAAGATGTCAGCCGCTTTCATCTGGCCGCCACCATCTCGCAAAATGGTCATCGCAGCAAAAATCACTTTGCTCGCCAGCACGTTGGACTTTGACAGAGGCTTATTCACAAACGTCTCTCCAAAAAAAAGGGCGCCCGAAGGCGCCCCTGATTCTGCCCGAAGGGCTGTGCGGTCAGCCCGCTTTCACGGCATCCAGATTGCGCAGACGGATGTGCAATTCGCGCAGCTGTTTTTCATCCACAACGGAAGGCGCCTGGGTCAGCAGGCACTGGGCGCGCTGGGTCTTGGGGAAGGCGATCACGTCGCGGATGGACTCGGCGCCCGTCATCAGCGTGACGATGCGGTCCAGGCCGAAGGCCAGGCCACCGTGAGGGGGCGCACCGTATTGCAGGGCGTCGAGCAGGAAGCCGAACTTCTGCTGCGCTTCTTCGGGCGTGATCTTGAGGGCATCGAACACTTTTTGCTGCACGTCGGCGCGGTGAATACGCACCGAGCCACCGCCCATCTCCCAGCCGTTCAACACCATGTCGTAGCCCTTGGAGATGCACTTCTCGGGCGCGGTGACCATGTAGTCCTCGTGGCCGTCCTTGGGCGCGGTGAAGGGGTGGTGCACGGCGACCCAGCGGTCGTTCTCTTCGTCGTGCTCGAACATGGGGAAGTCGACCACCCACAGCGGGGCCCAGCGGTCTTCAAACAGGCCGTTCTTCTTGCCGAATTCGCTGTGGCCGATCTTCAGGCGCAGTGCACCGATGGCGTCGTTGACGATCTTTTCCTTGTCGGCGCCGAAGAAGATCAGGTCGCCGTCTTGTGCGCCAGTGCGCTTCAATACTTCTGCCAGGGCCACGTCGTGGATGTTTTTCACGATGGGCGATTGCAGGCCATCGCGGCCCTTGGCCAGCTCGTTGACGCGGATGTAGGCCAGGCCCTTGGCGCCGTAGATCTTGACGAACTCGGTGTAGGCATCGATCTCGCCGCGGCTGATGCCGCCGCCTTCCACAGAGCCACCAGGCACGCGCAGGGCCACCACGCGGCCGCCCTTCATGTTGGCGGCGCCCGAGAACACCTTGAAATCCACGTCCTTCATGACGTCGGTAAGTTCGGTGAATTCGAGCTTGACGCGCAGGTCGGGCTTGTCAGAGCCGAAGCGGTGGGCAGCGTCCTGGTATGTCATGACCGGGAATTCACCCAGGTCCACGTTCAGCGTGTTCTGGAACACCGTCTTGATCATGCCCTGGAACATGTCGCGGATTTCCTGCTCGTCCATGAACGAGGTTTCGATATCGATCTGCGTGAACTCGGGCTGGCGGTCGGCGCGCAGGTCTTCGTCGCGGAAGCACTTGGTGATCTGGTAGTAGCGGTCAAAGCCCGCCACCATCAAGAGCTGCTTGAACAGCTGGGGCGATTGCGGCAGCGCAAAAAAGTGGCCGTCGTGCACGCGGCTGGGCACGAGGTAGTCGCGCGCGCCTTCGGGCGTGCTCTTGGTGAGCATGGGGGTTTCGATGTCGATGAAACCGTTGGCATCGAGGAACTTGCGCACTTCCATGGACACGCGGTAACGCAGCATCAGGTTGTTTTGCATGTAGGGGCGGCGCAAATCCAGCACGCGGTGCGTGAGGCGCGTGGTCTCGGAGAGGTTTTCCTCATCGATCTGGAACGGAGGCGTGACCGACGGGTTGAGCACGTTCAGCTCATGGCACAGCACCTCGATCTTGCCGCTGCTCAGGCTGTCATTGGTGGTGCCTGCGGGGCGTGCGCGCACCAGGCCCTTGACCTGCACGCAGAACTCGTTGCGCACGTCTTCGGCCGTCTTGAACATCTCGGCCCGGTCCGGGTCGCAGACCACCTGCACCGAGCCTTCGCGGTCGCGCAGGTCGATGAAGATCACGCCGCCATGGTCGCGGCGGCGATTCACCCAGCCCGACAGGGTGACGGTTTGGCCCAGAAGGGCTTCGGTCACAAGACCGCAATAGTGGGAACGCATGGCCATGGCAAAACTTCCGGCGCCGCTGTGGCGCATTAAAGGGGATTCACTTGGTGGAGACAGGGGCAAGAGCGGGGTCGGAAGGGGCGACCACGCCCATCGAAATAATGTATTTGAGCGCTGCGTCCACGCTCATGTCGAGCTCGACACAATCGCTCTTGCGCACCATCACAAAATACCCGCCGGTGGGGTTGGGGGTGCTGGGCACATACACACTGACAAACTCGTCGCGCAGATAAGCGGCCACCTCACCACCGGGAGTGCCGGTGATGAAGGCGACGGTCCAGACCCCTTCTCGGGGCCATTGCACCAGCACGGCGGTGCGAAAGGCGTTGCCGCTTTCGGAAAACAGCGTGTCGGAGACCTGCTTGACGCTTGAGTAGATGGAGCGCACCACGGGGATGCGGCTGACCAGCCGGTCGCCCCACTGCACCAGCTTGCGCCCGGCAAAATTGCTGGCCGTTGCCCCCACCACCAGCAGGATCAGCAGGGTCAACAGCACGCCAAAGCCCGGAATGTGAAAACCCAGCAGCTTGTCGGGATGCCAGGCCCCCGGCAGGATCTGCAGGGTCTGGTCGAGCGTGCCCACTATCCAGTTGAGCACCGCAATGGTGATCACCCCCGGAACAATCACCAGCAAGCCGGTGAACAACCATTTGCGCAAAGCAGACATGGGGGGTGCTCAGTCTGAAGACGATGCACTGGCACCAGCAGCGGCCGGTGCGGCACTGGGCGCCGCCTTGGGGGCAACACTGGCAGCATCTGCAGCGGGCGCAGAAGCCTGGGTGCCGGCTGCACCCTGGCCGTCGCTCTTGGCTTCAGTGGCGGGGGCGGAACTGGCAGCGTTGCCGCCACGAAAATCCGTCACATACCAGCCAGAGCCCTTGAGCTGAAACCCTGCGGCAGTCACCTGCTTGGTGAAGGCTTCGGCGCCGCACGCGGGGCACACCGAGAGCTGAGGATCGGAGATTTTTTGCAGCACATCCTTGGCATGGCCGCAGGAGCCGCATTTGTAGGCATAAATAGGCATGACGAGAGTGTTGGGGGAAAGTGCAAAACCTTAAATTATAGGCGGCCGCCCCGTCTTCAACACCCTGGGCTCATTCCACTCCCACCATGCGATGGTGCCCTGCATGGCTGTTGCCAATCGCCTGGGGGCCGAGCGAGCCCGCCAGCATGCCCACCAGCGCCGCCAGCAAACCGGCCAGTTGCGCCGGAAACACCTCGCCCGCTGGCGTTGCCAGAAACAACAGCCAGGTCAGCAAACCCAGCACGATGGCAAAAATCGCGCCCTGGGTGGTGGCTCGCTTCCAGTACAGGCCAAACACCAGCGGCACGAAGGCACCGACCAATGGCACCTGGTACGCGCCAGACACCAGCTCATAGATGGAGGTGCCTTCCATGCGGATCGCGTAGGCCAGCACCAGGCCGCTGAACACCAGCGTGGTGATGCGCATGGTGCGCAGTTGCTGCTGGTCCGAGGCGTGCGGGCGGAACTGGCGCCAGATGTTCTCTGTGAATGTCACACTGGGGGCCAGCAGCGTGGCCGACGCTGTGGACTTGAGCGCCGACAGCAGTGCGCCAAAAAAGAGCACCTGCATGACAAAAGGCATTTTTTCCAGCACCAGCGTGGGCAGTACCTTTTGCGGATCGTCCTTGAGCAGCTCTGCCGTTTCGGCCGGCATGATGATGAGCGCGCTGGCCACCAGAAACATCGGCACAAAGGCAAACAGGATGTAGAAGATGCCGCCAATCACGGGGCCCCGCGTGGCGGCCTGGATGTTGTTGGCCGACATCACCCGCTGAAAAACGTCCTGCTGGGGAATCGAGCCAAACATCATCGTGATGGCGGCGGCAATGAAGAACGCGATATCGTGGAAACTGGGCTCTGGCAAAAAGCGGAACAACTCACGGCTGGAGGCCAGCTCGATGACCTTGTCCGCACCGCCGGCCATGTTGCCCGCGAACACGGCGATCAGCGTGAGCCCCACCACGAGAATGATCATCTGGATAAAGTCCGTAACAGCCACCGACCACATGCCGCCAAACAGCGTGTATGCCAGGATCGACACCACCCCGATCGTCATGCCGATGGGGATGCTGATGGCCCCGCCAGACAGCAGGTTGAACACCAGCCCCAAGGCAGTGACCTGGGCCGAAACCCAGCCCAGGTAGCTCAGCATGATGATCAGCGAGCACACGACCTCGACCACGCGGCCATAGCGCTCGCGGTAGTAGTCGCTGATGGTCAGCAGCGTCATGCGGTAGAGCTTGCCCGCAAAGAACAGGCCCACCAGAATCAGGCAGAAACCCGCACCGAAAGGGTCTTCCACCACATTGCCCAGCCCGCCCTCGATGAATTTGGCGGGAATCCCCAGCACCGTCTCCGAACCAAACCAGGTGGCAAACGTGGTGGTGACGATCATGTACAGCGGCAAATGGCGCCCGGCAATCGCAAAATCGGCGGAATTCTTTACTCGCTTGGCGGCAACCAGGCCAATGGCGATGGTGATCAACAGATAGACGATAACCAGGGTCAACAGCACGGCATGCTCCTCGATGTCGCGAACAGTGGGAAAAAAAGAACCTTGAACGAGCCAGCGTCAGAAGAGCCTGACCCTGACCATCAGCTGCATCACCAGCAGACCCAGCACAAAGCCCAGGCCGCCGTAAATGATGCTTTGCAGCAACCGATTGGTGCGCTTTTGCGCCTCCAGCAGGTCGCGCATGGCGCTTTGCGACTCGGCCGGCCGCCGGCTCAGAAAGTCATACAGCAGGCGCGGCAGCTCGGGCACGAGCTTGGCATAGTGCGGCGCCTCGGCCCGCAGCTCGCGCCACAGGCGTTGCGGGCCCATCTGCTCAAGCATCCATTTCTCAAGAAAAGGCTTGGCAGTGCTCCAGAGGTCGAGCTCCGGGTCGAGCTGGCGACCCAGCCCTTCGATGTTGAGCAGGGTTTTTTGCAGCAGCACCAATTGCGGCTGAATCTCGACCTGGAAACGGCGTGATGTCTGGAACAGGCGCATCAGCACCATGCCCAGCGAGATTTCTTTGAGCGGACGGTCGAAATAAGGCTCGCACACGGCGCGGATCGCCGATTCGAGGTCGTTGACGCGGGTCTCCGGCGGCACCCAGCCACTTTCGATGTGCAGCTCGGCGACACGCTTGTAGTCGCGGCGGAAAAAGGCCACGAAGTTCTGCGCCAGATACTCTTTGTCCACTTCAGTGAGCGTGCCAACAATGCCGAAGTCCAGCGAAATGTAGCGCCCGAACGTGGCCGGCTCCAGGCTCACCTGGATGTTGCCCGGGTGCATGTCGGCATGAAAGAAGCCGTCGCGGAACACCTGGGTGAAGAAGATGGTGACGCCATCGCGCGCCAATTTGGGGATGTCCACCCCGGCTTCGCGCAAGCGCTCGACCTGGCTGATGGGCACACCGTTCATGCGCTGCATCACCATGACCTCGGGGTGGCAGAAATCCCAGTAGATTTCCGGAATCAGCACCAGGTCCAGCCCCTGCATGTTGCGGCGCAGTTGCGCGGCGTTGGCAGCTTCGCGCACCAGGTCCAGCTCGTCATGCAGGTAGTTGTCGAATTCGGCCACCACCTCGCGGGGCTTGAGGCGCTTGCCATCGGCCGAGAGGCTTTCCACCCAGCCCGCCATCAGGCGCATGAGGCTCAGGTCTTTTTCAATGACTGGCAGCATGCCCGGGCGCAGCACCTTGACGGCGACCTCGCGCTCCACGCCCCCCCGGTCGCGCAAGGTGGCGAAGTGCACTTGCGCAATCGACGCACTGGCCACCGGCACGCGGTCAAAGGCAACAAACACCTCGTCCACCGGGCGGCGATACGCCCGCTCGATGGTGGCAATGGCGATGGCCGAATCGAAGGGCGGCACACGGTCTTGCAGGCGCGCGAGCTCGTCGGCCATGTCGGCCGGCAGCAGGTCGCGCCGGGTCGAGAGCACCTGGCCAAACTTGACGAAGATGGGGCCGAGCCGCTCCAGCGCCTCGCGCAGGCGCTGGCCGCGCGGTGCCTCCAGATTGCGCCCTATCGAAAGGACGCGCGCCAGCAGGCGCAGCCAGGGCTTCTGGAAACTGTCGAGCACCAGGCCATCGAGCCCATACCGGAACACCACCCAGACAATGGTGGCACCCCGCAAAAAACGCTTCATGGAGCAGTCCGGTCAGCGTTGCCGGGCGGTGCCGCGGGCGCAGCGGGTGCCGCACCTGGGGCCGGGGCGACTGCGGCAGACGCCATGCGCGTGCCCACGAACTGGCGCAACGCCTGCGCCGCCTTGCGAGCCACCTTTCCCAGCGTGTGTGCGGGCGCGTCACCAATCAGGCGGGCAACGTCTTCTTCGAGATCCCAGCGGACATGGTCTACCAACCAGTTGATTTCGGCCGCCAGTTGTACATCGCCCTCGATGCGGATGGCCGGCTTGTCGCCCCGCAGCGCAACGCTGGCCAGCGCCAGGGGAGAGGCTTCCGTGACGTGCAGCTGCAGATCGGGCGCCGCGCCCTCAGGCGCCAGGTTGAACAGGCCCGCCGGCGTCACCAGCAAGGCCATGGAATAGGAGCGCCACTGCACGCGCGCCACGCGGCCTCGCTGGCGCACCAGGCGGTCCATGGCTTCCTTTTCCTGCATCAACACATGGTTGAGAAAAAGGACCATGCGCTGCTGCACCTCGTGCACCAGCCACTGCGGCGGCTGCGGGCCGGCGGCCAAGCGGTCAATGAGACCATCCAGAAATGAAAAAGGGGACTGTGTTGCCATAGTCCCCGATTATTCCCTGAACCGGGAAGCCTTGCCGTATTACTGCAGTGCTTGCACACCCGCAACCAGCCAGCCGCTGTTGCCCGCCTTGGCCTTGGTCATGTTCCAGACCTCACGGAAGGGACTGGGGCCTGCAGACAATTCTTCGCGGATCATGCCCGAGAACTCCACGCTGGCCATGTAACCATCGTCCAGTTCTTCGATGCCCAGCAGCTGCGCCTCGATCATGACCACATCGGTCTGGTTGGGCTGATCGCCCCGGTGCGTTTCGCGCTCGGTCAGTTGCGTGCGAATTTCATCGAGCATGCTGTCGGTCATCATCGAGCGCAGCGTGGCGATGTCGGAACGGTCCCATGCGGACTGCAGCGTAATGAAATTGCGCTTGGCTGCCGTGAGAAAGCCCTCGGCGTCAAACCCTTCGGGAATGCCCCAGTTTTGCGAACCCGAGAGGCCCGAGCCAATCAGCGAGCCCGTGCCCTGCTGCTGCCGCGACGCATCAAACGCCATGCCATTGCGCTCCCAGGGGCGGGCCGACGCATCGTTGCCCACCTTGTCGGGGCTGTACTGGCGCGGCACCTGGGCGGAAGCTGGCGAAGCCCCCCCGGCGCCCTGGAAGGCGAAGGGTGAATTTTGGGCAGCAGCACCACCATTGCGTGCGCGCATCACCATCTTGAAGATGGCAAACGCGGCCACCGCCAGCAGTGCGATCATGAGGATATTGGCGAAGCCTGCACCCAAGCCCAGCGAACTGGCAAGCCAGGCAAGACCCAGACCGGCGGCCAGGCCACCCAGCATGGCGCCCCAGGGCTTTTTGGCCGCTGCGGCAGGCGCAGCTGCTGCAGGCTTGGCAGCGGCGGCGTTGGTTGCCGTCTGCGCCGGGGCGCCCGGCGTTGCAGGCGGCGTTGCCGCGTCGCGCTGGGTGACGTTGCTGGACTGCTTGCCCACCGACTTGCCACCACCCATGCGCCGGGCATCCGCATCGGGATGCGCAAACGCAAGCATCGCCACCAACACCACAGACCACAGTTTCATCATGATTTCTCCGTCTCCGTTAATCCACTCAAAGCAAACTGCTTAGCACTTGATTCCAACATGCAAGGCCACAATGCCACCCGTCATGTTGTGATAGTCCACATGCCCAAAGCCATTTTTCTGCATGAGGCTTTTGAGCTCTTCCTGCCCCGGGTGCATCCGGATGGACTCGGCCAGATACCGGTAGCTGGCGTCGTCACCCGCCACCAGCTTGCCCAGCTGGGGCAGCACCTTGAACGAATACCAGTCGTACACCTTTTCCAGTGGCTTGGCCACCTTCGAAAATTCCAGCACCAGCAACTTGCCACCGGGCTTGAGCACACGGCACATTTCGGCAATCGCCTGGTCCTTGTGGGTCATGTTGCGCAGGCCGAAGGCCACGCTGACCACATCAAAGTGCGCATCGGGGAACGGCAGTTTCTCTGCATCGCAGACCAGTGTGGGCAACACCACGCCTGCATCGATAAGCCGGTCGCGGCCCACGCGCAGCATGGCTTCGTTGATGTCGGTGTGCACCACGCGGCCCGATGCCCCCACTTTTTTGGAGAACGCCAGCGCCAGATCGCCCGTGCCGCCCGCAATGTCGAGCACCTGGCTACCCTCGCTGAGGTTGGCCACCATCACGGTATAGGCCTTCCAGGCGCGGTGCAGGCCTGCCGACATGAGGTCGTTCATCACGTCGTACTTGGAGGCGACGGAGTCGAACACGCCGCGCACGCGGCGTGCTTTTTCCTGCTCGTCAACCGACTGAAAACCGAAATGCGTGGTGCTCATAAAAATCATGCTAGGCGTGTCAGCGCCTGAGGTACAGCGACAACCCCGCACTCAATTGGGGCATCTGTCGCGATTAAAACAACGCCAGTAAAACAAATTGGCCATCAGCGCACGTAGCTATTGCGCAGACAGCTATTATTTTAATAGCACAATGAATCACAGGGGTATCAAACGGATGGCGCGCACCGCCTGAGACATTCCCCGCCTGCAGCCTCAGTGGCTGCCGCAGCCATGGCCGCCTGCGGCGCCCTTGGGCGCCATGGGCGTATCGCGGTCAGTGCCGGCAGCGGCCAGGCGCGCGGTGTACTGCGCCCACAGCGCATCCTGCTGCTGGCCCAGTTCGTAAAGGTAATCCCAGGTGAAGATGCCACTTTCGTGGCCGTCCGAGAACAGCGGCTTGACGGCGTAGTTGCCCACGGGCTCCAGGCCGACCAGCACCACATCGCGCTTGCCCGTCTGCAACACCTCCTGGCCGGGGCCATGGCCCTGCACTTCGGCTGACGGCGAATACACACGCATCAACTCAAACGGAATTCGGAACGTGGCGCCGTCAGAGAACCCCACTTCAAGCACCCGCGATGCCTCATGCACCGTCAGTGCCTGCGGCGTGGGCGCGCCCGCTTTCAAACCTGCCATGGATTCACCTGTGAGAAAACTGTTGGTTAAGACCTCGGCCATTGTCCCACCCGCAGGCGGGCACTTGCTGATCAGGGATACCGGATGGATTAGCGGACCCTCAGGCCAGCTGGCCCAGCTTGGACTGCAGCGCTGCCTCCAGCACGGGCAACCGGGCCGACACGCCCGCTTGCTGCGCTGCAGGGCTGTGTCGCAGGGCAGACGCCCACACGGGCGCCGGGAAATGGCTGTCCCAGTCAAAGCGCGCAATCACATGCCAGTGCAGGTGCGGCACCATGTTGCCCAGCGCTGCAATGTTGACCTTGGTGGGCTGCAGATACTGGCGCAGGGCCTGTTCAACCTGTGCCACCACATCCATGCAATGCGCTCGCTCCGGGGCGTTCAGGTCGGAAAACTCGGCCACATGGGCGTTCCAGACCACGCGGTAAAAGGCGGGAAAACCCGCCTCGTCGGCACGGATGACGCGCAACCGTGCACCGCGCCAGATGAGCGCACCGCCATCTTCACGGCACAGCGGGCAGTCGTGCGTCATACGAGCACACGCTCGATGCCACCGTTGTTGGCACGCTGCACATACTCGGGCAGCCAGTTCTCGCCCAGGATCTGTTTGGCCATCTCGATCACGATGTAGTCGGCTTCGAGCAGGCCGGTCTGCAGGTCGTCGCCGTAGCGGGTAATGCCCTGCAGGCAGCTCGGGCAGCTCGTGAGGATCTTGATGTTGTCCTGCGCGCCTACGGCACCGCTGGCGCGCAGCTGGGCCTCGCCCTTGCGGATTTCCTCTTCCTTGCGAAAGCGCACCTGGGTGGAGATGTCGGGCCGGGTGACGCCCAGCGTGCCCGATTCGCCGCAGCAGCGCTCGCTCTTGAGCACCTTGTCGCCCACCAGGGCGCGCACGGTCTTCATCGAGTCGCCCTGCTTCATGGGGTTGTGGCAGGGCTCGTGGTACAGGTAGCCGCCCTGGCCTGCGGGCAGCGTGATGCCTTTTTCGAGCAGGTATTCGTGAATATCGATGATGCGGCTGCCCGGGAAGATCTTGTCAAACTCGTAGCCCTGCAACTGGTCGTAGCAGGTGCCGCAGCTCACCACCACGGTCTTGATGTCGAGGTAGTTGAGCGTGTTGGCAACACGGTGAAAGAGCACCCGGTTGTCGGTGATCATCTTCTCGGCCTTGTCGAACTGGCCGCTGCCGCGCTGCGGGTAGCCACAGCACAGGTAGCCCGGCGGCAGCACGGTTTGCACGCCCGCATGCCACAGCATGGCCTGCGTGGCCAGGCCCACCTGGCTGAACAGCCGCTCCGAGCCGCAGCCCGGGAAGTAGAACACCGCCTCGGTATCAAACGTGGTGGCCTGGGGGTTGCGGATGATCGGGACGTAATCCTTGTCCTCGATGTCCAGCAGCGCGCGCGCCGTGCGTTTGGGCAGGCCACCGGGCAGCTTCTTGTTGATGAAGTGGATCACCTGCTCCTTGATGGGCGCGGTGCCCACCGTGGCGGGTGGCCGGGTGGTCTGCTTGCGGCTGACCTTGCGCAAGATCTGAACCGCCATGCGCTGGGCCTTGAAGCCCACGCCCACCATGGCCGAACGCAGCAGCTTGATGGTGTCGGGGTTGGTGGCGTTGAGCATGGCCATGGCCAGTGCGTTGCCGGGGCGGAAGCTCTTCTTGCCCATCTTGCGCAGCAGGTTGCGCATGTTCATGGTGACGTCGCCAAAGTCGATCTTCACCGGGCAGGGGCTCTCGCAGCGGTGGCACACGGTGCAGTGGTCGGCCACGTCTTCAAACTCTTGCCAATGCTTGATGCTCACGCCCCGGCGCGTCTGCTCTTCATAGAGGAAAGCCTCGACCAGCAGCGAGGTCGCCAGGATCTTGTTGCGCGGGCTGTACAGCAAATTGGCGCGCGGCACATGCGTGGAGCACACGGGTTTGCACTTGCCGCAGCGCAGGCAGTCCTTCACCGAATCGGCAATGGCACCGATGTCGCTCTGCTGCATGATGAGCGACTCGTGTCCCATCAGGCCAAAGCTGGGGGTGTAGGCGTTGGTCAGATCGGCGTGCAACGGCATTTTTGAAGCCAAATTGGCCTCTAGCCCTTTCCCATCAAGCGCAACAAGCTCCTGATTTCGTAGCAATTTACCCTTGTTGAAGCGGCCTTCCGGGTCTACCTTCTGCTTGTATTGCGCAAACGGGCGCAGTTCTTCGTCGGTCAGAAACTCCAGCTTGGTGATGCCGATCCCATGCTCGCCCGAGATCACGCCATCGAGGCTGCGCGCCAGCACCATGATGCGTTCAACCGCCTGGTGCGCGGTCTGCAGCATTTCGTAGTCGTCGCTATTGACCGGCAGGTTGGTGTGCACGTTGCCGTCGCCCGCGTGCATGTGCAGCGCCACCCACACGCGGCCCTTGAGCACGCGCTGGTGGATGGCCGTGGCCTCCTCCAGGATGGGCTTGAACGCAGCGCCCGCAAAAATGCCTTGCAATGGGGCCCGCAGCTGGGTCTTCCAGCTGGCGCGCAGGGTGTGGTCCTGCAGTTGCGGGAACAGGGTGGCCACGTCCTGCAGCCAGCCCGACCACAACGCACGCACCTCGGCCACCAGCGCACCAGCCTGGGCCACGCGGTCTTCCAGCAGTTCGGCCGATGGAATCTCGTTGGCGTCGTCGTGCTTGCCCAGGGGCAGGTTGCCACGCTCAAGAAAATCGGTGAGCGCGTCGCACAGCTTGATCTTGTTGCGCAGACTCAATTCGATGTTGATGCGCTCGATGCCGTCGGTGTACTCGGCCATGCGCGGCAGCGGAATCACCACGTCTTCGTTGATCTTGAAGGCGTTGGTGTGGCGGCTGATGGCCGCCGTGCGCTTGCGATCCAGCCAGAACTTCTTGCGCGCCTCGGGGCTGATGGCGATGAAGCCTTCGCCGCTGCGCGAGTTGGCAATGCGCACCACCTCGCTGGTCACGCGCGCCACGTCGTCGGCGTTATCGCCCGCGATGTCACCAAACAGCACCATCTTCGGCAAACCACCACCGTGCTTTTTGCTCTTGGTGGCGTAACCGACGGCCTTGAGATAGCGGTCATCCAGATGTTCCAGACCGGCCAGCAGAACGCCGCTGCGCTTTTGCTCGGCGAACATGAAGTCCTTGATCTCCACGATGGAAGGCACCGCATTCTTGGCATTGCCAAAGAACTCCAGGCACACGGTGCGCGTGTGCTCGGGCATGCGGTGCACCACCCAGCGCGCGCTGGTGATGAGGCCATCGCAGCCCTCTTTCTGGATACCCGGCAGGCCCGACAGGAACTTGTCCGTCACGTCCTTGCCCAGGCCCTCCTTGCGGAAGGTCTTGCCCGGAATGTCCAGGCGCTCGGTGCGGATGGGCGTTTTGCCATCGGCCTCGAAATACTGCAGCTCGAAGGTGGCCATCTCGGCATCATGGATCTTGCCCATGTTGTGGTCCAGGCGCGTCACCTCCAGCCACTGCGCCTCGGGCGTCACCATGCGCCAGCTGGCCAGGTTGTCCAGCGCCGTGCCCCACAGCACGGCTTTCTTGCCGCCCGCGTTCATGGCGATGTTGCCGCCAATGCACGAGGCCTCGGCACTGGTCGGGTCCACGGCAAACACATAGCCTGCGCGCTCGGCGGCATCCGCCACGCGCTGGGTGACCACACCGGCTTCGGTCCACACGGTGCCGACTTCGCTGTCCATGCCCGGCAGACGGCGCATCTCCACCTCGGTCATGGCTTCGAGCTTTTCGGTGTTGATGACCACGCTCTTCCAGGTCAGCGGAATGGCGCCGCCGGTGTAACCCGTGCCGCCCCCACGCGGAATGATGGTCAGGCCCAGCTCGATGCAGCCCTTGACCAGGCCAGCCATCTCGGACTCGGTGTCGGGCGTGAGCACCACAAACGGGTATTCGACGCGCCAGTCGGTCGCATCGGTCACATGGCTCACGCGCGAAAGGCCGTCAAACTTGATGTTGTCCTTGGCCGTAAGGCGCCCCAGCGTGCGCTGGATCTGGCGGCGCAGCGTGGCGGCTTGCTCGAACGTGGCATCGAATTCGGCCACGGCGCGGCGCGCGGCCTGTGCCAGTTCGCCCACCAGGCGGTCGCGCTCGGCATCGTCGGCCGGGGTGCGGCGCTTGTCGATTTCGCCCAGGCGGTGCTGCAGGGCATCGACCAGCAACTTGCGACGCGCCGGGTTGTCCAGCAGGTCGTCTTGCAGGTAGGGGTTGCGCTGCACCACCCAGATGTCACCCAGCACCTCGTACAGCATGCGGGCAGAGCGGCCGGTGCGGCGCTCATTGCGCAGCTGGTCGAGCACCTCCCAGGCGGACGCGCCCAGCAGGCGAATCACGATCTCCCGGTCGGAGAACGAGGTGTAGTTATAGGGAATTTCGCGCAGACGAACAGGCTCGGCAGCCTGCGTCTGCAGGGCGGCCAACGCAATCGGAACATTCATGGGATCAACCTGGGTGGACGCGGCGCGCCCTTGTGCCTTGGGGTCGGAATTTTATGCCACCGCCTCCGGCTGCGCCGCCCGGCCCTGAGCGCCGGGGCGGCCCCCAAGGCGATGAATGTGGGTTCTAAAACAAAATCAGCCCGCAGCGCTTTACCAGCAAGCGCCACCAGCTATATTTACAGGAGCAAGCTCAGAACAGCACGCGGCTGCGCAGCGTTGCGGGCACATGGGCCAGTTTGTCGAGCGCCAGGTCCGACGACGCGGCGTCGATGTCGATCACCACATAGCCAATCTTCTCGTTGGTCTGCAGGTACTGGGCCGAGATGTTGATCTGGTTGTCCGACAAGATGCGGTTGATCTCGGACAGCACACCCGGCACATTGCGGTGAATGTGCAGCAGGCGATGCTTGCCGGGGTGCGCGGGCAACGCCACCTCGGGGAAGTTGACCGACGACGTGCTGGTGCCGTTGTCGCTGTACTTCACCAGCTTTTCCGCCACTTCCAGCCCGATATTGGCCTGCGCCTCCATGGTGGAGCCGCCAATGTGCGGGGTCAGAATCACGTTGTCCAGTCCCCGCAGGGGCGACTGAAACTCGTCCTTGTTGGTGCGAGGCTCCACCGGAAACACGTCGATGGCGGCGCCCAGCAGCTTCTTGGCCTTGAGGGCGTCGGCCAGCGACTCAATCTCCACCACGGTGCCCCGCGCTGCATTGATCAGAATGCCGCCGGGCTTCATGGCCGCAATTTCGGCCGCACCGATCATCCCCGCGGTGGATGGCAACTCGGGCACATGCAGGCTCACGATATCGCTCTGCCCCAGCAACGTGTGCAGATCGGGCACCTGCCGGGCATTGCCCAGGGGCAGTTTGCTGACCACGTCATAAAACGCCACATGCATGCCCAGCGCCTCGGCCAGCACCGACAGCTGCGTGCCGATGGAGCCGTAGCCCACGATGCCCAGGGTCTTGCCCCGGATCTCGTAGGCGTTGTCGGCCGACTTGAGCCAGCCACCGCGGTGCGCCACGGCGTTCTTCTCGGGGATGCCGCGCAGCAGCAAGATGGCCTCGGCCAGCACCAGCTCGGCCACCGACCGGGTGTTGGAGTACGGCGCGTTGAACACGGCAATGCCGCGCTCGCGTGCCGCATTCAGGTCCACCTGGTTGGTACCGATGCAAAAGCAACCCACCGCCACCAGCTTGTGGGCGTGGGCAAACACCTCTTCGGTCAGCTGGGTGCGCGAGCGGATGCCCACGAAATGGGCGTCTGCGATCTTGCGCTTGAGCTCGTCATCGGGCAGCGCCCCTGCAACGGTCTCGATCTGCGAATACCCGGCTGCGCGGATGACATCCAGCGCTGAGGGGTGAATACCCTCCAGCAACAGGAACTTGATCTTGCTTTTATCCAGAGAGGTGGTGGCCATGGCAAACGAAAGGTTGGAAAAAGACCGGGCTTGCAAATGCACACGGCATGGCGAGCCCTCAAGGGGGCAAGCATGATGCATTGCAACAAAAATCGCCACCCGCCCCGCAATGGCCTTGACGCTGTCCATGAATTGACACCATTTGTTTCATGAATGTCACAATTCGGCCGCCGTCGCAATGGCCTTTGCAACAACCATCGCAAAGCGGGTTTCCCCGATTGCTGGCGTATCAGCCCTGTGGGACAACGTCACATCATCGACACAAACGCCACCTAGCATCGCGCCTTTGTGTCTTCGTCATTCTGGAGGAGTATTCATGCAATTCAAGCAGCTGGCCCTGACCGCCGCCCTGGCCACCACCGTGTGCGTATCTGCACAAGCCCAAACCGAAATCCAGTGGTGGCATTCGATGACGGCCGTGAACAACGAGTGGGTCAATGACTTGGCCAAACAGTTCAACGAGAGCCAGAAGGAATACAAGGTGGTGCCCACCTACAAGGGCTCGTATGACGAAAACATGACAGCCGCCATTGCGGCCTTCCGCTCGGGCAATGCGCCGCACATCTTGCAGGTGTTTGAAGTGGGCACCGCCACCATGATGGCCAGCAAGGGTGCTACCGTGCCCGTTGGCAAGGTGATGGGCGATGCCGGTCTGGCCTTCGACCCCAAGGCCTACATCCCCGCCGTGGCCGGCTACTACACGGCCCCCAACGGACAGATGCTGAGCTTCCCGTTCAACAGCTCGACCACTATCTTCTATTACAACAAGGACGCCTTCAAGAAGGCGGGCCTGAACGCCGACAAGGCTCCCGCCACCTGGCCTGAAGTGTTTGCCGCCGCCAAGAAGCTGAAAGCAAGCGGCCACAGCTGCCCCATGACGCTGGCCTGGATGGGCTGGACGCAGCTCGAAAGCTTCTCCACCTGGCACAACGTCGAGTTCGCCACCAAGCAAAACGGCCTGGCTGGAATGGATGCGCGCCTGAAGATGAATTCACCGCTGCATGTGCGCCACATCGACAACCTCGCCAAGGCCGCGGCTGCGGGCGAGTTTGTCTACAAGGGCCGCGGCTCCACCGCCCAGGCCTCTTTCACCGCCGGTGAGTGCGCCATGATCCAGACGTCCTCGGGTTTCTATGGCGACGTGGCCAAGAACGCCAAGTTCGCCTACGGTCTGGCCCCCCTGCCCTACTACGCCGACGTGAAGGGCGCGCCACAAAACACCGTGATCGGTGGCGCCTCGCTGTGGGTCATGGCGGGCAAGAAGCCCGCCGAATACAAGGGCGTGGCCACGTTCTTCGACTTCCTGTCGCAGACCAAGGTGCAAGCAGCCAGCCACCAGCGCACGGGCTACCTGCCCATCACCCTGGCGGCCTATGACCTGACCGACAAGTCGGGCTTCTACCAGAAGAACCCCGGCACCGATGTGGCCGTGCAGCAGATGGTGCGCAAGGTGACCAACAACTCGCGCGGCATCCGCCTGGGCAACTATGTGCAAATCCGCACCATCGAGGACGAAGAACTCGAGCAGGTGTGGTCGGGCAAGCAATCGGCCCAGACCGCACTGGATTCGATCGTGAAACGCGGCGACGAATTGCTGGCCCGCTTTGAGCGCGCCAACAAGGGCAAGTAAGCCACTGGCAGCCCCGCATGGCGCGGGGCGCGGTGGCGGCCTGGTCCCGCAGCCTGGTCCCGCAGTGCCGGGGACGCAAGGTACAGGGCAAAATAGCGCCACCCGATGCGGCCCCGGCCCCATTTTTATTTGTTTCTGAGGCCGCGCTTGTGCGCAAGCCCAGCCCCATCCGCCGCGCCCCGCAAGGGCCCCGGCGGATGTTTTATTGTGAAATCCCATGGAAAAACGCGTACTTTTCCGCTCCCGATGGCTCCCCTGGGTGCTGCTCATGCCCCAACTCGTCATCATTGGCGTCTTTTTCTTCTGGCCCGCCAGCCAGGCGGTGCTGCAGTCGCTGCAGGTGCAGGACGCCTTTGGCATGTCAACCGAATGGGTGGGGCTGGAAAACTTCCGCAACCTGCTGGACGACCCGACCTACCTGAACTCGTTCCAGCGCACCGCCTTCTTTTCCGTGCTGGTGGCTGCAGTGGGCATTGTGGTGTCGCTGGTTCTGGCAATTTTTGCCGACCGCATCGTGCGCGGCGCCATGGTTTACAAAACCCTGCTGATCGTTCCCTACGCGGTTGCGCCGGTGATCGCCGGGGTGTTGTGGATCTTCATGTTTTCGCCGTCGATCGGCGTGGTGTCGTATTTTCTGGGCAAGCTGGGCTACAGCTGGAACCACCTGATGAGCGAAAACCAGGCCATGGGCCTGATCGTTGCGGCCTCGGTGTGGAAGCAGATTTCCTACAACTTCCTGTTCTTTCTGGCGGGCCTGCAATCCATCCCCAAATCGCTGATTGAAGCCGCATCCATTGACGGCGCCGGCCCCTGGCGCAGGTTCTGGAATATCCAGCTGCCTTTGCTGTCGCCCACCACGTTCTTCCTGCTGGTGATCAACATTGTTTATGCGTTCTTCGACACCTTCGGGATCATCGATGCGATGACCAGCGGCGGCCCCGGCCAGTCCACCACCATCCTGGTCTACAAGGTGTTCCTGGACGGCTTCAAGGCGCTCGATCTGGGCGGATCGGCGGCGCAGTCCGTTGTTCTGATGATCATCGTGGTGGCCTTGACCGTGGTGCAGTTCCGCTATGTCGAAAAGAAGGTGCAGTACTGATGCCTGCCGCTCTGATCACTTCACCCTGCCCTTTTGACGCTCTGGAGGCCTTCCATGGTTGACCGCAGTCCCTGGCTTACCGTGCTGTCGCACGCCGTGATGATTCTCGGTGTGATGGTGGTGGCCTTCCCCCTTTACCTGGCCCTGGTGGCCTCTACGCACACGGCCGCAGATATCGTGCAGGCCCCCATGCCACTGCTGCCCGGCGGTGAAATGTGGGCCAACTACAAAGCCGCGCTGTTTGGCTCGGGCAAGCTTGGCTCCAACACCAATGTGGTCCACATGATGTGGGTGAGCTTCGTGACCGCCATCATCATCACTGTGGGCAAGATCGCTATCTCGCTGCTGTCGGCCTTTGCCATCGTGTATTTCCGCTTTCCGTTCAAGATGCTGTGCTTCTGGGCCATCTTCCTGACGTTGATGCTACCCGTGGAAGTGCGCATCCTGCCCACCTACAAGGTCGTGGCCGACTTGGGCCTGCTCAACACCTACGGCGGGCTGACCCTGCCGCTCATCGCATCGGCCACCGCCACGTTCCTGTTTCGGCAGTTCTTTCTGACGGTGCCGGACGAGTTGGTGGAAGCCGCCCGCATGGACGGTGCCGGCCCCATGCGCTTTTTCAAGGATGTGCTGGTGCCACTGTCCAAGACCTCGATCGCCGCGTTGTTCGTGATCCAGTTCATCTATGGCTGGAACCAGTATTTGTGGCCGCTGCTGATGACCACCACCGAAGACATGTACCCCGTGGTGATCGGCATCAAGCGCATGGTCGGCGGTGGCGGCGAAGCCTCCATCGACTGGAACATCGCCATGGCCACGGCCATCCTGGCCATGCTGCCACCAGCTGCCGTGGTGATCCTGATGCAAAAGTGGTTCGTGAAGGGCCTGGTGGACACCGAAAAGTAAGCCCCGCCCCACACCGCTTTTTGAAATACTGAACCCCATCCGTTTATGGCATCCATCTCTCTCAAAAACGTCGTCAAACGTTATGGCCACGGCAAAACTGCCGTGCCCGTGCTCCATGGCATCAATGCAGAAATCAGCGACCGCGAATTCATCGTGATCGTGGGCCCTTCGGGCTGCGGCAAGTCCACGCTGCTGCGCATGGTGGCCGGCCTGGAAGAAATCTCGGGCGGTGACATTGCCATTGGCGGGCGCGTGGTCAACAACCTGGAACCCGCCGAGCGCGACATCGCCATGGTGTTCCAGAACTACGCGCTGTACCCGCACATGACCGTGTTCGACAACATGGCCTACGGTCTCAAGATCAAGAAGGTGCCTATCGCCGAGATCAAGGTGCGCGTGGACAAGGCCGCCAAGATCCTGGAACTGGGCCACCTGCTCGAGCGCAAGCCGCGCGAGCTCTCGGGCGGCCAGCGCCAGCGCGTGGCCATGGGCCGCGCCATCGTGCGCCAGCCGCAGGTGTTTTTGTTCGACGAGCCGCTGTCCAACCTCGACGCCAAGCTGCGTGCGCAAACCCGCATCGAAATCCAGAAACTGCACCGAGAGCTGGGCATCACCAGCCTGTTCGTCACGCACGACCAGGTCGAAGCCATGACGCTGGCGCAGCGCATGATCGTCATGAACGCTGGCGTGATGGAGCAGTTCGGCACGCCCGAAGAGGTCTATCACACGCCGGCATCGATTTTTGTCGCCAGCTTCATTGGCTCGCCGCCCATGAACCTGCTGCGCCATGCGCCCAACAGCAAGCCCGGCACCATTTTGGGCATTCGCCCCGAACACCTGGACATCACCTCGGCAGGCTGGGAGGTGCGCGTGGACACGGTCGAGCTGCTGGGCGCCGAGCGCCTGGTGTACGCCACCATGGGGGGTGACAGCCTGATCGTGCGCATTGAAGAAGGCAGCGCCGCGCCCAAGGCGGGCGACACCATCCATGTCACGCCCCGTGAAAACCGCCTGCACTGGTTTCATGCCGAGACCGGCAAACGCCTCTGACCCGGCCCGTCGGATTCACCGCATGACTTCCTCCTGGCCTTATCCCCGCTGGATCGCCCACCGCGGTGCCGGCAAGCTGGCACCCGAGAACACCATGTCGGCCTTCCGGCTGGGGGCCCAGCACGGTTACCGCATGTTCGAATGCGACGCCAAGCTCAGCGCCGATGGCGTGCTGTTTCTGCTGCACGACGCCACGCTGCAGCGCACCACCAATGGCCAGGGCACGGGCGGCGAGCGGCCTTGGTCTGCGCTGTCTCAACTCGATGCCGGAAGCTGGCATTCCCGCGCCTTCGCTGGCGAGAGCCTGCCCACACTGGAGGCGCTGGCGCGCTGGTGCCTGGCCAACCATTACTGCCTGAATGTGGAAATCAAACCCACCCCTGGCGCCGAAGCCGCCACAGGCCGCGCCGTGGGCGAGTTGCTGGCACGCATCTGGCCCGCCACGGCCGTGCCGCCCTTGCTGACCTCGTTCAAGCCAGACGCACTGGCAGCGGCCCAGGCCGCTGCTCCGCAGCTGCCACGCGGCCTGCTGGTCGATACCCTGCAAGACGACTGCCTGGCCCTGGCGCAGCAATTAGGCTGCCAGGCGCTGGTGTGCAACCACGCGCTGTGGAATGTCGCCCTGGTACAACAGGTCCACGCATTGGGTATGCGCGCCCTGAGCTACACGGTCAACGACGAATGGGCGGCCCAACGCCTGATCGACCTGGGCACCGACGGCATCATCACCGACCGCGTCGATCTGTTCAGCCCGGCCGATCAGTGAGCCGTCAGGTGCCGCGCCGCAGCGGCCCGGCACCCGCACCGAATCGGCGCTCAGCCCCGCCAGCCACGCACCAGCACCCACTGGCAGGTGGCGCAGCCCAACACCAGCGCCGCATAGGTCAGCATCTTGCCGTCGCGGCCCAGCACGACCAACCCAGCCACCAGCACGGCGCAGCCAACCACAAAATTGATAGCTACTTGCGCACGCCAGGAAAGCGCCAACGCCCCTTTTGATCGAATCAAGCGCCCACCCAGCACCAGCAAAACGGCCAGCGCCGCAGCGGGCGCCATGAAATTCACGGCGTGATAAAGAGCGTCCAGCGGACCCATAAACGTGACCCAGATCAAGGCTTAGGCAAACACGGTGCCTGATGCCGAGAACAATTTTATAATCGGCGTCTATGGCAGTCTGGGCCCTCGGCATCAACCACACCACCGCGCCGCTCGATCTGCGCGGTAAATTCGCGTTTGCGCTTGACCAGATCACGCCCACGCTGCAGGGGTTGCGCCAGTCGCTGGGCCAAAGCAGCCGCCACAACGGCGTCGAAACCGCCATCATTTCCACCTGCAATCGCACCGAAATCTATTGCGCCGGCGAGCAGGCGGCCATGGACCACACGCTGGGCTGGCTGGCGCAAAGCGGCGGCGTAAGCCCCGCGCTGCTGCGCTCGCACTCCTACACCCTGGAAGACAGCCTGGTGGCACGCCACGCTTTTCGCGTGGCCAGCGGGCTTGACTCGATGGTGCTGGGCGAGGCCCAGATTCTTGGGCAGATGAAAAACGCCGTGCGTGCCGCCGAAACGGCGGGCGCCCTGGGCACCACGCTCAACCAGCTGTTCCAGCGCAGCTTTGCTGTGGCCAAAGAGGTGCGCACCAGCACCGAAATCGGCGCGCACAGCATCAGCATGGCCGCCGCCGCTGTGCGCCTGGCGGGCCAGTTGTTTGAAGACCTCTCCGAGATCCGCGTGCTGTTTGTCGGCGCGGGCGAAATGATCGAACTGGCGGCCACGCATTTCGCCGCCAGGAACCCCCAGTCCATTGCCATCGCCAACCGCACGCTGGAGCGCGGCGAGAAGCTGGCCACCCGTTTTGGTGGCGAGGTGATGCGCCTGTCGGACCTGCCCGAGCGCCTGCACGAGTTCGACGCCATCATCAGCTGCACCGCCAGCACCCTGCCCATCATCGGCCTGGGTGCCGTGGAGCGTGCCCTCAAAAAACGCCGCCACCGCCCCATGTTCATGGTGGACCTGGCCGTTCCGCGCGACATCGAGCCCGAGGTCAAGGCCCTGGGCGACGTGTACCTGTACACCGTGGACGACCTGGCCAGCGTGGTGCAGACCGCCCAGGCCAACCGCCAGGCGGCCGTGGCGCAGGCCGAAGCCATCATCGATGCCGGGGTGCAGAGCTTCATGCACTGGATGGAGCTGCGCAGCCCCGCAGGTGCCGCAGGCGGCGTGGTGCCCCTGATCCAGCAGATCAACGCCCAGGCCGACGAGTGGCGCGCCCTGGAGATCGCGCGCGCCAAAAAGCTGCTGGCCAAAGGCGAAGATGTCGATGCCGTGCTGGAGGCCCTTTCGCGTGGTCTTGCCCAGAAGATGCTGCACGGCACCATGGCCGAGTTGCGGGCAGGCGACGCCGACCTGCGCGCCCAGACTGCGCAGACCGTCTCGCGCCTGTTCCTGCGCTCGCAAAGCAAGACCGGCCTGTAGCGCCGCTCATACTGCCTTGGCCTGCCCGTCCATGGGGGGTTCGGGGCAACACTGGCTCGGCAGCGCCTGCTGCCCGTTGTTTCCCTTTGCTTGAAAGTCCGGCCCATGGCCCACGCACACAAAATCGTCCTTCCCTTCCTCCTGGGTTTCGCCCTGGCGGCCTGCCCACTGGCACAGGCCGGCTCCACATTGGCGGTGGAGATGGGCTGCTACAGCTGCCACAGCAACGCCTACCACCCCAACGCGCCCAGCTTTGCGCAGCTGGCCAGCCACACCGCCAAGCACCGCGGCGAAGCCGGCGCCGAAGACCACCTGATCACCGAGTTGCGCAAGCCGCGCCTGGTGGGCCGCATTGGCGCCCACGAACACCTGAGCGAAGAAAGCGCCCGGGGCCTGGCGCGCTGGATCCTGGACGGAGCCCACTGAGCCTTCGCCCCCGGTTGTCACGGCCCATTGCCTGATTGGCAACCTGTCTTCGATGGGCAGCCGTTCGCACGGGGTCTGGCCGGCCTTGGGCATGCCGAAAGGCTGTACCCGCTGAGCGCCCAGGCTTCGACGATCCAGAACAGATGGTGCGAAGTATCTGTGACCCTTGAATATTTAGGCGAAATAGACCATTTGCCCATACCAGATAAACGCGAGCAGCTACGTTTTTAGTAGCAACAATAACGATTAAAAATGAAACCCTTTCTCCGAAGCCAGCTGGAACGCTATGCGCAGCGTCTGGGCGAACTGGATTTTTTGCTCTCGCGCGAAGACATCATGGCCGACATGGCGCAATACCGCGTGCTGTCGCGCGAACATGCGGAGGTCACCCAGGTCGCCGGCCGCTATGCCCGTTTTGTGCAGTGCGAAGCCGACCTGGCCGGAGCGCGCGAGATGCTGGCCGACCCTGAGATGGCGGAAATGGCGCAGGAAGAAATCACCGCTGCCTCCGCCGAGCTGCGGCAGCTCGAAGACGAATTGCAGCGCCTGCTGCTGCCCAAAGACCCCGACGACGCACGCAACGCGTTTGTCGAAATCCGGGCGGGCACGGGTGGTGATGAATCGGCGCTGTTTGCGGGCGACCTCACGCGCATGTACATGCGCTACGCCGACCGCGTGGGCTGGAAGGTCGAGGTCATCAGCGAAAACGCGGCCGAGCTGGGGGGTTACAAGGAAATCGTGCTGCGCATCGAAGGTGACCACGTTTACGGCGCACTGAAGTTCGAATCGGGCGGCCACCGCGTGCAGCGCGTGCCCGCCACCGAAACCCAGGGCCGCATCCACACCAGCGCCTGCACCGTGGCCGTGATGCCCGAACCCGACGAGACCGAGGCCATCAAGCTCAACCCGGCCGATCTGCGCATCGACACCTTTCGCGCCAGCGGCGCGGGCGGCCAGCACATCAACAAGACCGACTCGGCCGTGCGCGTGGTGCACTTGCCCACCGGCATCGTGGCCGAGTGCCAGGACGGCCGCAGCCAGCACAGCAACAAGGCCAAGGCCCTGCAGGTGCTGCAGGCGCGCATCCAGGAGAAAGAGCGCAGCGAGCGCGCCGCCAAAGAGGCCGCGCTGCGCAAGGGCCTGATCGGCAGCGGCGACCGCAGCGACCGCATCCGCACCTACAACTTCCCGCAGGGGCGGCTGACCGACCACCGCATCAACCTCACGCTCTACAAGGTGCAATATGTGATGGATGGCGACCTGGCCGAGGTGCTGCAAGCACTGGCGCATGCACGCGAAGCCGAGCAGCTCGAAGAGCTGGAGATGGGCGCCTCCATCCAAGGCGGACAATGATTTTTAATGAAATCGGGCTGTAGCCCTTTTTGCATAAGCGCAAGCAGCTATCAAAAATAGAGTGAACACATCAACCCCCACCCTGGCGCAGGTTCTGACGCAGGCCCGCACCCTGGGCCTGGAACGCATCGATGCACAGATGCTGCTACTGCACGCCATGGGCCGCCCCGATGCAGGCCGCGCCTGGCTGCTGGCGCATGACACCGATGCGCTGGAGCCCGCAGTGCAAGAAGCATTCATGGCCCTGTGCCAACGCCGCGCAGCCGGAGAGCCCGTGGCCTACCTGACCGGGCGCAAAGAGTTTTATGGCCTGCCGCTGGTCATTGACGCCCGCGTGCTCGACCCGCGCCCCGACACCGAGACGCTGGTGGACTGGGCCCTGGAAGTGATCGCACCCCTGACCGACCCGCTGCACCCGCCACGCATCGTGGACCTGGGCACCGGCAGCGGCGCGATTGCGCTGGCCTTGCAGCACCAGCGCCCCACAGCCCAGGTGCTGGCCGTGGATGCCAGCTCCGATGCCCTGGCCGTGGCGCAAGCCAATGCACAGCGCCTGGCGTTGCCCGTGCGGTTTGCACGGGGCCACTGGCTGGACGGTGTCGAAGGCCGGTTTGACGCCATCGTCTCCAACCCGCCCTACATTCCGGCGGCCGACCCGCACCTGGCCGCGCTGACCCACGAACCCCTGCAGGCCCTGGCCAGCGGTGCCGACGGACTCGACGACATCCGCACCATCGTGACCCAAGCCCCCGCGCATCTGGTGCCGGGCGGCTGGTTGCTGCTGGAACACGGGTGGGACCAGGCCGCCGCCGTCAGCACGCTGCTGCGAGAACAGGGCTTTGCGCAGGTGCAAAGCCGCAAAGACCTCGCCGGCATCGCGCGTTGCACCGGCGGGCAGTGGCCGACAGTGAAATAATCCCCCCATTGCGGGCCTTTTGCCCGTCAGCCCCCTACAAGGAGAACCCCATGAGCGACACCCAACAACGCATCGACGCCCTCGTGAAATCCAGCGACATCCTGCTGTTCATGAAAGGCAATGCCAGCTTTCCGATGTGCGGCTTTTCGGGCCGTGCCATCCAGATCCTCAAGGCCTGCGGCGTTGACACCAAGGCCCTGACCACAGTCAACGTGCTGGAAGACGAGGAAATCCGCCAGGGCATCAAGGAATACAGCAACTGGCCCACCATTCCGCAGCTGTATGTGAAAGGTGAGTTCATTGGCGGTTCGGACATCATGATGGAGATGTACGAATCGGGCGAGCTCAAGCAGCTGCTCGGCAGCGAGGGCTGAGCCACGCCGCAGGGCACACGTCCGCACCTCTAGTGCTGCAAGGCCGCCTGCGGGCGGCTTTGCCCGTTTTGACGTCGATTTGTCAGCGCTCGGGATCATCCTTTCCGTGCATTGGCGCTCACCCTGGCGGGCGCAATTGCGCAGCTCTGGGTGCTGCAAGCCGTACTGCAGTGCACGCGTGCGCCGCTACACTCACAAGGCCCGGCGAGTCTGCCGCCAGGCCCCGCCCGGCTTCTCCATCACCATGACCCTGACCCAAAGCCTGCTCATCATTGGCCTGCTCATCGCAGCCAGTGCATTCTTTTCGGTGGCCGAAATTTCGCTGGCTGCCGCACGCCGCCTGCGCCTGCGCCAGATGGCGGACGAGGGTGATGCACGCGCCGACCGGGTGCTGCGCCTGCAGGAGCAGCCAGGGGACTACTTCACCGTGGTGCAGGTCGGACAAAACGCAGTGGCCATTTTGGGGGGCATCGTTGGCGAAGGCGCGCTGAGCCCGCATTTCACGGCGCTGTCAGGGCTGTGGCTACCGGACGCCAGCGCCCAGACCGTCGGCTTTCTGGCGTCTTTCGTAGTCATCACGTCGCTGTTCATCCTGTTTTCCGACCTGTTCCCCAAGCGCCTGGGCATGGCCGAGCCAGAGAACATGGTGGTGCGGCTGGCCCAGCCCATGGTGTTCCTGATGACCGTGATGCGTCCGCTTGTGTGGTTTTACAGCAAGGGGGCGGACGCCCTGTTCCGCCTGCTGGGCATGTCGTCCCTGCGGGACGACCGCATCACCTCTGACGACATCCTGGCCATGATGGAAGCCGGTGCGCGGGCGGGCGTGCTGGCCGCGCGCGAGCAGCAGGTCATCACCAATGTGTTTGAGCTCGATACGCGCATGGTGTCTAGTGCCATGTCACCACGCGATCGCATTGCCTTTTTTCTGCGCGACGAGCCGGACGCCGTGATTCGCCTGCGCATCGCGGCCGAGCCCTTCTCGACCTACCCTGTGTGTGAAGGCGATATCGACCATGTGGTGGGCTATGTGGACGCCAAAGACCTGTTTCAGCGTGTGCTGAACAACCAGCCCATTTCGCTGGCCGACGACAGCCTGGTGCGCAAGGTGCTGATCGTGCCCGACCGCCTCACCTTGTCCGAGGTGCTGGAACAGTTCCGCCAGGTGCACGAGGATTTCGCCGTCATCGTGAACGAATACAGCCTGGTGGTGGGCGTGGTGACGCTGAACGACGTGATGAGCACCGTCATGGGCGATCTGGTGGGATCGGCCGACGAAGAGCAGATCGTGCGGCGCGACGAGAACTCGTGGCTCATCGATGGCGTCACCCCGGTGGAAGACGTGTTGCATGCGCTGGGCCTGGACGAACTGCCGCACAGCGACGACTACGAAACCCTGGCCGGCTTCCTGATGGTGATGCTGCGCCGCGTTCCCCGACGCACCGACAGTGTGAGCTGGGGCGGCTACAAATTCGAGGTGGTGGACGTGGACAGCTTTCGCGTTGATCAGGTGATGGTGTCGCGCCTGAAACCAGTACCCCTGGAAAACAGCGGCCCTGTAGACCCTGCCGCAACGGCCGCACCCTGATCCACCTTGTGCCCGCGCCCGCACCCGTCACCCTGATGAATCAGGCCGCTGCGGGTTTCTCGTTGAAATGCCAGTTGCGCTGGGCACCAAACACGGCATCGGGATAGGGCGAGCGGCCCCGGCTGCCGTTGTAGCGGCCCAGCGCCAGGAAAAGGTCGCCGCGCTCGCGGTCGATGTAGTGGCGCAGGATCACACAGCCAAAACGCAGGTTGGTCTGCATGTGAAACAGTTTGCCCGGGTCGCCATCACCAATCACGCGCGTCCAGAAGGGCATGACCTGCATGTAGCCACGAGCCCCCACGCTGGACACGGCGAACTTGCGAAAGGCGCTCTCGACCTGAATGAGCCCCATGACCAGCGACACATCGAGCCCCGCGCGCTTGGACTCGTACCACACCGTCTGCAGGAAGTCGCGGCGCACTTCCCATTCAGGCTTGCGACGGCGCAAACGGTCGCTCATGGTGCCCAGCCAGCGCAAATAGTGCAGACGCGCTTCGGTGCTGAAGAACTGCGGCTCGGGCGGGCCAAAGTTGCCCACCGCCGATGTCAGCGCCGTACGCACCGAATCCATCAACGGCTCTTCCAGCTGACTGCCTGCGTGGGCCTGCGCAGGCGCCCCCAGCCATGCGGCAGGTGCCGCAAGTGACACCAGGCACGCACGCCGGGAAACACCGGTCAGCCCGGTAGGGGCCGAGGCGCTTGCAGACAGATCGCGCTCCCTTGTCATACGACCATGCGCCCCTTCACATGAGTCAGGATATCGGCCACGGCCACTTTGGAGGCTGTGGCGTCGCGGCGGTGCTGGTACTCGACCACGCCTTCCTTGAGGCTCTTGTCGCCAACGGTGACGCGGTGTGGCACGCCAATCAGCTCCCAGTCGGCAAACATCGCGCCGGGGCGCTCGCCGCGGTCGTCCAGGATCACGTCGACGCCAGCGGCCAGCAAATCGGCATACAGCGACTCGGCCGTGGTCTTGACCGCTTCGCTGCGGTCCATGCCCACGGGGCAGATGACCACGGTGAAGGGTGCAATCGCATCGGGCCAGATGATGCCGCGCTCGTCATGGTTCTGCTCGATCGCTGCAGCAGGCAGGCGGGTAATGCCGATGCCGTAGCAACCCATCTCCAGCGGCTGGGGTTTGCCGTTTTCGTCCAGAAAGGTGGCGTTCATGGCGCGGCTGTACTTGGTGCCGAGATAGAAGACATGGCCCACTTCGATGCCGCGCTCAATGGCAAGTTCCCCCTGGCCATCCGGCGAGGGGTCGCCCGCCACCACATTGCGCAGATCGGCCACGGCGTCTGGCTCGGGCAGGTCACGGCCCCAGTTCACGCCGGTGGTGTGGAAATCCGCTTCATTGGCGCCGCAGATCCAGTCGGCCATCAGCGTGACTTCACGATCTGCCACGATTTTGAGCGGCTTCTTCAAGCCGATGGGCCCCAGATAACCGGGCTTGCAGCCAAAGTGCTCGTCAATCTCGCCCAGGGTTGCGAAGCGGAAGCCCTCCAGCCCCGGCACCTTGGCCACCTTGATCTCGTTCATGTCGTGGTCACCACGCAGCAGCAGCAACCAGACCTGGGTTTTGACAATCTCGCCCGCCGCGTTGGTCTCGTCGGTGGCCAGCACCAGCGATTTGACGGTGGTCTTGAGCGGCACGCCCAGCAACTCCGCCACGTCGGCGCAGGTGCTCTTGCCGGGCGTTGCGACCTTGGCCATCCCCTGTGTCGCCGCGCCACGCGCTCCCGAAGGGGCCAGCGCCTCGGCCTTTTCCATGTTGGCGGCATAGTCGCTCTGGGGGCAGTAAACGATGGCGTCTTCACCCGTGGCGGCAATCACCTGGAATTCCTCGCTCAGGTCGCCACCAATGGCGCCGCTGTCGGCCGCCACGGCACGGTAGGTGAGGCCGAAACGGTCAAAGATGCGCCGGTAGGCTTGGGCCATGACCTGGTAGCTGGCCTTGGCCGAGACCTGGTCGCGGTCGAAGCTATAGGCGTCCTTCATGGTGAACTCGCGCCCACGCATCAGGCCAAAGCGGGGCCGGCGCTCATCACGGAACTTGGTCTGGATCTGGTAGAAGTTCTTGGGCAACTGCTTGTAGCTGCGTAGCTCCTGGCGTGCGATGTCAGTGATCACTTCTTCGCTGGTCGGCTGCACCACGAAATCACGGCCATGGCGATCCTGGATGCGCAGCAGCTCAGGGCCCATCTTCTCAAACCGCCCCGTTTCTTGCCACAGCTCTGCCGGCTGAACCACGGGCATGACCAGCTCCACCGCACCGGCACGGTTCATTTCCTCGCGCACGATGGCCTCGACCTTGCGGATCACCCGAACGCCCATGGGCATGTAGCTGTAGATGCCAGCGCCCAGCTTCTTGATCAGCCCCGCCCGCATCATGAGTTTGTGGCTGACCACTTCGGCATCGGCCGGAGCTTCCTTGAGGGTGGAGATAAAGAATTGGGAGGCTTTCATCGGAATCGATTTCAGGCAGAACAGACCAGCCCACTTGCCGCGCACTAGGCGCCGTGCATAATGGACACAGTTTAAAAATTTGGGGTTTGATTATGCTTGACCGGGACGGCTTTCGGCCGAACGTCGGCATCATCCTGCTCAACCAGAAGAACCAGGTGTTCTGGGGCAAACGCATTCGCACCCACAGCTGGCAGTTTCCGCAAGGTGGCATTGACCGGGGCGAAACCCCCGAGCAAGCCATGTTTCGTGAGCTGCATGAGGAGGTGGGACTGCATCCCAACCATGTGCGCTTGGTCGCCCGTACGCGGGACTGGTTGCGCTATGAGGTGCCTGACCGGTACATCCGCCGCGATGCGCGCGGTCATTACAAAGGCCAGAAACAAATCTGGTATCTGCTTCAACTGGTGGGCCACGATTGGGATCTGAACCTTCGGGCCACCGACCATCCCGAGTTCGATGCCTGGAGATGGCACGACTATTGGGTGCCGCTGGATGTGGTGGTCGAGTTCAAACGCGGCGTCTATGAGATGGCCTTGACCGAACTCGCCCGGTACCTTCCACGTCATGAGCAGCGCAATCGCTACCTTCGCAGTGGCATGCGGGCGCGCGACATGGATCCACAAGGCGGCCCCATGCACCGCGCGGGATCTTTGTTGTTGAACCCCGGAATGGAACTGCCGCCCGGCGCAAGTTTTGACCCGGATCCGCAAAACAGTGTGCCGGCAGAGCTGGAAGCCTTGCCCTACCCCGGCATCGCGCCACGCTCGATTTAAATCTTTTGTGCGCAGGGCAAGCCCGCCTGCGGGGCCCGTGCGACACCTGGCTTGCGAATGCGGCCTTCCCTCTGAACGGCCTATCCAGGTTACCTAGGCATTGACAAGGCGCGTCAAGCCGCTGAAAGAACCAGGTTGTCGCGGTGCACCATCTCCGACTCGGCGACATAACCGAGCAGCTTTTCAAACTCAGAAGACGGTTTGCGGCACAAAAGCCGCGCCTCCGCGCTGGCGTAGTTGGCCAGTCCGCGAGCGATTTCCCGGCCCGACGGATCGCGCACCGCAATCACTTCGCCACGCGAAAAATCGCCCTCCACTGCCGTCATTCCGATGGGCAGCAGGCTTTTGCCCTCATCGCGCAGCTTTGCGGCAGCACCGGCGTCCACCACCACAGCGCCCCGCATTTGCAGATGGTCAGCCATCCACTGCTTGCGGGCCTGTGTTTTGGCCGTCTGGGCCACCAGCAGCGTACCGAGCGCTTCGCCCTGCACCAGCCGCACCAAGACATTCTCTTCACGACCCCAGGCAATGACGGTGGAAGCCCCCGACCCTGCCGCCCGCTTGGCAGCCAGAATCTTGGTGATCATTCCACCCTTGCCAATGCTGGAGCCCGCCCCGCCGGCCATGGCTTCCAGAGCCAGATCGCCCGCCTGGGCTTCATGCACAAACTGGGCCGATGGGTCTTTGCGCGGATCTGCCGTGTAGAGCCCCTTTTGGTCCGTGAGGATGACCAGCGCATCCGCCTCGACCAGGTTGGCCACCAGCGCACCGAGGGTATCGTTGTCACCGAATTTGATTTCGTCCGTGACCACGGTATCGTTTTCATTGATCACGGGAACCACGCCAAGGCGCAGCAGCGTCAGCAAGGTCGAGCGCGCATTGAGGTAGCGCTCACGATCAGCCAGATCGGCGTGGGTGAGCAGCACCTGTGCGCTGCCCATGCCCTGCTCGCGCAGCTTGGTCTCGTACATCTGCGCCAGTCCCATCTGCCCCACCGCCGCAGCAGCCTGCAGTTCGTGGATTTCCTGGGGGCGCGCAGTCCAGCCCAGGCGCTTCATGCCTTCCGCAATCGCACCGCTGGACACCATCACCACTTCGCGTGGAACACCGCCCTCGCCGCGCACGAGCGCAGCCAGCTGGCGACTCCATTCGCCGATGGCGGTTTCATCAAGGCCGCGCCCCTCGTTGGTCACTAGACTGGAGCCCACTTTCACCACAATGCGACGGGCATCGCGCAATACGCTGGAAACCATTTTTTGAGTCATTTTGACCGCTGGCGCCTATGGATAAAGCGCAAGCAGCTATTATTTATATAGCAAAATAAGCAGCCTGAACAGCCAACGGTATCAAACGGCGGCATCTCCAGCAAACCGTGGATCCACTTCCACCGGCTCGTTTTCGATCCGTTGTTCGGACTGCACATGGCGGAAGATCGCATGGATCAGCGGCTCACAACCCTCGCGCGTCAGTGCAGAGATTTCGAACACCGGCCCTTTCCATTTGAAGCGCTTGACAAAATCCTTCACGCGCGCCTCCCGCTCCTCCTTTGGCACCATGTCCAGCTTGTTCAGCACCAGCCAGCGTGGCTTGCTGTAGAGCTTCTGGTCGTATTTTTTCAGCTCGTTCACGATGGCCTTGGCCTGGGCCACCGGGTCCACCGCATCATCGAAAGGCGCCAGATCCACAATGTGCAGCAGCAGCCGGGTGCGTTGCAGGTGGCGCAAGAATTGGTGGCCAAGTCCGGCCCCCTCCGAGGCACCCTCAATCAGACCAGGAATATCGGCCACCACAAAGCTCTGCTCAGGCCCCACGCGCACCACCCCGAGATTCGGGTGCAGCGTGGTGAAGGGATAGTCGGCAATCTTGGGGCGCGCGTTCGATACCGCGGTGATGAAGGTGGATTTGCCCGCGTTGGGCATACCCAGCAGCCCGACATCGGCAAGCACCTTCAATTCCAGCTTGAGATTTTTCTTCTCACCCGGCCAGCCCGGGGTCTTTTGACGCGGAGCGCGGTTGATTGCGCTTTTGAAGCGCATGTTGCCAAAACCACCATCCCCGCCCTTGGCGATGGTGACCACCTCCCCGGGCGTCAGCAACTCATACAGCACCTCGCCCGTTTCGGCGTCGGTAATGATGGTGCCCACCGGCATCTTCAGGGTGATGTCGGTGCCAGCGGCGCCAAACATGTCGGAGCCCATGCCGTGTTCACCCCGTTTGGCTTCATGGCGACGCGAATAGCGGAAATCCACCAGAGTATTGAGATTGGGGTCGGCCACGGCAAATACATGCCCCCCACGCCCGCCGTCTCCGCCATTGGGGCCGCCGAATTCCTTGTATTTTTCGTGCCGGAACGACACGCAGCCATTGCCACCATCACCTGCGGCAATGTCAATAAAGGCTTCATCGACGAACTTCATGGGATATCCAGTTTACAAAAGAGCGCAACGCAGGCGGGCAACCCCTCCTGAAAGCACAAAGCCCCGTCCATGCGGGGCACGCGGGCCAGCACCTTAGCACCAGCGCACGCCTTAAACAACAAAGCCCCGACAGGGCGGGGCTTCGATTGCTGCCAGAGGAATCAACCTCAGGCGGGAGTCACGTTGACCGTGGACTTGGACAACGCACCCTTGGTGCCAAACGACACGTGGCCGTCCACCAAGGCGAACAAGGTGTGATCCTTGCCGACTCCGACATTGCTGCCGGGGTGGAAGCGAGTGCCGCGCTGGCGCACGATGATCGAACCAGCACTGATCAGTTCACCACCGAACGCCTTGACACCCAGCATCTTCGGCTTGGAGTCGCGCCCGTTTCGCGTAGAGCCGCCGCCTTTTTTCTGTGCCATGACATCAGCTCCTTCTTAAGCAGCGATCACGCCGATTTGCAGTTCGGTGAACTGCTGACGGTGACCTTGACGTTTCTGATAGTGCTTGCGACGGCGCATCTTGAAGATGTGCACTTTGTCGTGCTTGCCGTGCGCCACAACGGTGGCTTTCACGGTTGCGCCGGACACCAGGGGAGTACCCACCTTCAGTTCAGCGCCGTTGCCGACAGCCAGAACCTGGTCGATCACAATTTCCTGGCCTACGTCCGCAGCAATCTGTTCTACTTTAATTTTTTCGCCGGAAGCAACGCGATACTGCTTGCCGCCGGTTTTTATGACCGCGTACATGTTGACCTCTTGATATGAGTTCTGCAGACGAATTTCCACAGAGCCAAAAATTATACCACCCTGGGAAATTTCAGCCACCCCCCGGCGTGCACTTGTGCCTCCGGCACATCAGCCACCGCCGGCGTGCACGCGGGCCTTCCTATAATCCGCAGCACTTTCTGCGTGCCACTCTATCTTGACATCCCCCCTCATCTCCGCCGCCACATCGCCGCTGACGATCATCACCGACGACATGCGCGAAGTGGACCAGGTCATTGCCCAACGCCTGACGTCCAGCGTGCCCTTGGTGGCACAAATCTCCCAGTACATCATCGCGGCCGGCGGCAAGCGTCTGCGCCCGGCCTTGCTGCTGCTGGTATGCGGCGCCTTGGGCTATCGCGAGCACCATCGATTCAGCCTGGCGGCAGTCGTTGAGCTGATTCACACCGCCACCTTGCTGCACGACGACGTTGTAGATGCGTCCACCCTTCGCAGGGGACGCGCCACGGCCAACCAGACTTTCGGCAATCCCGCGAGTGTTCTGGTGGGGGACTTTCTGCACACGCGCTCATTTCAAATGATGGTGGAAGCAGGAAGCATGCGCATCATGGAGGTGCTGTCCGAGGCCACCAATGTCATTGCTGAAGGCGAAGTATTGCAGTTGATGAACATGCACGACGCATCCCTCGATGAGGAGGGGTACCTGCAAGTTATTCGCTCGAAGACGGCCAAGCTCTTTGAAGCCAGCGCGCGGCTGGGCGCCATTCTTGCCAACAGCCCTCCAGAAATCGAAGAGGCCTGCGCCACCTATGGTCAAGCGCTCGGCACAGCGTTTCAGATCATTGACGACGTGCTGGACTATGACGGAAATGCCTCGGAAATGGGAAAAAACCTGGGAGATGACCTGCGCGAAGGCAAATCAACCCTCCCCCTCATTGTGGCCATGCAAAGAGGCAGCGCCGAGCAGGCAACCATTGTGAGACACGCCATCGAGGAGGGATCCACAGACCGCCTGGACGATGTGGTGACCATCGTGAGAATGACCGGAGCGCTCGAAGCAGCGCGCATTGCAGCCTTCTCGGAAGCCCGCCGAGCAATGGCCGCCGCAGAGCAATTGCCACCGGGCGCCCACTCAACGAGCTTGCTACAATTGGCAGCACAATTGCTGGAACGCCGCGCCTGAATTCCGCCAAATGCAGCCGGATCTGTGATCAGCGGCCCCAGTACACGGGGTGTAGCTTAGCCTGGTAGAGCGCTACGTTCGGGACGTAGAGGCCGGAGGTTCGAATCCTCTCACCCCGACCACTTTTCGAATAAATCAAGCACCCACCAGGGCAGTGTGGCGATACTGCCAATATGGCAGAGCTGTGTAGCGCGTGAGTGTTCGGGGGTGATAGGATGGTTTTTTTAACCACTACTTGCCCGGGTTACATGGCCGCTGTCGATACTGCCCAGAAAGAAACCTCCTCGGTAGCCCTGCCAGGATTGGGTCGCGCGCTGATGTCCGCGGGAAAGTTGACACAAAAATCCGCCGAAGATATTTACAAAAAGTCACAAGCGGGGCGTACCAGTTTTATCGCCGAGTTGACCGGCTCCGGCGCTGTGTCCGCTTCCGATTTGGCACACACGGTGTCGGCCGTTTTTGGCGCACCCTTGCTGGATCTGGATGCAATCGACCCCCTGCGACTTCCCAAAGATCTGCTGGACGCGAAGATTTGCAGTGCCTACCGGGTGGTGGTTCTCAGCAAACGAAACAACCGGCTCATCGTGGCCACGGCAGACCCAACGGATCAAGAGGCTGCCGAGAAGATCAAATTCACTACCCAAATGGGAGTGGACTGGATTATTGCGGAATACGACAAACTGAGCCGCCTGGTAGAAAGTAGCACCAAGTCCACCAGCGAATCCATGGATACGCTGATCAGCGGGGGAGGTGATTTTGAGTTCGATGACATCGCTATTGAAGAAGCCACAGAGAGCGCAGACACCGGAACCGAGGTAGAAGACGCTCCCATCGTCAAGTTCCTGCACAAAATGCTGCTGGATGCCTTCAATATGCGGGCATCTGATTTGCATTTCGAACCTTATGAGCACCAGTATCGGGTGCGGTTTCGTATCGATGGTGAACTGCGTGAAATTGCATCGCCGCCCATCGCCATCAAAGACAAGCTGGCATCCCGCATCAAGGTGATCTCGCGACTCGACATTTCCGAGAAACGGGTACCTCAAGACGGGCGAATGAAACTGAAGGTGGGGCCAGACCGGGTTATTGATTTTCGCGTCAGCACATTACCTACCCTGTTCGGCGAAAAAATCGTCATCCGTATCCTGGATCCCAGTAGCGCAAAACTCGGCATTGACGCCCTAGGTTATGAGGCCGTGGAGAAGGAGCGCCTCTTGGCAGCGATCGGGCGCCCGTATGGAATGGTCCTGGTTACCGGCCCCACCGGGTCGGGTAAAACGGTTTCGCTTTACACCTGCTTGAATCTACTCAACAAGCCTGGCGTCAATATCGCCACGGCGGAAGACCCCTCTGAAATTAACCTGCCGGGGGTCAACCAGGTCAACGTCAACGAAAAGGCGGGGCTTACCTTTGCAGTAGCCCTCAAGTCGTTTCTGCGCCAGGACCCGGACATCATCATGGTGGGTGAAATTCGGGATCTGGAGACTGCCGATATTTCCATCAAGGCAGCACAGACGGGGCACTTGGTTCTGTCCACTTTGCATACCAATGATGCTCCCACCACGTTGACTCGCATGCGCAACATGGGCATCGCCCCCTTCAACATTGCATCGAGCGTGATCTTGATCACGGCGCAGCGCCTGGCCCGCCGACTTTGCCCCATTTGCAAGACACCCGCTGATATTCCTCATGAAGCTTTGGTGGACGCCGGCTTCCCTGAGGATGAGATCGATGGTTCGTGGGTGACCTACCGCCCGGTGGGCTGCTCTGCCTGCAACAACGGGTACAAAGGTCGACTGGGGATTTATCAGGTCATGCCGATCACAGAAGAGATTCAGCGCATCATCCTGCGCGACGGTAGCGCGCTCGAAATTGCGGAGCAGGCAAAGCTGGAGGGCGTACGCTCTCTGCGCGATGCAGGGCTACATAAAGCGAAATTAGGTCTTACTTCTCTCGAAGAAGTGCTGGCAGTGACCAACGAATAAGTCAAGAACGAGGGAGCACCATGGCGACAGCAGCATCCAAACGCGATATCAAGGACTTCGTCTTTGAGTGGGAAGGCAAAGACCGCAACGGAAAGATAGTCCGGGGTGAGACTCGTGCCGTTGGCGAAAATCAGGTGCAGGCCATGCTGCGGCGCCAAGGGGTTTTCCCCACCAAAATCAAAAAACGCCGCATGCGCTCGGGCAAAAAGATCAAGCCCAAAGATATTGCTTTGTTCACCCGCCAGCTGGCCACCATGATGAAGGCCGGGGTGCCACTGCTGCAGGCATTCGATATTGTGGGACGCGGCAACACAAATGCCAGCGTGACCAAATTGCTCAATGATGTGCGGTCGGATGTTGAAACCGGCACATCCTTGAACGGCGCGTTTCGCAAGTACCCCATGTATTTTGACAGCCTGTATTGCAACCTGGTTGAGGCGGGCGAGGCAGCCGGTATTCTGGAAGCGCTTCTCGACCGTCTTGCCCTTTACATGGAAAAGACTGAGGCCATCAAGTCCAAAATCAAATCGGCGCTCATGTATCCGATTTCGGTGGTGATCGTGGCTTTTGTGGTGGTTACCGTGATCATGATTTTTGTGATTCCGGCCTTCAAGGAAGTATTCACATCGTTCGGTGCAGATTTGCCCGCACCAACGCTGTTCGTCATGGCCATCAGCGAAATATTCGTGAAGTGGTGGTGGTTGATTTTTGGTGTGCTGGGCGGTGGCTTCTATTTCTTCATGCAGGCCTGGCAGCGCAATGAAAAGGTCCAGATGTTCATGGACCGTCTGATGCTGCGCATGCCCATTTTCGGGGCGCTGGTTGAAAAATCCTGCGTTGCCCGCTGGACCCGCACGCTCTCGACCATGTTTGCGGCCGGCGTTCCGCTGGTGGAGGCCTTGGACTCGGTGGGCGGCGCCGCAGGAAATTCGGTGTATTCCATGGCCACCGACAAGATTCAGCAAGAGGTTTCTATCGGCACCAGCCTGACTGCCGCCATGGGCAATGCAAACATTTTCCCTTCCATGGTGCTGCAGATGTGCGCCATTGGGGAGGAGTCCGGCTCCATTGATCACATGCTGGGCAAGGCTGCGGATTTTTATGAAGCAGAGGTGGATGACATGGTGGCCGGGCTGTCTAGCCTGATGGAACCCATCATCATCGTATTTTTGGGCACCCTCATCGGAGGCATCGTGGTGTCGATGTATCTGCCCATCTTCAAGCTCGGTCAGGTCGTTTGATGGGCGTGGATCTCTGGGCAGAGCCCGCCATTGCGGGTGTTCTGGGCCTGCTGCTCGGCAGCTTTCTGAATGTCGTCATCCACCGATTGCCCAAAATGATGGAGCGCCAGTGGGCACAGGAGCATGCGGCGTTCGCTGCTGGCACCGATACACCACCGGCGCCAGCGCCAGGCGCTGAAGCAGCCTTCAATTTGTGGACACCCCGCTCACGCTGCCCGTCGTGCGGACATGTGGTGCAGTGGTATGAAAACATACCGGTGCTGAGCTATCTGTTTTTGCGCGGCCGCTGCTCGGCGTGCCATGTTCGCATCAGTGCACGCTATCCACTGGTGGAGATTCTCACTGCGGCGCTTTTTGCGTTCTGCGCCTATCGGTGGGGTTTGACGCCCACGGGCTTGGCCTGGTGCGGCTTTTCGGCAGCGATGGTGGCCCTGGCGTTTATCGACTGGGACACCACCTTGCTGCCCGACGACATTACGTTACCACTGCTCTGGGCGGGGCTGCTCGCGTCGGCGGGGCACTGGATTGACGTTCCCCTGTTGGCCTCTGTGACGGGTGCCGCAGCGGGGTACCTGTCCCTGTGGCTGGTTTACTGGGCCTTCAAGCTGGCGACCGGCAAGGAGGGCATGGGGTACGGTGACTTCAAGCTGTTTGCCGCCCTCGGCGCCTGGTTCGGATGGCAGGCGCTGGTTCCGATCATCTTGATGTCTTCTGTCATTGGCGCACTGGTAGGAATTGGTCTGAAGGTCTTCAACAACCTGCGCGAAGGCGGCTATGTTCCGTTCGGGCCGTTCCTCGTGGGCGCTGGCCTGACGGCCATGGTGTTCGGGCCCAATGCCATTTTGCAAACGGTGCTGAATCTGTTCGGTCTGTAATGATGCAACGGCCAATGCATGTGGGCCTGACCGGGGGCATTGGCAGCGGCAAGAGCACGCTGGGGCAGATGCTGCAGTCCTGTGGCGCAGCGCTGATCGATGCAGACGCGATTGCCCGCAGTGTCACCTTGGCTGGGGGCGCTGCCATAGCCGACATTCGGGCTGCCTTCGGGCAGGACGCCATTGACGCCACGGGCGCCATGGACCGCGCCCGCATGCGCACCCTGGCTTTTACCAACCCCCTGGCGCGCGCGCAACTTGAAGCCATCGTTCACCCCTGGGTGACACGCTTGGGCGATCAGCAAGCACGAGATGCCGCAACCGCAGGGCGTCGCGCCATCGTCTTCGATATTCCCCTGCTGGTGGAGTCGGGGCGCTGGGTGCGCAAGCTCGATGCCGTGGTGGTGGTGGATTGCAGCACTGAAACACAAATCCACCGCGTCATGGCGCGCAACGGCCTTCAGCGTGCAGCCGTACAAGCCATCTTGGACACACAGGCATCCCGCCCAGCCCGGCGCGCCGCCGCCGACGCCGTGGTTGTGAACGATGGCATCGCGTTGAACACCCTGCATGGCCATGCAGTGCAGCTTGCCCGCCTGTTCGGGCTATGATGCACCCGAGTTTTTTGCACCACCTTTCCCTGCCGTGCGCCACCGGCGTCAGAACATCCACTGAGCCCCCAGGAACCCGCCAGCGTGATCCTTTACGAATACCCCTTTAACGAACGCCTCAGAACCTATCTGCGGCTAGAGCAGTTGTTTCGCCGGCTGGGCGAGCTGATTCCGCGCCAGCATCCGCTGGACCACCACTTTGCCCTGGTCACCATTTTTGAGATCATGGACGTGGCCGCGCGTGCCGACCTCAAATCCGATGTTCTCAAGGACATCGAAAAACACAAGCACCAGCTCGACAGCTACCGGGGAAATCCCTCCATTTCAGAGGCAGCACTGGATGCCGTGGTGGCACAGCTGGACCACTGCTTCACCGCACTCAACCAGCAGACGGGAAAGTCGGGCCATGCCCTTACCGAGAACGACTGGCTGATGAGCATTCGCAGCCGGATGGGCATTCCCGGAGGCACCTGCGGCTTTGATCTGCCAGCCTACTACGCCTGGCAGCACAAGGACGTTTCAGTGCGCCAACACGCTCTGGAGCAATGGGCATCTACCCTCGCGCCCCTGGCAGAGTCGATTTACGTGCTGCTCAAGCTGTTGCGCGACACGGGAGTGCCCCAGAAGGTGGCAGCCGAGCGCGGCCAGTTTCAGCAAAACCTGCCCCAGGGCCGCACATTCCAGTTGCTGCGCCTGCGCATTGACCCGGCACTCGATCTGATTCCCGAGATCAGCGGCAATCGCCTGATTGTGTCGGTGCGCCTGATGCGGCAGGAACCCGATGGACGCCTGAATTCGTCCACCGACGATGCCGCGTTCGAGCTCACGCTCTGCGCCTGAAGCAGGCCCGCAGATGGCAACCACAATCCCACCGGGCGAAGCCGTGCGCCGTGTCACCTGCCCGCAGTGCGGCGGCGACAGCATCTACAGCGTCCAGAATCCTTATCGGCCTTTTTGCAGCGAGCGCTGCAAGCAGATGGACCTTGGCGCATGGGCCAGCGAAGAATTCCGCATGCCCGCGGAAGCACCGCCCGATGATGCGCAGCACGGTGATCCGCGCCATCAGCATTGATGGCCTCCGGCAACGGCCATCCGCGTGAATAAAGATGAAATACAGCTCTAGCGCTTATGCAATAAGCGCTAATAGCTATTATTTTAATAGCATTTGAGTTATTCCAGCAAACCCTGCTGGCCGCGCTCCTCGGCCAGCCACTGCAACACTGGATAGGCACCAGGCAATACAGGGTCCACCGTCAGCGGCATCTGCTGCCAGGCCATGGTCTGGCCTTCGCGCATCTCGAACTCTCCCGACCACTCCCACACCTTGCACCAGTGCAGGCGCACCAGGGCGTGCGGGTAGTCGTGCTCGGTCACTTTCCAGACGCTGGCGGGGCCAATGGTCACGCCCAGTTCTTCGATCAACTCGCGGCGCAGGGCCTGCTCTACCGTTTCGCCCGCTTCCAGCTTGCCGCCCGGAAACTCCCAATAACCGGCATAGGGTTTGCCAGGCGGGCGGGTGGACAAGAGCATGGCTCCATCGGCGCGCAGCAAAATGCCCACCGCCACCTCGGTGTGCTTGCGATCAACGGCGCCAGCTGGGGTTGGAGTCACCGCCTCAGTCACTGTGCCGCCCTGCGTAGTCGCGCGCAAACTGGTAGGCCACACGACCGCTGCGCGAGCCACGCTCCAGTGCCCACACCAGGGCTTCTGGGCGGGCTGCAGAAATGGCAGCCGCCGAGACACCGAGCGATGAGAGCCACTGGGCCACAATGGTCAGGTACTCGTCCTGGCTGAACGGATAAAAGCTGACCCACAGCCCAAAACGTTCTGACAAGGAAATTTTTTCCTCGACCGCTTCTCCGGGATGCACTTCGCCATCATCGGTGTGCGTATACGTCTGGTTTTCCGCCATGTACTCGGGCACCAGATGGCGCCGGTTGCTGGTGGCGTAGATCAGCACATTGGGCGTGGCCGCGGCCACCGAGCCGTCAAGAATGGACTTGAGGGCCTTGTAGCCGGGCTCGCCGTCTTCAAAGCTCAGGTCATCGCAGAAAACGATGAATTTCTCGGGCCGGGTGGACACCACGTCGACAATGTCGGGCAGATCCGTCAGGTCGGCCTTGTCCACCTCGATCAGGCGCAGTCCCTGCGCCGCATGGGCATTCAGGCAAGCCTTGATGAGCGAAGACTTGCCCGTGCCGCGCGCACCGGTCAGCAGCACGTTGTTGGCGGGCTTGCCTTGCACAAACTGCTGGGTATTGCGCTCGATCTTCTCCTTTTGCCCATCGATCTCCTTGAGGTCAGCCAGTTGCATGGCGGCCACATGGCGCACGGGCTCCAGCGTGCCATGCCCGCTGCTGCGCTTGCGGTAACGCCAGGCTATGGAAGCCGACCAATCGGGTGCGCCCAAGGGCTGGGGCAGCACGGATTCGATGCGCGCAATGAGTTGCTCGGCGCGCTCGATCAGGTGTTCAAATTTTTCGTTCATTTTGGCCTGTAGCGCTTATTGGTAAAGCGCTAGCAGCTATCATTTTTTAGATCGAATTTACGAACGGTAGTCCGCATTGATGGTGACGTATTCATGGCTGAAATCACAGGTCCACACCGTGTCCACAGCGTCGCCCCGGCCCAGCAGCACACGCACGGTGATTTCGCTTTGCTTCATCACACGCTGGCCGTCTTCCTCGCGGTAGGCAGGGTTGCGCCCGCCTTTCACGGCCACATGCACGTCGTCCAGGTAGAGGTCGATCCCTGTCTGGTCGAGGTCGGCGATACCCGCATAGCCCACCGCCGCCAGGATGCGGCCCAGATTGGGGTCGCTGGCATAAAACGCCGTCTTGACCAGGGGCGAGTGGGCGATGGCATAGGCGACCTGGCGGCATTCGTCGCCGGTCTTGCCGCCCTCCACCCGCACCGTGATGAACTTGGTGGCGCCTTCGCCGTCGCGCACAATGGCCTGGGCCAGCTTTTGCGCCACGCCCAGCATGGCGGCCTTGAGAGCCTGGCCTTCGGCGCTGGCAAGCGCCGTGATGGGGGCGTGCGCAGCCCTGTTGGTGGCGACCACCACGAAAGAGTCGTTGGTGGAGGTATCGCCGTCGATGGTGATGCGGTTGAACGAGCCATCGGCCAGCTCGCGCGCCAGTTGCTGCATCACCGAGGGATGCACGCAGGCGTCCGTGGCCATGAACCCCAGCATGGTGGCCATGTTGGGACGGATCATGCCGGCACCCTTGCTGATGCCGGTGATGGACACCGTGGCCCCGCCAATCTGCACCTGGGCCGAGAAGGCCTTGGGCAGCGTATCGGTGGTCATGATGCCTTCTGCCGCACGCGCCCAGTGGCCCGGCTGAGCGTCGGCAATGGCAGCGGGCAACCCGGCTTCAATGCGGTCATGGGGCAGCGGCTCCATGATCACACCGGTCGAAAAGGGCAGGATCTGCTCGGGCGCCACGTTGAGCTGGCGCGCCAGCGCAATGCAGGTGGCGCGCGCACGCACCAAACCGTCGGCACCCGTGCCTGCGTTGGCGTTGCCCGTGTTGATGACCATGGCGCGGATGGCCTGGCCACTGGCCAGATGTTCGCGGCTGATCTGCACCGGCGCAGCGCAAAAGCGGTTTTGCGTGAACACACCTGCCACGCTGGCACCTTCGTCGAGCAGAAACACGGTGAGGTCCTTGCGGTTGGCCTTGCGGACACCGGCCTCGGCAACACCGATACGAACGCCGGCGATCGCATGCAGATCGGCGGCAACGGGGGCGAGAAGATTGACGGGCATGGGGGTCTTTCTAAAAACTGCGGCCGATTATCCGGAAAACCGAGGCGCGCAAATGAAAACACGGGCCGAGGCCCGTGTCGTTTGGTGCTATTGCATCAGGCCAGTTTGCCGTGGCACTGCTTGTACTTTTTGCCGCTTCCGCAGGGGCATGGGTCGTTGCGCCCCACGCGCACGCCCTCAGGAATGGCATGGCCCACTGTCTGCGCGTCCACCGTGGTCTCCACTTCACCCGTTTCCGTGGGCGCCGTGTAAGTCACGTTGGCGATGCTCTCGGCGCGCTGCTCCATGTCCTGCGCGGCCTGGTCCAGCTGCGCTGGCGACTGCACCTGCACGGTCATGAGAATCTTCGTGACTTCGTTCTTGACCTGGTCGAGGAGCTGGCGGAACAACTCGAACGCTTCGCGCTTGTACTCTTGCTTGGGCTGCTTTTGGGCATAGCCGCGCAGGTGGATGCCCTGGCGCAGATAGTCCAGCGAGCTCAGGTGGTCGCGCCAGTTGGAGTCAAAGCTCTGCAAAAGCACCACACGTTCGAACTGCGTGAAGTTGTCACGTCCCACCTGCTCGATCTTGGAATCAAACGCAGCATGGGCCGCCTTCAGTACCCTGTCCAGAATTTCGTCGTCGGTGATGCTGTGCGCGCCCTCCACTTCCTGCTGCAGCGCAATCGGCACCTGCCATTCGTCGGCCAGCACTTTTTCGAGGGCAGGCAGATTCCATTGCTCCTCGACCGATTCTGCGGGAACGTACAGGCGCACCAGATCGGTGATGCAGTCCTCGCGCATGGCTGCAATCACATCAGACAGCTCGGCGGCATCCAGAATGTCGTTGCGCTGCTGGTAGATGACCTTGCGCTGGTCATTGGCCACATCGTCGTATTCCAGCAATTGCTTGCGGATGTCGAAATTGCGGGCCTCCACCTTGCGCTGGGCCGACTCGATGCTGCGGGTGACGATGCCCGCTTCGATGGCCTCGCCGTCGGGCATCTTCAGGCGGTCCATGATGGCCTTGACGCGATCACCCGCAAAAATGCGCATCAGTGAATCATCGAGGCTCAGGTAAAAGCGCGAGGAGCCCGGGTCGCCCTGGCGACCCGAACGCCCACGCAACTGGTTGTCGATGCGACGCGACTCATGGCGCTCGGTGGCAATGATGCGCAGCCCACCCAGCTCCTTGATCTTTTCATGGTCACGCGCCCATTCGGCGCGCACTTCGGCGATGCGGGCCTGCTTGGTGGCCTCGTCCAGAGACTCGTCTGTCTCCACGGCTGCCACCAGCTTTTCAATATTGCCACCCAGCACAATGTCGGTGCCACGACCGGCCATATTGGTGGCAATGGTGATCATGCCAGCGCGACCGGCCTGCGCCACGATGTCCGCCTCGCGGGCGTGCTGCTTGGCATTGAGCACCTGGTGCGGCAAGCCTTCCTTGTTCAGGAGCTGGTCGATGATTTCCGAGTTTTCAATCGACGTGGTTCCCACCAGCACGGGTTGCCCGCGCTCGTAGCACTCACGGATGTCCTTGATCGCCGCTTCGTACTTTTCGCGCGTGGTCTTGTACACGCGATCGAGCTGGTCGTCGCGCCGGCTCGGGCGATTGGGAGGAATGACGGTGGTTTCCAGGCCATAGATTTCCTGGAACTCATAAGCCTCGGTATCGGCCGTGCCGGTCATTCCGGCGAGCTTGTTGTACAGGCGGAAATAGTTCTGGAACGTGATGGAGGCCAGCGTCTGGTTCTCCGCCTGGATGTTCACGCCTTCCTTGGCTTCCACGGCCTGGTGCAGGCCTTCGCTCCAGCGGCGGCCCGACATCAGGCGACCGGTGAACTCGTCCACGATCACGATCTCGCCGTCTTGCACCACATAGTGCTGGTCGCGGTGATACAGGTGGTTGGCCCGCAGCGCTGCATACAGGTGGTGCATGAGCGTGATGTTGGAGGGGTCGTACACCGACGCACCTTCGGCAATCAGGCCCTGGCTGGCCAGAATGCGCTCTGCACTCTCATGGCCTTGTTCGGTCAGGAATACCTGGTGGGTTTTTTCGTCCAGCGTGAAATCACCGGGCTTGGTCACGCCTTCACCTGTGCGCGGATCGGCTTCGCCCTCCTGGCGCACCAGCAGCGGCACCACCTTGTTCATGGCGATGTACATCGCCGTGTGGTCTTCAGCCTGGCCACTGATGATGAGTGGCGTGCGCGCCTCGTCAATCAGGATGGAGTCGACTTCGTCAACGATGGCGAAATTGAGGCCGTGCTGAACGCGGTCCCGCGCTTCATAGACCATGTTGTCGCGCAGGTAGTCGAAGCCGTATTCGTTGTTGGTGCCGTAGGTAATGTCTGCGGCATAGGCTGCCTGCTTTTCCTCGCGTGGCATGTTGGGCAGGTTGATGCCCACCGTCAGCCCCAGGAAGTTGTATAGGCGCCCCATCCACATGGCGTCCCGGTTGGCCAGGTAGTCGTTGACCGTGACCACGTGAACACCCTTGCCAGAAAGTGCATTCAGGTAAACGGGCAGCGTTGCCGTCAGGGTCTTGCCCTCGCCGGTCCGCATTTCTGCAATTTTCCCGTAATGCAAAGCCATGCCACCGAGCAACTGCACATCGAAATGGCGCATCTTCATGATGCGTTTGGAGCCTTCACGCACCACGGCAAACGCCTCGGGCAACAGGTCGTCCAGCGACTCGCCCTTGGTCGCGCGCTCCTTGAACTCCAGCGTCTTGCCACGCAGCTCGTCATCGGTCAGCTTTTCATAGTCGGGCTCCATCGCATTGATGCGCGCAACCGTCTTGCGATATTGCTTGAGGAGCCGATCGTTGCGGCTGCCGAATAGTTTGGTAAGGAAGTTGGTTGCCATGCGAACAGGACCGCCTCACATGCGCCGAAGAGCATGTCAGGCGACCGAAACCCCTAAGAAGAATTGATTTCAGGTGGGTCCACCGCCCGTGATTGCAAGCACTGCAACACCAAGCAACAGAATCCGGACCGGCGATTTTACCTGCCTGCGGCCCAAGCCCCCAGCAAAGCCGGTGATAGGTCCGCCCACCTTGTTGCTGTGCTGGCGCCCGGCCGTGCTTCACCACGCCAAGAGACCTGCCGAACCGCGGAAAGCCCGCCATTCCTTGCTGCACCCAAGACGGTGCTCCCCACTGGCCACTGACGTGCACGCCGCCATCAACCGGCCAAGAGCCGAATGCTTGCCCGCCAAGCGGCAATGGCCTTGGCAGGCAGCGCACGACCGTCAGGCGTCCGCGATAATCCACCGCTCACCGACCTGTCCATCCGCCTTGGGCGCAACATCCATGAACCGCCGCCATTACGCGATTTCCCTGCAGCAGGCCAGCGAGGACTCTCCAACGCTGGCCAAGCTGGCGGCTCTTACGCGGGAGTCCAGTGAACGGCTTCAAGCCATTGAATTGTTGATACCAGCGGCCCTGCGCGGCACGGTGCAAGCAGGTCCGATCGACGGGACAAGCTGGTGTCTTCTGGTGAAAAGCAATGCTGCTGCGGCAAAGATACGGCAACTGCTGCCTGCGTTACAGGCGCATTTGCGAAGCCGGGGGTGGGAGGTTCACTCCATTCGCCTCAAAATCCAGTCCTGACTCAGCCCCCAAAAAGAGCGAGATCACGGTGGCATGGAGGGAAAAATGGTGCCGATTGTCGGAATCGAACTGACGACCTACCGCTTACAAGGCGGTTGCTCTACCAACTGAGCTAAATCGGCGAAGGCTGCATTTTATCCTGCAAATTCAGCGTATTCGAAACGCGCAGGATGCTATTTGATGCGTTTGAGGGAAGGACGAGCATTGCCCGAGGCTGGCGGTGGACGGGGAGCGTCACCGCCGCCCTCATCAAGCATGGAGTCACTGGGCACCAATTGCACGACACGTTCCTCGGGGGCTCCTTGCGGCTCTTCCGCGATCGATGCGACTGCAGCCAGTCCGCCTTCCCCCATTTCACCCATGGCAGTCACTATGTCTACGGGAGGGGGAAAGGCCATGCCCTGCCCGTTCTCACGGGCATAGATGGCAATCACCCGCGCCACGGGCACCATGATTTCGCGCGGCTTGCCGCCGAAGCGTGCCTTGAACTCAATAAAGTCATTGCCCAATTGCAGTGAACTGGTGGCATCGCAACTGATGTTGAGAACAATTTCACCATCCTTCACATACTCGCGCGGCACCTGGACGGAACCGTCCACCCGCACCGCCACATAGGGAGTGAACCCGTTGTCGGTGCACCACTCGTGAAGCGCCCTGATCAGATAAGGGCGCGTGGAAGGAAAATCCTGGGCGTTCATGGTGTGTGGCGGGGGTGCGAGGGTCGGC
>ERZ1023696.10-NODE-10-length-53575-cov-9.576224_pt1 | contig 53575 bp, 45 predicted proteins | sample MGYA00520859_ERZ1023696 | MGnify/ENA primary metagenome ERZ1023696 (study PRJEB33180, sample SAMEA4046002) | wastewater metagenome | place: Denmark | collected 2016-03-13 | study: EMG produced TPA metagenomics assembly of the PRJEB13832 data set (Local surveillance...
GGCAAGACCCTGCAGTATGTCGAGCAGTCCATTGCGCACTGGATCATGTCCGCCGGGGCCATGGTGGTCATGGTGCCCTGCCCCACGGGCGAGACCGCGCGCGGCGATGTGACGCTGGCGCACTATGCCCAGTGGCTGGACGGTGTGGTCATGCACGGTGGCGCTGACGTGTGGCCCGGCAATTACGGTGAGGAGGCCCTGCGCGAGGAGTGGTTGGGCGACCGTGTGCGCGACCTCTACGACCTGGCCGTGGTGAAAGCGTTTGCCGAAGTGGGCAAACCCATTTTCGGTGTCTGCCGGGGCCTGCAACTCATCAACGTGGCGTTTGGCGGCGCGCTCTACCAGGACCTGCAGACCCAGCACCCCGGTGCACTGCAGCACCGCAATGCCACCACGTACGACCAGCACTTCCACGATATCCACATCGTGGCCGACTCGCATCTGGCAAAGCTTTACCCCAACACACCGCGCGCGCGCGTGAACAGCATCCACCACCAGGGCATCAAGCGCGTGGCGCCCGACTTTGTGGTGGAGGCGCTGAGCGAGCCCGACGGCGTGCCCGAAGCGATTCGCCTCAAACCCGCGCCGGGGCGCGGCTACATCGCGGCCACGCAGTGGCACCCCGAGTTCCACCGGGCCGGTTCGGACACGCTGGACGACACTGCCATCCTCAACGACTTTCTGGCGGCGTGTGCACAAGCCAAGGCGAACCCGCTGGCGCGGCGGGACCAGCCTGCGGGGCTACGGGATCGGGCGACGAGGCTGCTGCGCAGTGCGTTGCGCAGAGACAAGGCGGCGGCGCCATAGCGGGCCGACGGACCGGTCTGAAAGGCGCGCCGATGCGGCGCAGACTGCGCCCGCCGATGTCACACCTCGTGGGAGTGAATTGCACTTCATCCCTGCCATTGCGTGCAAGCCGCAGCCAAGCACCGAGGCCGCCCTGAACCTCAAGCGCCCAAGCCCGACGCGGCGCGCGCACTGCCGCTGATTGCGCCACGACCCGCTGCACGCCGCCCGCCTGCAGGCGCACCACATGGCCCGCGCTGTGTGGCTCACCGACTACTGCCACCTCTTCACCCCCGCGCGGCCCAAGCCGAACATGGTGAAAAGAAGAGATGCCCACGCGCTACTGGCGCAATCTGCCCGAGGCGGCCCGGATCAGCGCATTGACCCAAACCGCGCACCAGCGCAGCGCCCAGATGGTGGCTGCCAAGACCACCGTGCCCCAGCGGCGGATTGCAGGGGCACCGGCCGCCAAGCCTGCGCAGCAAACCAGCCACCACAGTTGCGACGGCCACGGAGACTTCTACAACAACAACGAGAGGGGGGGACTGGCGAAGAGGTTGCCACCACCACGGCGGCAATGCACTACCGCACCTCAGGGTGCCAGAAACGTCGCGCCCAGGTGCCCCACCTTCACCAGAATCAGCGCGCCCTCGGCCTCGGTGAACGGCGCGTGCTGGCTCCAGCGCGGGCTGCGCAGCCAGCTGCCCTGCGGGTAGTGGCCCCATTCGTCAGAAAAAACCCCTTGCAGCACCAGAATCTCTTCGCCGCCCGGATGGGTGTGGGGTTGAAACCGGGTGTGGGGCGCCCAGCGCACCAGCGCGGTGTCAATGCCGTCATGCGAATGCAGCGGCAGTACGGTCAGGCCGGGCACCAGGCCCTGCCGCCACTCTCCCGCGCGGGTGTCCAGGCGCAGCGGTGCCGTGTCACCCGCGGTGAACTGCCACAGCTTCACAAACAACACACAGCCCTCGCGCGAAAACGGGGCATGGGCGCTGCCCGGCGGGTTGCGCAGGTAGGTCCCCGCCGGGTGGTCACCCGACTCGTCGGAGAACACACCTTCCAGCACCAGAATTTCCTCGCCGCCGCCGTGAACATGGCGGTCAAAGCGCGCACCGGGTGCATAGCGCACGATGCTGGTGGCCCGCGCCACCTCGCCACCCGATCGGTCGAGCATGCGGCGCTCGACACCCGCCAGGGGCGAGGGCGCCCACTGGGCATCGGCAGGCAGTGCGGTCACCCGCAGGGTCATGTCGTCGTGAAGTTGCATGGGAGCGATTGGAGCAGCCCGCAGGCTATTCGGTGCGCAGCCCCCACAAAAACCCCAGGCACCACTTCACCTCGTGCCTTCGCGTGTCGATGGGGTTACGCGTCAATGCGGACGGTTCATCGGGCGAAATGCTGCGCTCCCGACCTTCGGACAGATCAGCCAGGCAGAGGCTAGGCTGCACCAGCCCGCCCGGCAAAACGCCCCGCCGTTCGCCGTTACCCGGCAGCCGGGGCACACCAGCGGCCCCAAAGGGGCTCCAGCGGACTCAAGCGGCCAGCAACTTGGCCAGCTCGCCCGAGGCGATGAGCGCCCGCACATCGTCACACCCGCCCACCAGCACGCCGCGCACGAACACCATGGGAAACGTGGGCCAGCCGGTCCACATCTTGAGGGCGTTGCGACGGCGCCATTGCGAGAGGTAGCTGCCAAACTCCCGGTATTCGTGCGGCACCCCGGCGGCATCCAGCGCCTTGCGCGCCTTGCCCACAAATGGATTACCCGACATGCCGATCACCACCACCGCATGGGCGCGGACGGTGGTCTGCACCTCGTCGATCAACTCGCGGTGGAGCGCTGCCACTTGCGCCCGAATGGCGGGGTGGATGGCGTTCTCTTCCAATATGGTGCGGTGCATGAAAAGCTCCTGGTGGCGAGACGGTGGTGGTCTGGCGTGGGGAAAAGCGGGCGACGGGCGGGTGGGTGACGACCGCCGCGCCAATGGGCAAGTGCAGGTGCAGGTGCAGGTGCAGGTGCAAGTGCAAGTGCAAGTGCAGGTGCAGGCGGCGGGGCAGCACGGGGCGTGGGCACGCTTGGGCCTCCGGCGCTTCTACAGCGGCCTGCAGCGGGTGCACCGACGGGCCCAGGGGGGCCCGCAGCACGTCAGTGCTGGTGTCCGTGGGCCCCATGCACATGGCGGTGCGCAATTTCTTCGGCGCTGGCGGCGCGCACTTCGGTCACCTTGCAGCTGAATTTCAGCGCCTGGCCTGCCAGCGGGTGGTTGCCGTCCAGGTGCACTTCGGGGCCCTTGATCTTGACCACGTTGAACACGGCCGGCTGGCCGTCTGCGCCCACACCCTGCAGCTGGCCACCGACCTTCACGCCGGGCGGGAACTCGGCTTTGGGGATCGTGCGCACCAGGCTTTCGTCGCGGGCGCCAAAGGCGTCTTCCACGGCCAGGTCCAGCGCGGTGCTGAAGCCCACCGCCTGCCCTTCAAGGGCGGCCTCCACCTTTGGAAAGATGTTTTCATAGCCACCATGCAGGTACGACAGGCTGCCGCCGTCCAGCGGCTTGCCCTGGGGCGTGGTGACTTTGTAGGTGATGGTGACAGCGGTGTCTTTGGTGATGGTGGCCATGGTGGTGTTTGCGGTTTCGGTCGGGGAAGCGGCGCGGCGGTGCAGCAGGATCAACCCCGGCACCCGCGCGTGCATGGAAAGCGTGGATTGTCCACGAGGCGCCGCCCGGGCCCCAAAACACGCTGACTGTGGGGCCGAAAGCAGGTGGACCTACCCGGCAGCCACGGACTGAGCAGGGCGTTCTTCGTCCGTCTGCCCCGGGTAGCGCGCAAACCGCCGCGCCTCGGTGCCATGCACCGGGTCCTGCTCGGCCCAGGGCCAGCCGCCAAACTGGGTGCGGCGGTAGTCGTTCATGGCCTGCATGATTTCGGCCTGCGTGTTCATCACAAACGGGCCGTACTGCGCCACGGATTCGCCAATGGGCTGGCCTTGCAGCAGCAGGCATTCCACGGGCGCTGCGCCGGTGTTGGTCAATGGCCAGTCCTGCCCTGCCACCAGCTCCAGCGCGGCGTGCTGTCCCACGTCCTGCGGGCCCACACGCAGGCTGTCACCCCCAAAGAAATACAGCATGCGGCGTGTGCCCTGGCCTTGTGCGGCCGGCAGCGTCCACTGTGCGCCAGGCTCCATGTGCAAGGTCCAGATGGCCACATCGCCCTCAGGCTGCGAAGCCCACGATTCGGGGGGCGGCGCCAGCGGTGCAGCGGCGCCCGGCAAGGCACCGGCCACCACGGTCACCGTGGTGGTGCGGCCTGCCGCGTCATGCCGCACCAGGCGCGGAATGCGCTCGTTCCAGAGCATGGTGAAGTGGGGCTCCACCATCTTGCTCTTGGCAGGCAGGTTCAACCAGATCTGAAAGAGTTCGAGCGGATTGGGCTCGGTGGCGTTGAGCAGCGGGAACATCTCGGAGTGCACGATGCCCTTGCCGGCGGTGACCCACTGCACATCACCGCCACCAAAGCGCGCGGCCGCGCCCAGCGAATCCGAGTGGTCGATGAGCCCCTTGCGCACCAGCGTCACGGTTTCAAAGCCGCGGTGCGGGTGGCCCGGAAAGCCCGGCACGGTGTCGCCGTGGTACATGCTCCAGCCGTCTTTGCGGCTGAAGTCGCTGCCGATCTGGCGATCATCGATGGGCACGGCCGGTCCGAACGCCGTGTTGCCTGCGGGGTAGGCATCGTCGTGGTGGGCGCAGAACAAAAACGGGTCCATCGTGGGCCACAGCGGGCCCAGCGCCTGGGCTTGCACGATGGGCTGGGCGGCAGACAAAGACACGGGGGTGGACGGCATGGAGGGCTCCTTGGATTTACGCCATCCGCGATCGGGCAGCGCGTCTGTCAAAGATAAGGCCTGCGACGCCGCACAAAAGGTCGCTGCGTGGAACAGTGCAGTGCAAGGCGCAGGACAGTGGCGCATGGCCCTGTGACAACGCCCGCCATCTCACGCACAGCCCTGGCGGCGAAATTCAAGCCAAAACAGCCTCAAGCGCTTATACAGCAAGCGCATACAGCTATTGTTTTTGATTAAAAATCCACCTCAAGGCGGCTTGCCCACAAAAGCCACCGTCAGCCCCTTGGCCGTCACCGTGATCGGCCCCGGCTGCAGGCCCAGGCCGTCGAACATGGCCGTGTCCTGCGGGCGCAGCTGGTGCAGGGTGACTTCGCGCAGCGATTGCTCGGCCAGCACGGGGGCGTAGACATTGAGGAGCTGCGCAACAGCGGGCTTGAGGGTCGGAAAATCCAGCCGCCCCAGCCGGATCTGGTGGGCGCGCAGGGTGCGGTCGCTGGCCTCGTAGCGCAGCGCAAATTCCACGTCGAACAGGCCTGCATGGCTGCGCCGCAGGGCCGGGCCTGCGGCATCCACCGCCATGGTTGCGCCCAGGCGATTCACCTCGGGCAGCAGGCGCAGCAGCGGCACCTGCAGGGTCAGGTCAAACAAGCCCTGCACGGGCACGCTGCGCGGAAACTTGGACGCCACCATCTCCTGCAACTGCGCCAACGGCACGGTGTAGCTGGGCTGCGCCAGCGCGCCACGCCCCAGCAGCAGCGCCACTGCGCCCAGGGCCAAGCCACTGGAGGTGGTGGTCAGAAATCGTCTGCGATGCAGCATGGGGAATATCTCCTTGAACGGAGGTGGGACACGGGCCAGGTGAAAAGGTGCCGCATCTGCGGGCCGTGGCGGCGTATCCATTCACGCAACGGTGCAAGCTGTTGATTCATGGGCGATTTGATGGGCTGATCCATTCACCCACCATGCGCCCGGCTTGCTCGCAAAGCCGCAGGCGTAGCGCTTTGCCGAGGCGATGGACACGGTCCATCGGCTTGTGCGGCCAACGGTTAAGGCAAAAATGGCCTCTAGCGCTTATCCATCAAGCGCTGATAGCTATCAATTTTGATAGCAACGCGTTGCCGTGCAACTACCGGCCCACCACGGACCAGCCTGCTTTCTGGTTGTCCTTGTCGTTCTCATACTCCCACGCCGTGCCGCAGCGGTCACACACATAGCGGGTGATGGTGACGGGGCCCTGTTCACGGTCTTCCTTGCGGTTGCCGCGCTGCACCAGCTCGGCGTGGCCGGGCGCCTTGCGCCAGTTGCGCTGGATGCCCTGGCAGGGCTCGCACAGCGCCATGGGTTTGAGTTCGTTCTGTCGGGCCAGGTCTTTGGTCATGGGGTGTCAGCCGTCGTGGGCCGGTGTGGGTGGGTTTGTCTGCTGCGGGGCGGCTACTGTAAGGCACCTGCGGGTGCAAAGACACAGCATGATGGCTGAATTACAAGCAAAATCAGCCTCTAGCGCTTGATAGACAAGCGTAACCAGCTATCAAATCAGGAGTTGCCTTAGCCCATCACCAGCGCCTTGGCCATGCGCGCGTTGTGCAGCACCACGCCCGCACGCTCCACCTGCTGGCGCGCTTCCACCGCGAAGCCCTGGGCGGCAAAAAAAGGCTCGGCCGTCAGGCTCACATGGGCGTTCAAGCGGGTGATCCCGCGCTGCGCCGCCTGCGCGTGGAGGTGTGCCATCAGCGCCCGGGCCACGCCCTGGCCTGCAAACGCCGGGGCCACAAAAAACATGTCGATGGTGCCGCTGGCGTGCAGATCGGCAAACCCAGCTATCGCCCCGCCGTCAATGGTTTGCGCGATGAAGGGCTGGTTGGCCCGCATGCGCTCGGCCCACTGCACAGCGTCGTGGTGCAGCGGCGCCCAGGCGGCGAGTTGTTCGGTGGTGTAGTCCTTGCAAGCCAGGCCATGCACCGAGGCATGAAAAACGGCGCGCAACGCGGGTTCGTCGCCAGGGCAGAAGTTGCGGATGTGGAAGGAAGACATGGCAAGCGAACTGCAGAGAAAAAGGGGCGCGATAGTGCCACAGCGCTGCGCGGTGGAGAAAACTCAGCCCGCCGCCATGCGCAGCCTGCGCGCCGCGTCTTCGTCGCGGGCATCGTCGATCTCGCGCAGCACGGCCTGCATGTCCACATCGACATGGTCTGGCGCGTAGCGGCCGGTCAAAGGGGTTTCGTTGCTCAGCAGGCCGCTTTGGTACAGGCTCCAGATTTCGGGGCCGTATTGCGTGGTGCGCAGCTCGGGCGCGAACTGGCCGAAAAAATCGCGCAGATTGGCCACGTCGCGCAGCAACATGCGCTGGGCGTGGTTGTTGCCTGCGGCGTCCACCGCCTGGGGCAAGTCGATGATGACGGGGCCATCCGCATCTTCTGCGCCATCCACGCCCGGCAAGTGCGCCAGCAGGATGTTGAACTCCGACAGATCGCCGTGCACCACACCCGCACACAGCATGCGCACCACCTCGGCCACCAGGGTGGCATGGTGTGTGCGGGCGTCTTCGGGCGTAAAGCTCACATCGTTCAGGCGCGGGGCGGCGTCACCGTGGGCATCGGTCACCAGCTCCATCAGCAGCACGCCGTCGTGAAAGTTATAGGGCTGCGGCACGCGCACGCCAGCGGCGGCCAGGCGGTAGAGCGCATCGACCTCGGCGCTTTGCCAGGCGGCTTCTTGTTCTTGGCGGCCAAACTTGCTGCCCTTGGCCATGGCGCGGGCCGAGCGCGAGTTTTTGACCTTGCGGTTTTCGGTGTAATCAACGGCCTGGCGGAAGCTGCGGTTGTTGGCCTCTTTGTAGATCTTGGCGCAGCGCGTTTCGTCGCCACAACGCACCACGTAGACCATGGCTTCCTTGCCACTCATGAGCTGGCGGACCACGGTGTCGATCAGGCCTTCCTCAATGAGGGACTGCAGGCGGGGGGGTGCTTTCATGGGGGCATTTTGCGCCCGGGGCGCAATCCCCTGGCGCGGCACCGGGTGCTGGTGCCGGGTGGGACGTGGCTCAGAACGTGTTCACGATCTCAGGCCTGCGCGCCCAGATCGCGCAGGCGTTGGTGCAGCGCATCGTTTTCATCCACGGGCAGCTGGTTTTTGGCCTGCAGATAGTGGTGCGTGAACACGTCGAGGTAAGCCTCCAGGGTTTGCGCCGCGCGGGTCTCGCCCGCCAGTTCCAGGCACAGGGCGGCCACCTCGGAGGTGCACAGGTGGTCATCGTGCAGCGCATGGCGCAGGCGGTAGCGCGAGCGTTGCCCCGGCTGCAGGGTGAGCACGGGCAGGCGGTCCAGATAAGGGCTTTTGCGAAACATGCGGCGCGCCTCGGGCCAGGTGCCATCGAGCAACACAAACAGCGGGCGCTTGCCGCTGGCGCTGTGCGGGGCAACGGGGCCTGCGTTGCAGGCAAGGCCGGTCAGCACCCGCTCAGGTGCCACGTCGTCACCCGGAAACACCACCACCGGCTGCCACTGCGGGTCGGCCAGCAGGGCCAGCAAATCCGGGTGCACGGCGGTGCGCGCCCAGCCAAAGGCAAAGGTGTCGGCCACCACGTCGGCGATCAGCCAGCCGGTGTTGCTGGGCTTGAGCGCCTCGACATCGCCCATCAGCAGGCACACGCCCGCGCGCGTGGGCACGGCCGGGCGCAAGGCGCACAGGCAGTGGCTGGGCAGCAGGCGGCAGCCTGCGCAGCGCTCGCCGCGCGGGCCACCGCGCGCCAGAAAGGGCTTGGAACTGCGCGCCAGGCGCTCGGTGCGCTGGCGCGAGACGGCATGGGGAATCACAGGCGCCATAGCCACGGTCATCGGCCACCTGCGCATTCGAGCTCGAACAGCGGCACCTCGGACTGGCGGCTCAGCCACACGCCGCCGCCCAGCTCGGTAAAGCCCTCCTGCAGGCCGCGCCGGTACAGCTCGGCCCGGTGGCGAAACAGGCGCGGGTCGGTCAGGTCTTCGTCGAGGATGTCGCGCTCATAGTCCTCGCGCGTGACGGCTTCGACATACAGCGCGCCCCGGCTCAAGCGGCCCAGGTTGCGCAGGGCCAGTTTCAGGTCGGACGGGTTCAGGTAGGGCAGCACGCCCTGGCAGATCACCAGATCGAACGGCTCGGCCGGGTCATGGGCCTGGTAGTCCACCACCGAACCGCGCTCCCAGCCGAAACGCCCGCACAGGTAGTCACTGAACTCGACGCCGTGATAGCTGGCATCGGGAAAGTGCCGCGCCACCGCCGCACGCCACAGGCCGATGCCGCAGCCCACATCCAGCACCCGCTTCACCGGCACGCGCAGGTACTGCAGGTAGCTGCACACAAACGCGCCCAGCCGCTCGGCGTGTTCGGGGTCAATCACGCTGGTTTTCTTGTCGAAGTAGTAACGCTGGTAGTAGGCCTCGTCGAACCAGGTATCACTTGCAGATTTCACGCGCCATTCCTTCAACCATGGGGTGCACTACGCCTGCGCCGGAATGCCGGTGCAGGCAGCGCCGCCTACCGTGTGTGCCCAAGTATCGGGCAGCAGAGTGAGTCAATGCCGCGCTTGCGCTGTCGGCGCGCTGGCCCCCAACGGGCACGCGGGCGGGCGTGCCAGCCACCGCGGCGTCGAAAACCCGTGCACTCAGGATTGCGCGGCAGCCCGTTTTTCAAGAATCTCGAACGCGGGCAGTGTCTTGCCTTCAAGCACCTCCAGAAACGCGCCACCGCCGGTAGAGATGTAGCCCACCTGCTGCTCGATGCCATATTTGGCAATGGCCGCCAGGGTGTCGCCGCCGCCGGCAATGCTGAATGCGGGCGACTGGGCAATGGCCTCGGCAATCACGCGCGTGCCGTTTTCAAAGGCGGGAAACTCGAAAACGCCCACGGGCCCGTTCCACACGATGGTGCCAGCCGATTTGAGCTGCGCCGCCAGCCGTGCGGCGGTGTCGGGGCCGATGTCCAGAATGAGGTCGTCCTCGGCCACATCGGTGGCGGCCTTGATGGTGGCGGGCGCGTCGGCGGCAAAGGTCTTGGCGGTGACCACGTCGGTAGGAATCGGCACCTCGGCGCCGCGCGCCTTCATGGCGGCCATCACGGACCTGGCGGCGTCCAGCAGATCGGGCTCGGCCAGGCTTTTGCCGATGGGCAGGCCTGCTGCCAGCATGAAGGTGTTGGCAATGCCGCCGCCCACAATGAGCTGGTCTACCTTGTCGGCCAGGCTTTGCAGGATGGTGAGCTTGGTGGACACCTTGGAGCCCGCCACGATGGCGGCCAGCGGACGCTGGGGGTGGGCCAGGGCCTTGGTCAGGGCGTCGATTTCGGCCGACAGCAACGGGCCAGCGCACGCGATGGGGGCATATTGCGCGATGCCATAGGTGGTGCCCTCGGCGCGGTGGGCAGTGCCAAAGGCGTCGTTCACAAAAATATCGCAAAGGGCAGCCAGCTTGCGGGCCAGTTCTTCCTTGTTCTTCTTCTCGCCGACATTGACGCGGCAGTTTTCCAGCAGCACCACCTGCCCCGGTGCCACGGTCACGCCGTCCACCCAGTTGGCAAGCAACGGCACGTCGCGGCCCAGCAGCTCGGACAGGCGCTTGGCCACGGGAGCGAGCGAGTCTTCGGGCTTGAACGCGCCTTCGGTGGGGCGGCCCAGGTGGCTGGTCACCATCACGGCGGCGCCCGCGTCCAGGGCCATGCGGATGCACGGAATCGAGGCGCGGATGCGGGTGTCTTCGGTAATGTGACCGGCGGTGTCCAGCGGCACGTTCAGGTCGGCACGGATGAAGACGCGCTGGTTGCGGGCCTTGCCCTGGGCGCACAGATCGGAAAAACGAAGGATGTTCATGGAGGAAGGCGTCAGCGGTTGGGAGGGAATGGAATGAGGGCCACCATTTTAGTGAGCGAGCCTTTCGAACTGGCGTGCCCGAGGCCAGCGGGCGCCGTGGAACTGGCTTTGCCAGGCCACTGGCGGCGTCCCCCTCAGGGGGAAGCCGCGCAGCGGCTCAGGGGGAGCACGATGTTCACCAGCCCCAGCCGATGTGCAGGGGCAGGTACACCAGCATCCCCACCACAATGGTGCCCAGAATGCCGCGGCGCCAGAAGTAGTAGGCAACGGCGCACAGCACGGCGGGCAGGCGCGCGTCCTTCAGCGTGGTGATGAACTCGCCCTGTGACATGAAGATTTCGGGCGCAATGACGGCCGTGAGCGCGGCGAGGGGCGCGTATTTGAGCCCGCGCTTGAGCCAGTCGGGCAAGGGCAGCTCGCGCTCGGGGATCATGAAGAAAGTGCGCGTCACCACGGTGATGAGGGCCAGACCGACCACCACGATGACGGGTTCGAGCCAGTCCCAGCTCATGGATGCAACTCTTCGCGCAGCGCCACCGCGTCACCGGCCTCGACCTGTTCGAGCTCGTCGGCCGGGATCATGCTGTCGGCCGGCACCAGCAGCACCTCGGGGCGGTGGCGGCGCCGGTCCACGGCCTCGATCAGCAGGCCCACCGCGATCGCGGCGGCAATGGCCACCAGAATGTTGAGCTTGAGCGGCAGGGCAAAAGCAGCAATGGCGGCCGTAGCGGCCACTCCCGTAGCAAGCCAGGTGGCGCGGTCGAACAGCAGCGACAGCAACACCCCCAACAGCGCCAGCACACCCGCAAACCCGAGCCCCCACGACAGCGGCACGGCGTTGGCCAGCAGGATGCCGGCAATCGAAGGCACCTGCCAGGCCAGCCAGTTGGTGGTGGCGGCGCCCCAGAAGTAGGGCACCTGCTCGGGCGCGGGGCGTGGCTCGGGAAAGCGCTTCATGAAGGCGACAAAGATCACGTCGCCGCTGAAGTAGCCAATGGCCAGCCGCTGGCGCAACGGCAGGTGCACAAAGTAGCTGCGCCACAGGCTGCTGAAAATCACGAAGCGCAGGTTCACACACGACGCCGTGAGCCACACCACCCACAGCGGCGCCCCGGTGGCCAGCAGCGGAATCACGGCCAGCTGGGCGCTGCCTGCATACACCAGCAGCGACATGAAAATGGCCAGCGATACCGACATGCCGCTTTTGACCATGGCCACACCGGTCACCATGCCCCAGGCGGCGATGCCCAGCGAGGTGCCCGCCATGTCGGTGATGGCCAGGCGAAACGCCGGGTGGCGCACGGTCTGGCCGACCGCCTGCAGGCTCATGGCGCTGTCGGCGCGCCGGGGGTGCCGGGTGCCTGCGCCTCCCCCAGCACCATGCCGGGCTGCAGCGGAAAGCCACGCAGAAACTCAGAGGCCGGCAACCGCTTGCCTCCGGCCCGCTGCAAGGTGGTCAGGCGCAGGGCATCTTCACCGCAGGCCACGAGCACGCCGGTGCTGTCTATCGATAAAATCTGCCCGCAGCGCTTATCTGACAAGCGCTGATAGCTATTAATTTCGTAGCCCCACAGCTTGACGGTCTCGGTGCCCAGCGTGGTGCTCGCCCCGGGAAACGGATCGAAAGCCCGGATCTGCCGGCCAATCACGTGCGCTGGCAGCGACCAGTCCACTGCGCTCTCGGATTTCTCGATCTTGTGGGCATAGGTCACGCCCTGCTCCGGTTGCGGGACAGGCTGCAGACCACCGCAGGCGGCCAGCTCAAGGGCCTCCACGATCAGGCGGCCACCCATGTCGGCCAGCCGGTCGTGCAGCGAGGCGGTGGTGTCGCGGGGACCAATGGGCAGCTTTTCGGTCAGCAGCATGGCGCCCGTGTCCAGCCCCGCATCCATCTGCATGATGGTGACGCCCGTCTCGGTGTCGCCCGCCTGAATGGCACGGTGGATGGGCGCGGCGCCGCGCCAGCGCGGGAGCAGGCTGGCGTGAATGTTGAGGCAACCCCTGGCCGGGAGGTCCAGCACCCACTGCGGCAGGATCAGGCCGTAGGCCGCCACCACCATGGCATCGGCCTGGGCGGCCAGCAGCGCCGAACAGGCGGCAGCAGCGTCTTCGGGGAATTTTCCGTCCAGGCGCAGGCTGCGGGGCTGGGCCACGGCAATGCCATGCTCGAGCGCGCATTGCTTGACGGGCGAGGCCTGCAGCTTCATGCCCCGGCCTGCGGGCCGGTCGGGCTGCGTGAGAACGAGGGGCACGGTGAACCCGGCGCTCAGCAGGCGCTGCAATGCGACACGGGCGAATTCAGGGGTTCCGGCAAAAACGATTTTCATGAAGAGGGGCCCGGTGGCGGCTGTCAGAGATCCCTGTCGTCACCCGGCGGCTGGTCATCGGAGAAAACCAGTTGGCGCACGGTGCCGGCGCGGTCGATGTGGATGTGCGCCATGCGCGGTTCGTAGTCGTCCATGAACCGGTAGGTCCAGATGTCGCCGTCAAAACGGGCAACCCGTTCGACCAGCATCGGCGGGCCGAAGGTGCGCTCGACATCGGCCTGGGTCCATGTGTTCAGTGCAATGCCCGAAAAGCGGGCCAAGGTCAGCACCTGCTCGACGCGTTCAAGACGCCCGGCGCCATCAAAGTCGAGATGAAATACCCGGCGGCCTGCGGGCAGGGTGGAATACAGCAGGCGCTCCCGGTTGCCCTCCAGGGCAGTCGTGCTGTGCGGTGCGCCCAGCCGCGCCAGCACATCTGCTCGCCGGGCTCCCGGCTTTTCCAGGTCGGGCGATGCGCAGGCCGACAGCAACACCCCGGCGACCAGCGCAACAGCGCCGATACCAAGGCGTCGCCTCCAGGTGCTCACTCGCGCGCGTCCCGCTGCTGCTTGAGCAGCTTGGTCTTGATGCGGTTGCGCTTGAGGGGGGAGAGGTATTCCACAAACACCTTGCCCATGAGGTGGTCCATCTCGTGCTGGACGCAGACCGCCAGCAGTCCCTCGGCTTCGAGGGTGCGCGATTGCCCCTGGGCGTCCAGGGCGCGCACATGCACTGCAGCAGCGCGTTCGACGCCGTCGTAGATGCCCGGCACCGACAGGCAGCCCTCGTCGCCCACATGCTTTTCCGGGCTGGCCCAGACGATTTCGGGATTGATCAGCACCAGCGGTTCGTTGCGCTCTTCGGAGACATCGATGACCACGATGCGCTCGTGCACGTCGATTTGCGTGGCCGCCAGGCCGATGCCGTGGGCGTCGTACATCGTGGCGAGCATGTCCTCAACCAGCGTCTGGACGCGTGCATCGACGGCCTGAACCGGCTGTGCAACCTTGTGAAGACGAGGATCCGGGTAACAGAGAATGGGAAGAATTGCCATGAATGAAGGTGAAAGCTGTCGCTATTTTCGCCACTTTTGGCGCCCGCTGCAGCGCCTGACCGCAATATTCGTTGCCCAATCAAGGGCTTGAGCAGAGAATCTCAGATCGTTTGTAACGTATCTGCCCGGCGGCTTGCATGACGCAATCGACCGCGGCGCCAGTGAGGGGGCGTTTCACAATGCATCAAAAAAGGAACAACATGACGGCATTCACCCGCGTGCGGCAAAACGCCTTGGGCGCGTTGACAGTATTTGCCGGCGCCTTGCTTGTCGCTCCGGCCCAAGCGCAGAACTTCCCGATTTCCAGTGGCCAGCGGGCAACGGCGCAGCAGGTGGCCGAACGTGGGGTTCCTCTTTCCGAGCTGGCTCCGGGTGCTCCCGACACTTATGTAGTGAAACGTGGCGACACCCTCTGGGGCATTTCCGGCATGTACCTCAAGCGCCCTTGGCGCTGGCCCGAGTTGTGGGGCATGAATCTCAAGGCCCTGCCCAACCCGCATCTGATTTTTCCGGGACAGACGCTGTACCTGGAAAAGGATGGCGGCTATGCACGTCTTCGCACCAGCGCCCGTGGCGAGCCTGACACGGTGCGGGTGTCTCCGCGTACGCGCAGCGACAGCCTTTCCGACACCGCCCTGCCCACACTCAAGCCCCACCTCATCGAGCCCTTCCTGGTGGAGCCGCTGGTGGTGGATGCCGAGGTGCTGGAACGCGCGCCACGCATCGTGGCCACGGTGGATCACCGCGTTCTGATGGCGGACGGCGACCGGGCCTATGCCCGTGGCGATGCCGCCACTCCGCTGCGCATGGAGCCAGGTGCGCCCCGCCACTACCGGATTTTCCGGGACGCCATTGCACTCAAAGATCCGGTGACGGGTGAAATCCTGGGCTACGAAGCGCAATACGTCGGAAAAGCCGAACTGGTGCGGGGCGAGTCGCTGGAAGAAACGGCCGATGGCAAAGGTGGCAAAGTGGTCGAGTACGTACCCGCCACGGTCGAGCTGACCGCCACCAAACAAGAGGTTCGTGCGGGCGACCGGCTGCTGCCAGCGCCGGCGCGCGCCTTTGTCAGCTACACGCCGCGCGCACCCCAGATGGAAGTCGATGCGCGGGTGGTCTCGATTTATGGCGGCAATTCCGTGACCTACGCGGCACAGAACCAGGTCGTTGCGATCAACCGGGGCTCCCAGGATGGCATGGAGGCCGGCCAGGTTCTCCACATCATGACCATGGGCGACCGCATCAAGGACAGCACGGACGAGGCAAAGACCGTGATCAAGCTGCCCAGCGAGCGCAATGGCCACGTCATGGTGTTCCGCACGTTTGACCGTGTTTCCTACGCATTGATTCTGGAAATCAGCACCGGCGTGCGAGTGGGTGACCGTCTGGTCAATCCCGACTAAGTACGGAACCGGAGGCCGCGCAGTCGTTTCGTCTGCAAGCGCGCCTCGACCCCACCCCATCCATGGACCGCGATGAACTCGCCGGCTGGTTGCGACTCACCCTGACCCCGGGCGTAGGCAACGGCACCGCCCGCCGCCTTCTGGCGGCCTTTGGTCTTCCTGAGGCCATCTTCGAGCAACCGGAGGGTGCGCTGACGCAGTGCGTGACGCCCTCACAGGCGCGTGCCCTGCGATTGGTTCCGGACGGTCTGGCACAGCAACTGGAAACCACCTGGGCGTGGCTGCAGGACACTGCGCCGGACGGGCCCGCTCGGGTTTTTCTGACGCTGGGCGATGGGCGTTACCCGCAGGCACTGCTCGACACGGAAGACCCTCCCTTGGCGCTGTATGGCATCGGCCCTTCAGCAATGTGGGCGGCCAATCCTTTTCCCGCCGGGCGTTGCCTGGCCATCGTGGGCAGCCGCAACCCCACCGCCCAGGGCGCGGACAACGCGCGCCAGTTTGCGCGTGCATTGCATGCAGCCGGTCTGACCATCGTGTCCGGGCTGGCACTGGGCGTGGACGCCGCCGCACACGAAGGAGCCCTGGACAGCGCGTTGGCCCATGTCAACGCTCCCGCCACGATTGCCGTGGTGGGCACGGGACTTGACAGGGTGTACCCCCGTCAGAACCTGGGACTTGCGCGGCGCATTGCCGCCCACGGCATCCTGATCAGCGAATACCCCCTCGGCACACCGCCCCTGGCGGCCAATTTCCCCAAACGCAACCGCATCATTGCGGGACTGTCGCAGGGCACACTGGTAGTGGAGGCCGCATTGGCGTCCGGCTCGTTGATCACGGCCCGGCTGGCGGTGGAGCAGGGGCGTGAAGTATTTGCCATTCCTGGCTCCATCCATGCACCCCAGTCGCGCGGATGCCATGCCCTGATACGGCAAGGGGCCAAGTTGGTGGAATCTGCACAAGACGTGCTGGAAGAACTGCACCTTCCCGTTCCAGGCGCTGCATCGCAACCCGCATCCTGCGGCCTGAGCCCCACTGTCAGTGCCCCCGCCGCTCCACCCGAAAGCGCACTGCTCCAGGCGATGGGATTTGACCCTGTGGGGCTGGATGCCTTGATGGCACGCACCGGCATGGACACCGCCGCCATGCAGGTGGAGTTGCTCGAACTGGAGCTGGCAGGCGTGGTGGCACGCCTTCCGGGGGGCCTGTTTCAGCGCATGGGCAACGCCTGAGCCAGAGTCACAAACAAGCCCTCACTGCGCTGCTTGGCTTTGTTTATCGCGCTGGAATGCCCCTCAGGCGGCCGGCACCGCCGGGCGTATGAGTCAGTCCAGCAGCCGCTCGGGGTTGGCGTCCAGCTTGGCCAGGGCATCGCGCGTGGCGCGCAAGGTCAGACCCTCTTCGTCCTGCGGCACCAGCAACCCGGATTGCAGATACGCCGCCAGGCGGCGCAGCTGAATGAGGTAGCTGCTGCCGTCCGTGGCGGCAAAAAGGTGCAATTGCTTGCGCTGGCTCTGCCAGGCGTATTGCACCTGGGCCGACGATCCGTTGTGGTCCAGGGTGAACCACGCGCCCCGTTGCAGCTCTTGAGCCCAGGCCACCATGGCTTCGTCCACCGGCGCCCCGTTGTCCGCAATCACATGGATGGACGAGGCATCAATGCCCAGCATCATCTCGATGTTGTCGGCATTGAGCGGCATGTCTCCCAGCGTGGCGTCCCCGATGAAGTCCTCGAGGTTGGCCAGCCGCTTGGCCATGGCTTCGATATGCGCCTGCGGAATGGATGCCGTCTTGGACAGGAAGGCATCGGCCAGGGTGTCGGTCAGCACCTTGATCTGCGCATCCTGCGCGGCAGCGGCGATTCCCATCAGCGCCAGCCCCTGGCGCAGGCGTTGCAGCAGGCCGGGCAGGCTCTGGATCACCAGTGCCCGGTCGCTGCGATGGGGTTTGGCGCTGGCTGCCCACACCAGATCGGCGGCCGTGCGCTTGAAGGTGATGGTATCGGCATGCTGAGGGCCATCGCGCACAGCCGAGAGGGCCAGCACCTCGGCCCAGGTCTTTAAGAGAAACTCCCGGATTTCGTCGCGCACCGGCATGTCGCGCAGCATGGTGCGCAGCTCGATCGTGTACTGGATGGCCAGCGTTTCCCGCTGCTCCACCTGCTGCGCCACGCTGACCAGGCGCGAGGTGGCCTGCTTTTCGGTCAGGAACTTCGACAGGAATTTTTCGAACTCGTCGTACACCAGCTGAAAAACCCGCCGCCCGGTCTCAGGGTATTGCTCGATCACCTGCACCACGCGGCGAATCTCCGCCTCCAGGGCGCTGCCATTGATCGACGTCGCATCAAATCCCATGACGCACGCCCCCATGCGGTCAATGAGCTGGCGGGCCGGGTGGGCGATGTTGCTGAAGAACTCGGGCTCTGCCAGGGCCACGCGCAGCACCGGCACCTGCAACCGCGCAAACCAGACGCGCACGGCCGGGGGAATACGGTCTTCGGCCAGAATGCTCTGGAACATCAGCGCCACCACCTCGATGATGGCCTTCTCGCCAGCCGTGGAGGCCTTTTTCTTCAATTCGGTGGAACGCTCCCGTACCGCGCCCGCCAGCTGCACCACGGCGGCGGGGCTGTAGTCTTCGATGAGCGTGGCGACACCGCTGTAGTAGGTGTCGGCCTGGACGCGGTGGGCCGTGAGGGCATGCGCCAGCGCCGCCGATGCGGGTGGCGCGTTGACCAGATCAAAGCCGGTGGCGGGCTGGGTCAACAGCCGGCGCAGCTGCCCCATGACACCCTGCGCACGCTGGCGTGCGCGCGACAGTGGCGTCATGCCTGTGGCAAAGACTGGAGCCATCCCCTGGGGCTGGCCCTGTCGCGGTGGTGCGGCGCGCCCGGCGGCCATGGCCTCCCGGGTTTGCGTCAACGCCTGCGATGCAAGTCCGCTTGCGCCAGAGTCCCGGCTGGCCACCGCACCGCCCTCGGTCCGGCGCACGCGTGACCGCAGGTCGTTTTGCGGCGTGATGCCCTGCTCCACATAAAACACGTTCACCGCCTGGTACTGCTTTTGCAGCAGGTTGGCCAACTCGCGCTGCAGGGGGCCCACCACGGTCAGCAGGTCGGTGCGCGGCAGGCCGGATTCGACCCACTGCTCAACGGCGATCAGACAGACGGCCTCGGGGCGAAGAATGTCAGTGCTGTCGAGTTCCTGGCCTTCAAGCGACTGCGTTCGCAGCCGCACCGTGTCGAGCTGATGGCTGACCTGTTCGGTGATCGTGAGCGCCATGCGGGAGGCGGCGATCTTGTTTTCCACCACATCGTCGCTGAGCAACTCGAAATGACCGCCGCCCATCTGGGTGCCGCGTGTGGTGCTGATGTGCGGCGCCAGCGCTTCACGCAGGCTTCGGTCCGTGCGTGCAATCCAGTCGGTGTGGTGCTGCTGGTACAACTGCCAGGCATCGCGCCGCGAATGCATTTCGCGTTGCGTGCCGGTCTGGGACATCAGCTGGGACAGAAAGTCCAGTACCGTCTTGTCCACCTCAGGCAGTCCTGCGCAGATTCCTTCCACAAATTTCTGACGCGCCTGGCGAGCCAGGCGACGCTGCGGAACAGAAGGAGGCGGTGTAGGCATACCTTAATGGTAGCGGGTCAGACCGTGGCCCCTGCGTTGGGATCGTTCGGATCCTCATCCTCTTTTTTGACTGTCTTGATCAGGTCTTCGCGTTTCACACCGAGCCACATGGCAATGGCGGCTGCCACGAACACCGACGAGTAAATGCCGAACAGGATGCCGATAGTGAGCGCCAGTGCAAAGTAATGCAGGCTGGGGCCGCCAAACAGCAACATCGAGAGCACCATGGCCTCGGTGGAGGCGTGAGTGATGATGGTGCGGCTCATGGTGCTGGTGATGGCGTGGTCGATCACCTCGGCGGTGTTCATCTTGCGGTATTTGCGGAAGGCCTCGCGGATCCGGTCAAAAATCACCACCGACTCGTTCACCGAGTAGCCCAACACAGCCAGCACAGCGGCCAGCACCGACAGCGAAAACTCCCACTGGAAGAACGCAAAGAACCCCAGGATGATCACCACGTCGTGCAGGTTGGCGATGATGGCGGCCACGCCGAACTTCCACTCAAACCGCATGGCAAGGTAGATCACGATACCCACCACCACCATGGCCAGGGCCATGAGGCCCCCCTGCACCAGCTCCTCGCCGACTTGCGGGCCAACGAACTCGGTGCGACGCAGCGTCACCGCGGGGTCGACCGCCTTGAGCGCACCCAGAACCTGTTCGCTTTGCTGGGCAGAGGTCACGCCCTTTTGCACGGGCAGGCGAATCATCACGTCGCGGGCGGTGCCAAAATTTTGCACCTGCACGTCTGCATACCCCAGGCCCGACACCGTCTCGCGCACCTTGGCAAGCTCGGCGGGTTGGCTGTAAGCCACTTCCATGACCGTGCCGCCCGTGAACTCCACCGACAGGTGCAGTCCGCGGGTCAGCAGAAAAAACACGGCAAGCGCGAAGGTAATGAAGGAAATCGCGTTGAAGACCAACGCGTGCTTCATGAAGGGAATGTCTTTTCTGATGCGGAAAAACTCCATGATCTCTATTCCTTATTTGGAGTTTTCAGAAGAGGCGCGTATGCGCAACGCACAGGGGATACCGGAGCAAACAATCTCATGGCCGCTGTCCTTTAGTTCGTCTTGGCCACGTCGGTGCCGGCCTCTGGCTTCCAGACCGTACCGATCGACACACTCTTGAGTTTCTTCTGGCGCCCGTACCACAGATTCACCAGGCCGCGCGAGAAGAACACGGCAGAGAACATGCTGGTCAGGATGCCGATGCAATGCACCACGGCAAACCCGCGCACCGGGCCCGAGCCAAACGCCAGCAGCGCCAGGCCGGCGATCAGCGTGGTCACGTTGGAGTCAAAAATGGTCGCCCAGGCGCGCTCGTAGCCTGTGTGGATGGCTGCCTGCGGGCTGACGCCCGCGCGCAGCTCTTCGCGGATGCGTTCGTTGATGAGCACATTGGAGTCAATGGCCACACCAATCGCCAGCGCCATGGCCGCAATGCCGGGCAGCGTCAGGGTGGCCTGCAGCATCGACAAAACGGCCAGCAGCAGCAGCACATTCATGCCCAGTGCAATGCTGGAAAACACGCCAAAGAGCATGTAGTAGGCGCACATGAAAATCGCAATGGCGACCAGGCCCCACACCACGCTGTTCACGCCGCGCTCGATGTTGTCAGCGCCCAGGCTCGGGCCGATGGTGAATTCTTCGATGATTTCCATCGGTGCGGCCAGCGATCCGGCGCGCAGCAGCAGTGCGGTGTCGTTGGCCTCGGCCGTGGTCATGCGGCCGGAGATCTGCACGCGGCCACCGCCGATTTCGCTGCGGATCACGGGGGCCGTGACCACCTCGCCCTTGCCCTTTTCAAACAACACGATGGCCATGCGTTTACCGATGTTCTCGCGGGTGATGTCGCGGAAGATGCGCGATCCCTTGGCATCGAGTGTGAGGTTGACGGTCGGTTCCTGGGTCTGACCGTCAAAGCCGGGCTGGGCATCGGTGAGGTTTTCGCCGGTCAGGATGACCTGCTTTTTCACGATGACGGGCTGGCCGCTGCGCTCCAGGTAGCGCTCGGAGCCAAACGGCACCGGGCCCCGGCCGGATTCTGCTGCGCGTGCTTCGGTGCCTTCGTCCACCAGTCGCACTTCCAGCGTGGCAGTGCGGCCCAGAATGTCCTTGGCCTTGGCGGTGTCCTGCACGCCGGGCAGCTGCACCACGATGCGATCCAGGCCTTGCTGCTGGATGACGGGCTCGGCCACGCCCAACTCGTTGATGCGGTTGTGCAGCGTCACGATGTTCTGCTTGAGCGCCTGCTCCTGCACGCGGCGCGTGGCCTCGGGCTTGATGGTGGCGCGCAGCCGGAACTCGTTGCCATCGGGCGTGCTGACGGTCTGCAGGTCGGCGAACTGGTCGGCGATCAGGTTGCGCGCCGCCGTCTGCGTGGCTTCGTCGCGCACCTTGATATCGATGGTCTGGCCATCGCGGCTGATGCCGCCATGGCGAATGTTCTTGTCACGCAGGGCGGTGCGAATGTCGCCCGCATAGGACTCGGCCTTCTTGGTCAGCGCGGCCTGCATGTCCACCTGCAGCATGAAGTGCACGCCGCCACGCAGGTCCAGCCCCAGGTACATGGGGCGCGCATGCAGGGCCGTAAGCCAGGCAGGCGAGCGCGACACCAGATTCAGGGCCACGATGTAGGAGGGATTCGCGGGGTCGGGCACCAGGGCTTTCTGGAGGGCGTCCCGGGCCTTGAGCTGGTTGTCGGGGGTGTCCAGGCGCGCGCGCACCGAGCCACCATCCAGCGTGACGAGGTCGGGCGTCAGGCCGGCGGCCTTGAGCACTTCTTCCACCTGCTGCTGCACGGCCGCATCGACCTTGACGGTGGTCTTGACCGACGAAACCTGCACGGCAGGCGCTTCACCAAAAAAATTGGGCAGGGTGTACAAAACCCCCACCAGTAGCACGATCACCAGGATCGCATACTTCCAGACCGGATAACGGTTCATGATCGCGCTCTTATCTCACAGACAGCTTCAACGGGTGGCAGACGCAAGGCCTGCCACCGCCATGCATTGGACTTGCAAACTTACTTGACCGTGCCCTTGGGCAGCACCTGCGCCACGGCGCTGCGCTGGACCTGCACTTCCACACCGCTGGCAATTTCAACGTGCAGAAAACCTTCGGACAGGCGCGTGACCCGGCCGATGATGCCGCCGGCCGTAGCCACCTCATCGCCCTTGGCGATGGCGTCGATCATGGCGCGGTGTTCTTTCTGGCGCTTCATCTGGGGGCGGATCATGACGAAATACAGCACCACGAACATCAGCACCAGGGGCAACATGCCCGTGAGCGAGGACATCATGTCGCCGCCACCAGTGGCAGCGGCGGGTGCGGTCTGGGCAATAGCAGAAGAAATAAACACGGACAGAACTCCACAAAGGATGGTCAAAACACACACAACCCACCACCGGCACGCAATACCCGCCGTGCCGTGGCGAAACGGATCATTGTATGCGGCCCCCTGCGCCGCGCCAAAGTACCAAGACCCAGGCCGGCGCCGGGTGTTTGCCGCGCAGGACCAATCGGCGCCCGGTCACCGGAAAAAACAGGTCAAATATGCCTCTAGCGCTTTATGAGTAAGCGTAAATAGCTATTATTTATATAGCAAACACACCCACGCGAATGCTGGCACTGCAGGCGAACCGTGGCACCTGCGCCACGGCTCAGGCCGCCTGGCGCCGGGGCTCGGCTGTCGGACTGCCACGCCACTGGGCCATCAGGCCGTCCCATTGGGCGCGCGCGGCCTTGAGGTGGCGCTCTTTCACGTGGCCATAGCCCCGGATGTTTTCGGGGATGCGCGCAATCTCCACCGCCAGCGCCAGCCGCTCGGGTGTCAGGCCGCCGAGCAGTTCCTCGATACAGGCGCGGTACTCCTGGATCAGCGCACGCTCCATCTGGCGCTCGGCCGTCTTGCCAAAGAGGTCCAGCACGCCGCCGCGCAGGCCCTTGAGCCCGCCGAGCACGCCCAGGGCGCGCCGCAGCCAGGGGCCGAACGACTGCTTGACCAGCTCGCCCTTCTCGTTGCGCTTGGCCATGAGGGGTGGCGCCATGTGGTGCACGATTCGGTAGTCGCCCTCGAACATCGCGGCGATCTTGTCGGTGAAGGCCTTGTCGGTGTGCAGGCGGGCCACTTCGTATTCGTCTTTGTAGGCCATGAGTTTGAACAGATAGCGCGCCACGGCCTCGGCCAGGCGCGTGCTGCTGCCCAGCCGGGCCTCGGCGGCCTGCACTTTGTCGACGAAGGCGCGGTACTGCGCCGCATAGGCGGCATCCTGGTAGCCCGTGAGGAACTCCACCCGCTTGGCCACCATCTCGGTCAACCCGGGCTTCTTGACGAACTCAATGACCTGGGCGGCGGCAAACAGTGACTGCACCGCCGCCAAGTCGTGCGCGCAGCGCCGGCCCCACTCAAAGGCTGCCTTGTTGTTGTCGATCTGCACGCCGTTGAGCTCCATGGCGCGCATCAGCGCGGCGTGTGACAGCGGCACGCGGCCCTTTTGCCAGGCAAAGCCCAGCAGCAAGGGGTTGGTGTAGATGCTGTCGCCCAGCAGCTGCACCGCTACCTGCTCGGCGTCAAAACTGCCCACCAGCTCGGCGCCCACCGCCGCCGTGACGGCGCTCTCGCAGTTGCCGCCCGGGAACTGCCAGTTGGGGTTGGTGACAAACGAGGCCGTTGGCGTGCCGTGGGTGTTGAGGGCCACGAAGGTGCGGCCCGGCTGCATCACGGCCAGCGTGACCTTGTTCGCGGCCACGATGGAGTCGCAGCCGATCACCAGGTCGGCCTTGGCGGTATCGACCTTGGTGGTGTAGATGGCTTCCTGCCGGTTGGCGATCTGGATATGGCTCCAGGTGGCGCCGCCCTTTTGCGCCAGGCCGCCCGCGTCCTGCGTGACCACGCCCTTGCCGTCCAGGTGCGCGGCCATGCCCAGCAACGAACCGATGGTGATGACACCCGTGCCGCCCACACCGCCCACCACGATGCCCCAGGCCTGCTCGGCGTCGGGCAACACCGGCTCGGGAAGGGGCGGCAGGCTGGAAAGATCGCCCTTCTTTTCCTTCTTGGGCTTCTTGAGCTTGCCGCCCTCGATGGTGACGAAGCTCGGGCAGAAGCCGTTGACGCAGGAGTAGTCCTTGTTGCAGGTGCTTTGGTTGATGCGGCGCTTGCGGCCGAATTCCGTCTCGACCGGCTCGACGCTCAGGCAGTTGGACTTGACCGAGCAGTCGCCGCAACCTTCGCACACCAGTTCGTTGATGATGACCGTCTTGTCGGGCGTGGCGAGCTTGCCGCGCTTCCTGCGGCGGCGCTTTTCGGTGGCGCAGGTCTGGTCGTAGATCAGCACGGTGCAGCCCTTGACTTCGCGCAGCTCGCGCTGGATGCGGTCAAGTTCGTCGCGGTGGTGCACCGTCACGCCATCAGCCAGCGGCACGCCGTCGTACTTCTGGGGTTCATCGGTCACGATGACAATCTTCACAGCGCCTTCGGATTGGACGCTGTGCATGATCTGCAGCACCGAGTGCCCCTCGGGGCGCTCGCCGATCTGCTGGCCGCCGGTCATGGCCACGGCGTCGTTGTAGAGGATCTTGTAGGTGATGTTCACCCCGGCCGCGATGCTCTGGCGGATGGCCAGCAAGCCGCTGTGGAAGTAGGTGCCATCGCCCAGGTTGGCGAACACATGCTTGTCCTCGGTGAACGGGAACTGCCCCACCCACGACACGCCCTCACCGCCCATCTGCGTGAAGGTGGAGGTGCTGCGATCCATCCACACCGTCATGTAGTGGCAGCCGATGCCCGCCACGGCGCGCGAGCCCTCGGGCACGCGCGTGCTGGTGTTGTGTGGGCAGCCGCTACAAAACCACGGAGCGCGCTCGCCGGTGTCGGCCTTGAGCTCGGTCATGGCGCGTTCGCTGGCTTCAATGATGGCAAGGCGCGCGTCCATGCGGGCCACGATGTCTGCCGAGACACCGAGCTTCTTCAGCCGCTTGGCAATCGCCTTGGCGATGAGGGCGGGCGTGAGGTCGGCCTTGGCACGCAGCAGCCAGTTCTGGCTGGGGTTGGGCATGGACCACTCGCCACCCGAGATGTCGCCTTCAGGTTCGTCGAACTTGCCCAGCACATGCGGGCGCACATCGGCACGCCAGTTGTACAGCTCTTCTTTCAACTGGTATTCGATGACCTGGCGTTTCTCTTCCACCACCAGGATCTCCTGCAGCCCCTGGGCAAAACTGCGCGTGATGGTGGCTTCGAGCGGCCACACCACGTTGACCTTGTGCACCCGAATTCCCAGCTGGCGGCAAGTGTCGTCATCGAGCCCCAGGTCCACCAGCGCCTGGCGCGTGTCGTTATAGGCCTTGCCGCTGGCGATGATGCCGAAGCGGTCGTTTTTGCCCTCGATCACGTTGTAGTTGAGCTTGTTGGCGCGCACGTAGGCCAGGGCCGCGTACCACTTGTAGTCCATCAGGCGCGCCTCCTGCTCCAGCGGCGCGTCGGGCCAGCGGATGTGCAGGCCGCCCGGCGGCATGACAAAGTCCTCGGGCATCACGATCTTCACGCGGTCGGGGTCGAGGCTCACACTGCTGGACGACTCCACCACCTCCTGGATGGTCTTCATGCCCGACCACACGCCTGAAAAACGGCTCATGGCGAAGGCGTGCAGGCCCATGTCGAGGATGTCCTGCACGCTGCTCGGAAAGAACACCGGCGTGCCGCAGGCCTTGAAAATGTGGTCGCTCTGGTGCGGCGCGGTGCTGCTCTTGCTGATGTGGTCGTCACCCGCAATGGCGATCACGCCGCCGTGCTTGGCAGTGCCCGCCATGTTGGCGTGCTTGAACACGTCCGAGCAGCGGTCCACGCCCGGCCCCTTGCCATACCAGATGCCAAACACGCCGTCGTACTTCTTCTTGTCGGGGTACAGGTCGAGCTGCTGCGTGCCCCACACGGCCGTGGCGCCCAGTTCCTCGTTCACGCCGGGCTGGAAGACGATGTGGTTTTGGGCCAAGTGCTTCTTGGCCGCCCACAGCGCCTGGTCGTAGGTGCCCAGCGGGCTGCCCCGGTAGCCGCTGATGAAACCCGCCGTGTTCAGACCTGCCGCCGCGTCCCGCTGGCGCTGCAGCATGGGCAGGCGCACCAGGGCCTGCACACCGCTCATGAAGGCACGGCCTTCGCCCAGGGTGTATTTGTCTTCCAGGCTCACGGTTTCGAGGGCCTTGCGGATGTGTTCGGGCAATGGGGCGTTCATGGCTGATTCCAGTGGTGGGGCGCGCATCGCCGCCGCCGGGTGGGCGGTGGCGGACAACGTCATGGGTGGCTGCGGGCAGTTTATGCACTGTGCCGCGCTATGTGCTTGCGTTTTCATGCCGCGTTTACCCTCGATTTAGAAAGGATCTTTCTTAGAATCGGTAAATCATGAATGATTTGGACAAATTCGACATCGCCATCCTGAGCGAGTTGCAAACCGACGCGCGCCTGACGAACGCCGAACTGGCCCAGCGCGTCGGCCTGTCGGCTGCACCGTGCTGGCGCCGTGTGCGTGCGCTGGAGGAGCACGGCTTCATCAAGGGCTACCGCGCAGAGATCGACCGGCACAAGATTGGCCTGGGGGTACTGGCCTTTGTGCGGCTGGACGCCGACCGCAGCACCGGCAACCTGACCCGTGCCATGGAAGAGGCCATCCGCCAGATTCCGGAAGTGGTGACATGCCACTACATCAGCGGCACTGGCACCTTCGAGCTGCAGGTGGTGGCACGCGACCTGGACAGCTTTTCGCTGTTTGCGCGCGACGTGCTGCTGAACCTGCCGAATGTGAAAGACATGCACACCAGCTTTTCGCTGGGCGAGGTGAAGGCCAGCAGCGCCCTGCCGCTCACCCACCTGGCACGGCCGCGGCTGTAATTGCTATTTAATTCATAGCTCTCTGCGCTTTATGGATAAGCGTTAGAGCCTGTTTTGACCCATATTCTTTACTGTGCAAGCCATGCCCATGACCGGGTACGGGTCGCGCCCGGGGGCCGCTGCGCCGCGCGGCAAGCCATCGCACAATCGGCGAACATGCCCCCATTGCCGTCCCACGAAAGCACGCGCAGCGTTGCACCCCCGCCCTTGCAGGACCCGTCCACGCAGAACCCTGGCACCCCGCCGCAGTCTGATGCGGCCGCAGACCGCGCCGCCCTCGCCCACGGCACAGAGACATCCGTGACCGCAAAGCTGGAAGAAGGCGCGCCGGCAGCCACCGCAGCCGTCTCCCTCTCGCCGCTGGCCCCCTTGTCTGTCCCCGTGTTCCGCATGCTCTGGCTGACCTGGGTGGCCGCCAACACCTGCATGTGGATGAACGACGTGGCGGCCGCCTGGCTCATGACCACGCTCACCACCTCGCCCATTCTGGTGGCGCTGGTGCAGTCGGCCTCCACGCTGCCGGTGTTTTTGCTGGGCCTGCCCAGTGGCGCGCTGGCCGACATACTGGACCGCCGCAGGTATTTCATTGCCACGCAGTTCTGGGTGGCGGCCGTGGCGCTGGTGCTGTGCGTGGCCATCCTGGCCGGCGGCATGACGGCGCCGCTGCTGCTGGCGCTCACCTTTGCCAACGGCATCGGCCTGGCCATGCGCTGGCCGGTGTTTGCCGCCATCGTGCCCGAGCTGGTCAGCCGCCCGCAGTTGCCTGCGGCCCTGGCGCTCAACGGCGTGGCCATGAACGCCTCGCGCATCATCGGCCCGCTGGTAGCTGGCGCCATCATCGCCAGCGCGGGCAGCGCCTGGGTGTTTGTGCTCAACGCGGTGCTGTCGGTCATCTCGGGTCTCGTCATCATGCGCTGGAAGCGCACCCATGTGCCCAGCCCGCTGGGGCGCGAAAAGCTGCCCAGCGCGATGCGGGTGGGTTTGCAGTTTGTGCGCCAGTCGCCACGCCTGCGGGCCGTGCTGTGGCGCATTGCCGTGTTTTTTCTGCACGCCACGGCGCTGATGGCCCTGCTGCCGCTGGTGGCCAGGGGGCTTGACGGCGGCGGCGCGGGCATGTTCACGCTGCTGCTGGCCAGCATGGGGGCGGGTGCCATCGTTGCCGCCATGTTCTTGCCGCGCCTGCGCCAGGCCATGGCGCGCGATGTGCTGGTGCTGCGCGGCACGCTGCTGCAGGCGGCCGCCATGGCGGTGATGGCCATTGCGCCCAATATCTATGTGGCCGTGCCGGCCATGGTGCTGGCGGGCATGGCCTGGATCACCACGGCCAATTCGCTCAGCGTGTCGGCCCAGCTGGCGTTGCCCAACTGGGTGCGCGCGCGCGGCATGTCCATCTTTCAGATGTCCATCATGGGTGCCACCGCGCTGGGCGCTGCCGTGTGGGGGCAGGTGGCCACGGTGACGTCGGTGCACCTGAGCCTGGCGCTGGCCGCGCTGACGGGCGTGATGGCCATGGCCCTGGTGCAGCGCCTGGTGACCGATCGCCACATGGAAGAAGACCTGAGCCCCTCGCAGGCCTTCAAGGCACCGGTGGCAACCACGCCGCCGCAGGCCGGGCGCGTGGTGGTCACCATCGAATACACCATCGACCCGGCGCGCGCCGCAGAATTTCGCACCCTGATGCAGGAAAGCCGCCGCAGCCGCCTGCGCCAGGGGGCGCTGTCGTGCGATTTGCTGCACGACCTGGCCGATCCGGCGCGCTATGTGGAGCAGATCGTGGACGAGTCATGGACCGAGCACCTGCGCCGCTTTGACCGGGTGACCGCGTCCGATGTGGCACTGCGCGAGCGCAAGCTGGCCTTCCACCGAGGCGAATCGCCGCCCGCGGTGGTGCGCTACCTCGTGGAGCGCTGATCCTTCGGAGGCGTCCGTTTCCGCGCCATTGAATAGCTCCTTAAATAATAGCTATAAGCGCTTATGCAGCAAGCACTAGAGGCTGTTTTGATATAAAAACAGCGTGTAATGCCAGGCAGTGGCAAGGCCCCGGTGTAGCCCGCTCAACGCGGCCACAGGGCCCACAACCGCAGGCCCTGCTTGAGCCGCCCGGCCAGCTCGCCCGCTTCGGCACCCCAGCCGGCGAAATAGTCGGCCCGCACCGCGCCCACGATGGCGCTGCCGGTGTCCTGTGCCATCACCAGGCGCTGCATCGACACCTGCGGACCCGTGGAGGCCAGCCACACCGGCGTGCCATACGGAATGCTCTGGCGGTCCACGGCGATCGACCGGCCAGGCGTGAGCGGTACGCCCTGCGCGCCACGCGGGCCAAACTGAGCATCCAGCGGGCTCAAGGGCTCTTCGCGAAAGAACACGTAGCGCGGGTTGCTCCACAGCAACTCGTTGGTGCGCTGCGGGTTTTGCGCCAGCCAGGCGCGGATGCCGGGCCAGGTGGCATCGCGCGTTGCGCCTTGGTCCAGCAGCCAACGGCCCACGCTCTGATAGGGCTGGTCGTTGGTGCCCGCATAGGCTACCCGCGCGGTGGTAACGCGGCCGTCGGCCTCGGTGATCTGCAGGCGTCCCGAGCCCTGGATGTGCAACACCAGGGATTCGACCGGGTCGCGCAGCCAGGCAATCGCCCGCCCCTGCAGCGCCGCCTGCGCCTCGGGCAGGGTGTCGATCTGCTGGCGCGTGTACCAGGGCTTGCGGCTGCCGTGCCCGGCGGGCAGGCCGTAAACCGGCACGGTGTAGCCGTTGCCGGGCTGCCGGGCGGCGTCGATCATGGGCTCGTAGTAGCTGGTCAGCAGGCCCTCGGCGTTGCCGTCGGCAGCTTCAACGCGGTAGGGCTGCAGGCGCCGCACCATCCAGGCGCGCTGCTCGTCACCGCTGGCAATGCTGAGCTGGCGCACTTCGCTGCACAGGGGGGCAAAGGCAGGCGCCGGGCGCTCGCAGCCCTTGATCCAGGCATTCCAGGCCTCGTGCAACGCGTCGTCGGCAAAGCCCGGCAGCTCGGCCCAGCGCACCGCAATCCAGCGGCTCTTGGGCTGCGACATGGAGGACGGCAGCGGCCCGGTGTCGCCCGTCATGGCCGCGCCGGCGGTGGTCGGCGTCGGCGCGATGGCCCCTGGCTGCGCGGGGCTTGGCGTGGGTGGGGTGGAGCAGGCGGCCAGCGTTCCTACAATCAGCGCCGTCATCACAAGGCGCAGGAGTGTCAATTTCATGGGGCTGATTTTGCTTGAAGCGCTGCTGGCGCTGGTGGTGCTGGGGTTGATCGTTTGGTGGACGATGTTTTCCGGGCGCAAGGGCGGCGAGCTGAAGGCGCCGCCGCCGGACAAAAATACCGAACCGCCCACGCACTGAGGGCGGGCCCGACGTTTGCAAGGTTTCGTCCTACAAGGCGCCTGCCGACTGGCCTATACCCTTGTGAAGGCGTAGAGTGAACACTCCCGACTCAACATCGGATTTTCATTCCGTCCCATCATTTACAAGGAGCCTAGCCATGCGCAAATACCTCATTACCGGCGTTGCCGCCGTTGTCATCCTGGCCACCGGGTGCGCCGAAATGAGCGATACCCAGCGCCGCACCGCCACCGGCGCGGGCGTGGGTGCACTGGCAGGTGCCGTGCTCAGCTCGGCCACCGGCGGTCGCGCAGGTACGGGTGCCGTGGTGGGTGCGGGTGTGGGCGCACTGGGCACCTACATCTGGTCGCAGAACATGGAGCGCCAAAAGCGCGAGATGGAGCAGGCTACCCAGGGCACGGGCATTGCCGTGACGCAAACGCAAGACAACCAGCTCAAGCTGGACATCCCGAGCGACATTTCCTTTGCCGTGGGCCGCTCGGACATCCAGGGCAACTTTGCGCCGGTGCTTGACCGGTTTGCCGAAGGCTTGCGCAACAACCCGAACACCGACGTGCGCATCATCGGCCACACCGACAACACCGGCAGCGATGCCGTGAACAACCCGCTGTCGCTGGACCGTGCGGCCAGCACGCGCAATTACCTCACGGGCCGGGGCATTGACGGGCGCCGCATCTCGATCGAAGGCATGGGCGAGCGCCAGCCCATTGCCACCAATGAAACGGCAGATGGCCGCAGCCGCAACCGCCGGGTCGAAATTTATGTGGGTGAGCGCCCCCGCGGCTAACGGGCAGGCACCTGCGCAGCGGCCCCAGTAGTTTCAGGGGCCGGTGCGCAGCAGGTTGGCCAGCTCAACCGCTGACTTCACCTGCATCTTGTCGAACACCCGCGCGCGGTGCACTTCGACCGTGCGCACGCTGATATCCAGCTGGTCTGCAATGAGCTTGTTGGGCAAGCCAGCCACCACAAGGTCCATCACATCGCGCTCGCGCTCGGTCAGGTCGTGCAGGCGCACTTGCAGGCTGCTGCGCTGGCGCAATTGCTCCAGGTGGGCACCAGACTGCGCCAGCGCCTGCTCGATGCGATCGACCAGAGCGTTGTCGGAAAATGGTTTTTCGTAAAAGTCAAAAGCCCCGCGCTTGACCGCATCGACCGCCGTGGGAACGTCGGCATGGCCGGTCAGGAAGATCACGGGCATGGCGGCCAGTTCGCCCCGCGCCAGCAGCAGGTCGAACAGTGCCAGGCCGCTCATGCCCGGCATGCGCACATCCAGCAATAGACAGCAGGGTCGGCACGGTGCGGCTTGCGCCTTCAGCATCGCGTCAAAAGCTTCGGCGCTGTCAAACGACTCGCTGAGCAGTCGGCGTGAGCGCAGCAACCAGGCGAGCGCTTCGCGCACGCCAGCGTCGTCGTCCACGATGTACACAATGGCGTTGGATACGGGTTCCATCAGGGTGAGGCCGGTTGACAGACGGGCAAGGTGAAGGTGAATACCGTACCACGCGGCGCGTGGGGCTCGTAGGCAAGCACGCCACCGTGCTGCTCGACCACCGTGCGACACATGCTCAGACCCAGCCCCATGCCCTCGGCGCGCGTGGTGAAAAACGGCGTGAACAGCTGCTGCGCCACCTCGGGCGCAATGCCCACGCCGCAGTCCGTCACAGAAAACTCCAGCCAGCTGCTGTAGGCGTTGGACGCGCCCCGCCGCACCCGGATGTCCAGGATGCGCGGCTCGATGGCGGCGTCGTCCATCGCCTGCATGGCATTGCGGGCCAGGTTCAGCAGCACCTGCTCGACCATGGTGCGGTCGCACAGCGCATAAGGCAGCTGGGCTTCCACCGTGGTCTGCACGCGCACGCCCAGCTTGCGCGCCTGCAGGCTGATGAGCGGGAGGATGGCATCGAGCAACTCCTGGGGCGGCACGGCCTCGCGCGTCTGGTCGCGGCGGCGCACAAAATCATGCACGCTCTTGATCACGCGCCCTGCGCGCTCGGCCTGCCGGGCAATGTGCTGCATCGCCATGCGCACATCCTGCAGGTCGCCCGCATGGGCGGTGCCGGGGGCGTTGGAATCGAGCAGGTTCAGCGACCCGGTGGCATAGCTGGATATGGCTGCCAGGGGCTGATTGAGTTCGTGGCTCAGCAGCGAGGCCATTTCGCCCACGGTGGCAAGTCGCGCCGTGGCCTGCAGGCGCTCTTGCGAGGCGCGCGAGAGTTCCTCGATGCGGCGCTGTTCGCTGATGTCCAGGAAGGCACTCATCCAACCGGTGTGCAGCCCGTAGGCATTGATCAGCGGGGCCTCGATGATCAGCACCGGAAACCGCGTGCCGTCCTTGCGCATGAAGACCGATTCGAAGCCCTCGCGCGGGGGCATGCCACCGGCAAAGCGCTTGGCCTGGCGCTGCCGGTATTCTTCGGAGAGTTCCGGCGGCCAGTAGGGTGCGGACGTGCTTTGCCCGAGCAGTTCTTGCGGGCTGAACCCCACCATGGCGCAGAACGCGGGGTTGACGTAGGTGATGCGCCCCTGCAGGTCGCGGGCGCGCAAACCGGTCACCAGAGAGTCTTCCATGGCCTTGCGAAAGGCCAGGGCGTCCGCCAGGTCACGCTCTGCGCGCAGCCTGCGGCGGTTGTCCCGCACCAGCACCACCATCACGGTCACCAAGGCAATCGACATGGCGGTGACCAGCGCAGTCAGCACGTTGGGGAAAAGGTTGGGGGCGCCGTGCCAGCGGTCCATGCGCAACACCAGCGTGGTGCCCGGCAGGTCGAGCAGCTGCTGTGCCGTGAACATGCGCGTGCCGCGCCGGGCGGCGCCCAGCACTGCCAGCCGGGTGCCATCTGCCTCGGTGAACGAGGCCTCCTGGCTGCGGGTCAGGTTGTGCCCTACCAGGTCCACCAGCATCTCCTGCAGGGCATAGGTGGCTACCAGAAAACCCGCGGGGCGCCCGGCATTGGTGAGGGGCAGGCACAGCTCCATCATCTCCGAGCCCAGACCGTCGCCATGGGGCTGAAAATAGCTGCCCGAATAGGCGGGTGCGCTCAGCCGGCGCGCGTTGGTACAGGCCAGGGCCGCATCGGAATGCGATCCCTCCCGGCTGGCGTTGTCCCACGACACGGGACGGTAGGGCGTCTGGGCATAGGCGCGCAGACGCAAGTTGACATCCCGCCACTCGATGCGTACCAGTTCACGGCGCTGGCGCAGCAGTTCGGCCGCATTGACTTCCCAGGCCAGCAGACCAGGGTCGCCCGCCTGAAGTGCCTGCAGACTCTGCACGTTGCGCGAGAGCGCGGAGCGGATGTCGGAGCCCGCGTCGGCGGCATCCCGCTCCAGCCGGGACTGCACCTGGCTGGCTTCGTAGCGCCCGGCCAGCCATACCAGGGTGACCAGCATGGACACCACCAGGACCACCAGCAAGGTCCACAGCGACCACCGGCGCCATGCGCTGCGCCAGCGCTGCCAGGGAGTGCGATGACGCGGTGGCATCATCACAGGACGCGATGCTCCAGTGCGGGCAGTTGTGCGCGAACCTGGCGCACGCGCCCGGCATCGAGTTCGCCCAGCACCACGCCGGGGCCTTGCGCCAGTGCATTGACGATATCGCCCCAGGGATCGACCAGCATGCTGTGCCCCCATGTCTGGCGCCCGTTTTCATGCACTCCGCCCTGCGCGGGCGCCAGCACATAGGCCAGGTTTTCCACCGCGCGTGCACGCAACAGCAGTTCCCAGTGGGCCTGCCCGGTGGTGTGGGTGAAGGCGCTCGGCACCAGCAGCAGGTCGGCACCTGCTCGGGCATGCTGGCGATAGAGCTCGGGAAACCGCAGGTCGTAGCAAACACTCAACCCGATGCGCCAGGTGTGGCCGCTGCGCGATGGCAGGTCAAACTGCACCGGCTCAGCCCCCGCCTCGATCACCCGGCCCTCGTCAAAATGTTCGCGCCCGTTGTCAAACCGGAAGAGGTGAATCTTGTCGTAACGGGCAGCGCATTCGCCCGACGGTGCATACACCAGTGTGGTGTTGCGCACGCGCGCCGGATCTGCGGTTTGCATGGGCAGCGTGCCGCCCACCACCCACAACTGAAGCTCCTGTGCAGCGCGGGCGAGAAACGCCTGTACAACGCCCTCGCCGGGGGTTTCGCGCAATGCCAGCTTGTCGGTGTCTCGCAGCCCCATGGCACAAAAGTACTCAGGCAGCACGGCCAGCTCGGCGCCTGCCTCTGCGGCCTGCTCCAGCAGGCGGCGGGCCATGGCCAGGTTGTCGCTGCGTTGCGTGCCAGAGACCATCTGCAAGGCTGCAACCTTCATGAGGGCTCTCCTGCGGACAAAGGCGGTGTGCCGGGCACTTGCGCAGCCCCCGAGGGCGCAGGGGCGCTGCCCGATTCCCGGCTGCGGCGGGGAATGCGCTCGATGTGCGGATCCGTCCAGGTGCCATCCACGTGAAACTCCTGGGTGGCGGCCTCGATCAGGGGGCCGCGCAGAAACACCTGGGCCAGAAAGCTGCCCAATCCAACGACCGGGTTGATAGCCGTGGCCACCAGCGAGGCGGTCAGGGCGTTGATTTCCGGAACCACCACCACATGCAGGTCCTGGGTTTCCTGGTCGATATCGGCACTGCCTTCCATCAGCACGGCTGCATTGACGCCCTTCATCTGCAGATTGTTGGTGATGGCAACACCCTGCTCAATGCGCACGTCGCCGCGCACAAAGTCGAACGCGAACCCCGCGCTGAACACATCGCGGAAATCCAGGGTCAGGCGCCGCGGCAGGGATTGCAGGCTCAGCACACCGAGCAGCTTGGCCAGCCCCGGATCTGCCTTGAGGAACTGGCCCGATTCCACGTTCAGATTGATCTGCCCGCTCATGGAGCGGTAGTCCGGGCTCATGGGCGCGCCCATCCACGCCACCTGTCCCTGCATGCGCCCTTTGCCGCGGCGCACCACATTTTCCATGCCAAAACGGGCAAGCAGGTCGCCCGAGTCGCGGATGTCCAGCTGGAAATTCATCACCGTGCGGCGGCGCAGCGATTTTTCGCTGCCAGCCAGCAGCGCCCAATTGCCCGTGCCGGTGAAGGTGGCTTCGGGGGCCACGATGTTGAACTTGCTCAGCCGCCACTCGCGCTGGACCGTCTCGCCGCCCCGGTTTTGCGCTTCGATTTCCACTCGCCCTAGTTTGCGATCACGCAGTTCGAAATCGTCCACCACGATGTCCAGTGCGGGAAGGGTACCGGGCTGCTCGTCCAGCAGGGTCTCAAACTGCGTGGCGGCACTCTGGGGCAGTTTCATGCGCGCCAGACGGGCAAACAGGCGGCCCGACGGGTTGTCGCGGGTACCTGCCTGCCGGTATTCGACATAGCCATTGAGTTCGCTGGCGTCCAGGTTGGCACGCCAGGTGGAACCGTCGCGCGAGCCCCCCACCACAACGTTGTGCAATGTGCGCCCCTGCACGGTGAGCGCCTGGGCACGCACGGCAACGGCGGTGGGCAGATAGTCTTGCGCCACGCCCGCCGTCGTGCGGTCTGGCCCGACAGCGACGGCGGAGGCGGCAGGGGCTGCTTCGGCGATGGCGGCCTGTGTCAACACCTTTTCCCAGGCATCCACATCCATCTGCTCTGCACGAATGTTCGCCGCCACGCCGTCCACCGGCATGGGCGCGACCTCCCCCACGCCAAGACCGATGCCGATGGCGCCGCGCAACACGCGCGTCTGGTTGCCCTGGTGCTCGCGCTGAAAGCTGGCCGATCCCAGCGATCCGAGGTCCAGTGTCATCTGGTCGCGCAAGGGCGGGGGGGCCGCACCTGCGGGCACCGCGGCCAGGGACTCCTGGGCGACCCGGGTTTCAAAGCGCACCGGCAGGAGTGCGTCGGCGGTCTTGGCCAGCGGCGCGGGCAGCGCGAGCCCCAGTCCCTGCAAGTTGGTGGCAACCAGGATCTCGGGGACACCCCTGCGAAACGCCAGCGCCAGCGTGTAGGGCGTGCTGCCCGTGGCGCTGCGGGCCAGCTGCGAAAGCATGCCCAGTTGCCGTGCCTGCTGAAGCCCCTCGGCGGTGGCCGTGCCTTGCGCCCGCAGTTGTATGGCGGACTCGACGGGACCGGCACCGGAGGGCAGGGCGCGCATTCCGCCCTCCAGGCGCAGGTCGCCCCCCAGCGCGCGCGCCTGCACGCCGTTCACCGAAAAACCGGTGTCGGTAAATTGCACAGTGCCGCGGGCGCGTGACAGCGGGGGCGTTTCCGGGGTGATATGCACATCGTTGCCCGCAAGCACCACGCTGCCCTGCACTTTCGATTTTTCGATATCGTTGATCGGCAGGCTCAATCGCAGTTGCAAATCGGCATTGCCCGTGCCGCTGGCTTGGTCCAGGGCCTGACCCGTCATGCGCGCAAGCGGGGAGGTGCGCATGATGGTCAGCAGCTCGGTCAGCGGCCCGCGCGCATCGGCATTGACCGCTACCACGGTGTGGGACAGGTCGGGAATCTGCGCCTCCACCTTGGCCAGCCGCACGCCCGGCGTGCCGGCAAAGCCGCCGGTAGCGCCGCGCACCTGCATGGACGAGCGCTCGAAAATCAGCTCACCCGCCAGTTGCGTCAACGCCGGCCAGGGCAGCGCGCCGGTGGGCTGCAACCGGGGCGGAACATAGGCGTACGTCACGTCCCTGACGCGGGCTGCAATGCGGAAATCTCCCTGGCTGGGGTCATTGAAGGGCAGGTCGCGCAGATCACCTTTCACACGAAACTGCACGTCGCTGGCACTGCCGCTCAGGATGGCGTCGCGCACATAGTGGCGCGACTCGGCCGGAAGGGACAGTGGGAGATAACGGTGCACGCGGGTTCCGTCGGCACGCACCAGCGTTCCCGCAAGGTCCATCACACCGGGAAAGCGCGAAAAACGGGGGCCCTGGCCGGCGTCGCTGGTGCGCCAGCTGGCGCGCAGTTCGCCCTGTGCATCCGCGTTGGAAAACCGGACATTGCTGGCCTGTACCGCCAGGCGTGGCCCATCCACCTGCCAGCGCACCTCTGCGCTCAGCTGGTCCAGCGGCAGGACAGGTTCTTCAAAAACCCCCGGCAAGACCAGCCCCCCCGACGCGATGGCCAGGCTGGCTTTGCCACCGGCCTGGGTCATTTCGACGTCCACACTCGCACCGCTCAGGCCGGGAAGCGTGTTGCCCGCCTCCCGCGCCCCGGCAGCCAGGGCCAGCCCCGTCACCTTGCCGCGCACTTGGTATTGCTGCAGCGTCTCCAGCGGGCCGCGCCAGGTGGCATGCACCTCATTGACCAGGCCCTGGGGGGTGTAGGTTTGTAGTGCGCTGTGGGCCGCCGCGCCCAGTGGCAGACGGCTGCCGATCTGGGCCAGCGCGGCAAGGTCCAGGCGGTCCGCTCGCAGGTCGCCCTGGGCGGGCGCCTTGCCTGCAGCACCCGTGTGCTGCAGGCGCAGGTTCCCGCCGGGCCACACCAGGCCATCGTCGGTTTGAAACTGCAACCCCTGGGTGTAGAACTCGAAGCCGCCTGCCAGCCGCCGGCCACCCATCCGCCCCTGAATGGACGGCAGCACCAGGGCCTTGAGTTGCGGGCCCAGCGTGGCGTTGACTTCCGTCAGTGCCAGGTCGGCCGTGCCGCCCACGATCTGGCCACGCTGCACGTCGGCCCATGCGCGCACGGCGCCCCGGCCTTGCGCCACCTCCACACCCAGGTCGGCATGGTGGCGCAGCCGGGAGACATCCACACGCGAGAAATCGGCAAACAGCTGGCCGCTCCAGTGCTGCCAGTTGCCGTCGCGTGCACGCAGCAGTGGCGCACGAAACCGCCCGGTCAGCGTGAACCGGTCGCCCCAAGTCGGCGGCGGTGTGGCCGCAAAGTGCATGTTGTGTTGCCAGCTGCCATTACGCAACAGCACATCAACATTTTCCAGCGCCAGTTCGGGGGCACCGCGCAATTCGTCGGTCCAGCGCAGCCTGCCACCCTTGACGACGACTTCGCCCTGGGAGAAAAGCCAGTCTGCTGCTGCATTGTTCTCGCCCGCGGTCTCAGAAAAGGTGAGGCCCGCCACCGCAATGCGGCCGTCGGCCTGTCTGCGGATATCCAGATCGGGGTGTTCGATGTAAAGCTGCTCAAAACCCCAGTTCAGCAGCGAGCGCGGGGAAGGTGCCACCACCACGCGCGGCAGCAGCAGCGCAACCCGCCCCTGGGCATCCAGCAGCGCGACATCCAGAAGCTCAATGGTGGGGATCAGCCCCTCGGACCGCGCCGAGATGGCCCCGATGCGCACAGGCAACCCCAGCGCCCGTGCGGCCTGCGCCTCCAGTTGCGGGCGAAATTCACCAATACGCGGCACAATCCAGCCATGCAGTGCCCCCCACGCGACGGCCAGCAGCAGCCACAAGGCCAGCAGGCATCCCAGCGACCATCGCGCCAACCCGGCGACGAAGCGCAGCAGGCGTGTGGGGCGATTTAATGGTTCGATCATTGACGGGGTTGAATGTGGCAGGAATTATGACCCGCGACCAAAGGGTGGGTTCAGTCAAAACCGGTGTCCTTATGTATATGGCAACTTGCCGCTCCCTCTGCCATGACCCATTCTCCCGCTGAGCCCTCCGGCACTTGCGCCCCCCCGATCGGTGAGGCCGGGTATTCGCGGTTTTTTCAGCGCCTGCAACGCCGGTACGCGCAAGACCTGGTCTTGCTGCCGCCCGGTGCGCCAGACAAAGCGGCCATGGCGCAGGCGTTTGCCGCACTACAGGCACGAGGATGCGACACCGCCACCGCCTTGCGCGTCCTGCGCCAACTGGTCATGGAGCGGCTCATCCGGCTCGATTGCGATGCCCAGGCCCCGTTGTCAGACATTACCCGCGCGGTCACCGAACTGGCAGAGTTCGCGCTGGACCAGTCGTGCCTTCACGCCCGCCGCGAGCTGGACAGCCGCCACGGCGCACCGCTCTCGCCCGACGGACAGCCCGTGCCCCTGTGGGTGATCGGCATGGGCAAGCTCGGTGCGCGCGAGCTCAATGTGTCCAGCGACATCGACCTGATCTATGTGTATGCACAGGACGGAGAAACGGCCGGCAACCCCGAGGGGCGCGGCCGCATTTCCAACCATGAGTACTTTGCCCATGCGGTGAAGATCATCTACAGCCTGGTCGGCGACACCACCGAACATGGTTTTGTCTTCCGGGTGGACCTGGCCCTGCGGCCCCATGGCAATTCCGGCCCCGCAGCGGTGTCGCTGGCGGCGCTGGAGGAATACCTGCAGGTACAGGGCCGCGAATGGGAGCGTTTTGCCTGGCTCAAGAGCCGGGTGGTGGCGCCGCAAAGCGCTATCGGCAGCGCAGAAGTGCTGGCGCTGCGCAGCGTGGTGCTGCCGTTCGTGTTCCGCCGTTATCTGGACTACAGCGTGTTTGACGCGCTGCGCACCTTGCACCGGCAGATCCGCGAGCACGCCGCCAAGCGCAGCGCCGGACATCCGGAGCGCGCTAACGATGTGAAGCTGTCGCGCGGCGGCATCCGCGAAATCGAGTTCACCGTGCAACTGCTGCAGGTGGTGCGCGGCGGGCAGTTCCCCGAATTGCGTCGCCGGCCCACGCTGGATGCGCTGCAACGCCTCGCCCAGGCGGGGCTCATGCCCCAGGAGACGGCCGATGCACTGGCGCGGGCGTATGTGTTTTTGCGCCGTGTGGAGCACCGTATCCAGTACCTCGACGACCAGCAGACCCATGTGCTGCCCACGCGCGATGACGATCTGGCCTGGATAGCCCGCACCATGGGCCACACCGACTGCTGCGGTTTTCTGCATGCGCTCGATGCCCATCGTGAACTGGTGGCGCAAGAGTTCGACACCCTGCTGGGCGGCAATGGCAAAAAGGAATGCAACGGCGGTGGATGCGGCGGGCCGCGCGCAGTTGCGGCACCTCCGCCCGAGCTGGAAGGCTTGCTAGAACAGCTGCCTCCCGGCTTTCGCGAGCGCGTGGCCGAGTGGCGCACGCACCCCCGCGTGACGGCGCTGCGCGACGAAGCACGCGCTCGACTGTTCCGGCTGATCCAGCGCACGGCGCAGTGGCTGGGCGAAGGCCGCGTCACCGAAGAAGCAGCCGTGCGCCTCGTGAACTGGCTCGAACCCCTGCTGCGCCGCGAAAGTTATCTGGCCTTGTTGCTGGAACGCCCCTCGGTGCACGAGCAGCTGCTGCACCTTCTGGGCGCCGCTCGGTGGCCCGCACGCTACCTGTTGCAACACCCCGGCGTCATCGATGAACTGGTAGGCGACGCGCTGCTGGCCGAGCGCTTTGTGGTGGCCGATTTCGAACGCGAGCTCACCCTGCGACTGGCCGCGCTGCGGTCCACCGGCGAGGACGACGACGAAACCCTGCTGAACCTGCTGCGCCGCGCTCAGCACGCGGAAACCTTTCGCACGCTGGCACGCGACGTGGAGCACCGGATCACGGTCGAACAGGTGGCCGACGACCTCAGCGCCCTGGCCGACAGCGTGCTGCGCATCTCTGCACAGTGGTGCTGGAGCCGCCTCAAGAACCGGCACCGCGAAACACCGCAATTTGCCATCATTGGCTACGGCAAGCTGGGGGGCAAGGAGCTGGGTTATGGCAGCGACCTCGACATCGTTTTCGTGTTTGACGATGACGATGAACGCGCCCCCGAGATCTATGCGGCGTTTGTGCGCAAGCTGATCAACTGGCTCACCGTGAAGACCGGCGAGGGCGATCTGTACGAAATCGACACTGCCCTGCGCCCCAATGGCAGCTCCGGCCTGCTGGTCACCAGTTTCGATGCCTACGCGGCCTACCAGCAGCAACGCGGCAGCAACACGGCATGGACCTGGGAACACCAGGCGATGACGCGGGCGCGCTTTGTTTTGGGCAGTGCTGCCCTGCAGGCGCGGTTTGATGCGGTGCGAGAGGCTGTGATCACCTCGCCGCGAGACCCTGCAGCGCTGCGTGCGGAGATTGTGGCCATGCGCGAGCGCGTGCGCTCTGCCCACCGCACGCGCGACGGGCAGTTTGATGTGAAACACAGCCCGGGCGGCATGGTGGATGCCGAATTTGCCGTGCAATACCTGGTGCTGGCGAATTCCGCAAGCCATCCGGAACTGGTGGGCAACGTGGGCAACATCGCGCTGCTGCAACGTGCCGAGCAGGTGGGCTTGTTGCCTGCCGGTGTGGGCCACGCGGCGGCTGACGCCTACCGCGAGCTGCGCCGCGTGCAGCACCGTGCACGGCTCGATGAAGTGCCCACCGAGGTAACGCCACCGGCATTGCAGGCAGAACAACATGCTGTGCTGGACCTCTGGCACGCGGTTTTTGGCGAGAACTCCGCAGTTTCCGCAAAGGCGTGAGCTTCTCACTCTTTGGGCCGTGAGAAGCTCACGCGTGACGGTCAGCGTGGCGTGGCAATTTGCGGGGGTGGTGCACCCCTGGATTCGCGCGCTGCGCAGGCCGTGCAGGGTATTCGCCGGGTGCCTTTCTGCAGGCGATGCCAAGGCGAGGGCAGACCGGGGTGAGGGCTCCGGCCCGCATATCGACCCGTTGAACAGCGCTCCGGTGACCGGGGGTTGTTCCCACTTGCCTGCGGGCATGATTGTTAGATAATGTAACGAGCACCATGAACCTTGTTGCACTGAACATCGACAGCATCCAGTTGGGTCACCCGTTGCCATTTGTGCTGCGCGGTGCGGATGGAACGTTGCTGGCACAAAAGGGCTATGTCATTCGCACCCGCGCCGAGCTGGATTCGCTGGTGTCGCGCGGCTTGAAGCTGTGCGTGGACACAGATGAGTCGGGCGAAAGCCACCGCGCGTATCTGGCACAGCTGCAAAAAATGCTGATGTCCGACACCTCCCTGGGGCAGATTGCCGCGATGACGATGCAGGCAGGTGCGCAGGCAGGCCGGGAGCGCGGTGGCAAGTATGTGCCGGACTGGTCGGAATTGCAGTTGCGCGCCACCCAGTTGCTGCGCTCACCGCTGGCTGTCGATTTCGAAGGCCGTTTTCAATCCTTGCACAGCGAGCTGGCCCGCAACTGCGAGCAAACGCCCGATGCCACGCTGCTGGCCCTGATCTATCTTTCGGCACAGGAAACCCGCATGTACAGCGCCACCCACGCCATGTTGGTGGGTTGCGTCTGCATGGTGGTGGCCCGTGAAATGCTGCGCTGGCCCGATGCGCGGGTACTGCAAGTGGGCAGCGCGGCGCTCACCATGAACATCGCGATGACCGAGTTGCAGGACCAGCTGGCCCAGCAATCGCAGCCGCTCACGTCCCAGCAGATCGTGGCCGTGGAAGACCATGCCAGTCGGTCAGAGCAGTTGCTTCGGCGCCTGGGGGTGGCCGACCCCGTGTGGCTGGAGGCAGTGCTATGCCACCACCACCGCTCGCCCGGCCCACTGGCGAAGAAGTCCGAGGCCCAGCAAATGGCGCGGCTGGTGCAGCGCGCCGACATCTTTGGTGCGCGACTGGCGCCCCGCGTGGCACGTTCGCCCATGCCAGTTACGGCCGCCATGCAGGCCAGCTACTACGACGAAGAGCACCGCGTGGACGAGGCCGGCGCCGCGCTGGTGAAGACGCTGGGCGTCTATCCGCCCGGGGCCTTTGTCCGGCTGGCCACCCAGGAAGTGGCGGTGGTGCTCCGCCGGGGCGCAACGGCCACAACGCCCCGCGTGGCGGTGGTGATGAACCGCGACGGAATGCCCACGGGCGAGATGATTCCACGCGATACCTCGCAAGCTGCCTGGAAGATCACCGGCGTGGTGGCCTACCGGGATATCCGGGTGCAACTCCCCCTGGACCGCTTGCTGGCACTGGTGTAGCCCACCGTGCAGGGGCCCTTTCCTGTGCGCCCCGTTCTCAGCCCCTTACCGGAAAACGTCACACCACGTGCGCGCGCACGGCCGCGGTTCGCCCACGCCGCCCCTCTGGCGCATTCCTCGCCGCTTTGGCGTCGTGAATCCCGTCTCGATGTGACTCCACTGCGCGGCAGCGCAGGCCCCACAAAAACAGCGTGGGCAAAAAATCCACGGCAATGACACCCCGGCCACGCATACTATTTGGTATAAATAAATACCAAACGGGGCAATTTGTGATGAAATAGTCAAACCATCAGGAAATCCACCATGAAACCCGCTATGAAATCCCTCTCTCGCCTTTCCATGGCCCTTCGCATTGCGGGCGTGGCCGGGTTGATGCTGACCGGTGGTGCGGCCTACGCTGGCGAGGCGCAGGCCTGCCCGGCAACACTGCAGCACACCTTTGACCGGCTGCAGGACGAAAAGCCGCAGTCGCTGTGCCAGTACAGCGGCAAGGTGGTGCTGATCGTCAACACCGCCAGCTACTGCGGCTTCACAGGCCAGTACAAGGGGCTGGAAGATCTGTATGCCCGCTACAAGGACAAGGGGCTGGTGGTGCTCGGGTTCCCATCCAACGATTTCTCCCAGGAAAGCGGCAGCAATCAGCAGATTGCCGACTTCTGCGAGAACACCTTTGGCGTGAAATTTCCGATGTTTGCCAAAAGCAGCGTCAAGGGCCCAGAGGCCTCGCCTTTGTACCGCCAGCTCGCGCAGTTGTCGGGCACGGCGCCACGCTGGAATTTCCACAAATACCTTTTGGGGCGCAACGGCCAGCTGGTGGACAGCTATTCGAGCCTGACGGCGCCCGACAGCAAGGGCCTGGTGCGCGCCATCGAACAGCAGCTGGCAGCACCCCAACCCAAGTGATTTCCATGACCTCGTTACGTTTTTCTGATATTTTTCACCCCCGGGGCTGGAACTTTGGAGGTACAACCCCATTCTGTCTATTGCAAGGACGCATTGAGCGCCTTACCGTTTTGACGTTGCGAAGCCTTTCGGCCCTCCGGGTTCCGACTGACCTCCTGAAGCGCTTCTCCTCCCTCCCTCTCTTATTCGTTTCGGGACGCTTCGCAACGCTTTTATTCCAGGCGCCGGCCAGAGGGGGCCGGCCATGAAAATCGCCATCATTGGCTCTGGCATCTCCGGCCTCTCTGTCGCGCACCAGCTGCGCGGCCAGGCCGACATCACCCTGTATGAAGCGGGCGACTATTTCGGTGGCCACACCCACACCGTGGACGTCACGCTGCCCGATGCGTCGGGCGCCCCCGTCACGCACGGCGTGGACACCGGATTTCTGGTGTTCAACGAGCGCACCTACCCGCACCTGATCCGTTTGCTGGCCGATCTGGGCGTGGAGACCGCCCAATCCGACATGTCGTTTTCGGTGCAGGTGCCGGGCGCCTTGGGTGGCTCGGGCGGCGGCCGCACGCTGGAGTGGAGCGGCACCAACCTCAGCACCGTGTTTGCCCAGCGCACCAACCTGGTCAACCCGCGCTTTCTGGGCATGCTGCGCGACCTGCTGCGCTTCAACAAGCTGTGCACGCGCATTGCACAGGCCCAGGCCGATGCGGCGCTGATGCAGCCGCTGGGCGATTTCCTTAAGCAGCACCGCTTTGGCGATGCCTTCCGCGACTGGTACTTCTTGCCCATGCTGGGCTGCATCTGGAGCTGCCCCACCGACCAGATGCTGAAGTTCCCCGTGGCCACCATGATCCGGTTCTGCCACAACCACGGTCTCATCCAGGTCAGCAATCGCCCGCAGTGGTGGACGGTGTCCGGCGGCGCGCGCCACTATGTGGACAAGATCGTGGCGGGCATTGCCGACAAGCGCTTGTCCACGCCCGTGCGCCGCATCGAGCGCGATGCCGCTGGCGTGCGCGTAGTCACCGACGGCCGGGTGGAGCACTTCGACCAGGTGGTGCTGGCCACGCATTCAGACCAGTCGCTGGCGCTGCTGGCCCAGCCCACGCAGCAGGAGCGTGCCGTGCTGGGCGCCATCCGCTACCAGGCCAACCGCGCCGTGCTGCACACCGACACCTCGGTGCTGCCCGCACGCCGCGCCGCCTGGGCTGCGTGGAACTACGAGCGCGCCCAACAAAAGAGCCGCGAATCGGCCCGCGTGTGCCTGCACTACCTCATCAACCAACTGCAACCCGTGCCGTTTGCCCAGCCCGTGGTGGTGTCGCTCAACCCGCTGCGCGACATTGCACCCGAGCAGGTGATCGGCAGCTACGAATATGCGCACCCGGTGTTCGACATGGCGGCCATCCGCGCGCAGCAGCAGGTGGGCAACATCCAGGGGCAGCAGCACACCTGGTACTGCGGTGCCTGGACCGGCTATGGCTTTCACGAAGACGGTCTCAAATCGGGCCTGGCCGTGGCGCAGCAACTGCTGGCAGCCATGCCCGCCACGCTGGCGGAGGCCGCATGACAGCGCCCGCCACGCCCACCTTGCCCCTGATCGGCTTTGGCCAGGTGCGCCACACGCGGTTGCGGCCCAAGAAACACGCGTTTGCCTACCGCACGTTCTTCCTCATGCTGCCGATGCGCAGCCTGGCCGGAGCACCCAGCGCGCACGGCAGGCTGGCGGTGAACCGGCGTGGCGCCATCAGCTTTCATGACGTGGACCATGGCGACGGCCGCAGCGCCGCACAGGGCGGGGCGCTGGCCTGGCTCGACGAACTGCTGCGCACCGAAGGCATCACCGACGCCACCGGCGAGGTCTGGCTGCACTGCTACCCGCGTGTGCTGGGCTACACCTTCAAGCCGGTGAGCTTCTGGTACTGCCACCGCGCGGATGGCAGCCTGCGCGCCATCGTGGTGGAGGTCAACAACACCTTTGGCGAGCGCCACTGCTACCTGCTCGATGCGCCGCAATACGGCGTGGAACTGCAGGCGCGCAAGGTGTTCCATGTGTCGCCGTTTTGCGAGGTGAGCGGGGGCTACCGGTTTCGCTTCATGCGCACGCCCGCCAGCGCGGCCGACGCAGGCCGCACGGTGGTGCGCATCGACCACGACGACGACACCGGCCCGCTGATCCAGACCAGCGTGAGCGGCACCCTGCACGCCATCACCGCCCAGACCCTGCGCCATGCGCTGTGGGGCTACCCCGCCATGACGCTGGCCGTTGTGGCCCGTATTCACTGGCATGCGCTGCGCCTTTGGCTCAAGCGCGTGCGGTTCCATCGCAAACCCGAGGCACCCGCCTCCACCGTGACCCGTTGATCTCCATGTCGCCCCAGTCCCGCGAGACCGCCATGAACACCACCACCGCTCCCCGCTCTGCCCAGGCCCTGCCTGCGGGCACACCCGCTGCGGCGCGCACGGCCCTCAGGCTTTTGCAGCGGCTGCAGCATGGCCACCTCACCGTGCAGCTGCCCGATGGCACGCTGCAGCATTTCGGGCACGGCAACGGCCCATCGGCCGCGATCACGTTCAAGAACTGGAACGTGTGCAGCGCCGCGCTCCGGTCGGGCGATATCGGGTTTGCCGAAAGCTACATTGCGGGCGACTGGACCACACCGCACCTCACCGACCTGCTCAAGCTTTTCATCGCCAACCGCCAGCAGGTCGAAGGCGTGATCTACGGCACCTGGGCCGGGCGGCTGCTGTACCGCATCAAGCACCTGCTCAACCGCAACACGCGCGCCAACAGCCAGAAAAACATCCATGCCCACTACGACCTGGGCAACGCGTTTTACGCGCTGTGGCTGGACGACACGATGAACTATTCGTCCGCCTGGTTCGAGGGCGATGCGGGCGGCGACATGCGCGTGGCCCAGCACGCCAAGGTGCGCCGCGCATTGCGCATGGCGGGCGTGCAGGCAGGTGACCGCGTGCTGGAGATCGGCTGCGGCTGGGGCGCCCTGGCCGAGATGGCCACCACCGAGTTTGGGGCATCCCTCACGGGCGTGACGCTTTCGACCGAGCAGCTCGCGTTTGCGCAAAAGCGCATGGCGGCGCATGGGGTGGAGAACAAGGCCGATTTGCGGCTGCAGGACTACCGCGACATCGACGACGGCCCCTACGACGCGGTCTGCTCCATCGAAATGGTCGAGGCCGTGGGCCGCGAATACTGGCCCACCTATTTTCAGTCGGTCAACCGCCTGCTCAAGCCCGGTGGCAAGGCCTGCATCCAGAGCATCGTCATCGACGACAGCCTGTTTGCGCGCTACATCAGCTCCACCGACTTCATTCAGCAGTACATCTTTCCGGGCGGCTGCCTGCCCTGCCCGCGCGAGTTCCGGCGCGAGGCCGAGGCGGCGGGCCTGCGCGTGGTGGACGAGTTTGCGTTTGGCCAGGACTACGCCGAAACCCTCAAACGCTGGCGCGAGCGCTTTCTGGCGCAGCGCACGCAGATCCTGCAGCTCGGGTTTGACCAGCGCTTCATGCACATCTGGGAGTTCTACCTGGCCTACTGCGAAGCCGCGTTTGCCATGCGCAACATCGACCTCGTGCAGTACACCTTGGTCAAGGCGTGATTTCACTATGAAAATAATAGCTATTACCGCTTTATTGATAAGCGCTACAGCCACTTTTCATTCAAATCTTGCTTTGGCACAGGTGGCCCCGGCCAGTGCGTCCCCCCTGGCCGCCACCACACCGCTGGCGGGCACCCGCATGGCAGGCGAGGGGGTTCTGCGGTTTTTGGGCTTCGAGATCTACCGTGCGCGCCTGTGGGTGCCACCCGGCTTTGATGCCGACAACTACACCGCCCAGCCGCTGGCGCTGGAGCTTACCTACCAGCGCAACTTCACCGCCGAGGCCATCGCCAAGCGCTCCATCGAGGAGATGCGCCGCGTGGGCAGCTTCACGCCGCAGCAAGCCACGGGCTGGCAGCAGGCGCTGCAGGCGGCGCTGCCGGATGTGAAGCCGGGCGACCGCCTTTTGGGCTTGTACCAACCGGGCGCGGGCGCCGTGTTCAAGATGGGCGGGCGGGTGGTGGGCGAGGTGCCCGACGCAGAGTTCTCGCGCCTGTTCTTTGGCATCTGGCTCTCGCCCCAAACCTCAGAGCCCGGGCTGCGCCAGCAGCTCATCGCCATGACGCGCACCGCAGGGCAGCCATGACCGGCACGCAGCCCATCCGCGCCGGCGCAGGCCTGGCCTATGGGCTGCTGGGCCTGCCGCTGGCGTTTGTGGCGCTGCCGCTGTATGTGCTGCTGCCCAACCACTACGCACGCGAGTTCGGCATGCCGCTGGCCACGCTGGGCGCGGTGCTGCTGGCGGCGCGACTGTTCGATGCCATCTCCGACCCGCTGCTGGGCCGCCTGTCCGACCACCTGTTTGGTCGCTCGGTGCGGGCGGTGCTGGGTGTGGGCGCGCTGTCGGCCGGGGTGCTGGCGCTCGGGTTGATCAGCCTGTTCTTTCCGGCGGTGCGCGGCCCCGATGCGCTCGTGGCTTGGGCGCTCATCGCGCTGCTCATCACCTACACCGCCTACAGCCAGCTGAGCATTGCGCACCAGTCGTGGGGGGCGCGCCTGGGTGGCGACGAGCTGCAGCGCGGCCGCATCGTGGCCTGGCGCGAGGGCGCTGCGCTGGTGGGGGTGGTGCTGGCCTCGGTGTTGCCCGCGCTGCTGGGCCTGCCGGTCATGCTGGCGGTGTTTGCCATCACCTTGCTGCTGGGCTGGTGGGCCTGGACGCAGGCGCCGCGCCCTGCGGCCCATGGGGGCGCCGTGGCCGGGGTCTATCGACCGCCGCAACGCGCCAGCCTGTGGCGGCCGTGGGGGCGCCCCGCGTTCCGCCGCCTGCTGGCGGTGTTCATGCTCAATGGCATTGCCAGCGCCATCCCGGCCACGCTGGTGCTGTTTTTCATCCAGGACCGGCTGCAGGCCCCGCCCGCACAAGAGCCCATGTTCCTGGCGGCGTATTTCGTCTGCGCCGCACTGTCCATCCCGCTGTGGTTGCACGCCGTGGGCCGCTTTGGTCTGGCGCGCACCTGGCTGGCCGGCATGTTGCTCGCGATTGCGGTGTTTGTGTGGACCGCCTTTCTGGGGGCGGGCGACACCCTGCCGTTCCTGGTGGTCTGTGCGCTGTCCGGCGTGGCGCTTGGCACCGACCTGGCCCTGCCCAGCGCCCTGTTGGCCGGCGTGATTGCGGCCGAGGGCGATAGCGGCCAGCACGAAGGCGCCTATTTTGGCTGGTGGAACTTTGCGACCAAGCTCAACCTGGCGCTGGCCGCAGGCCTGGCGCTACCGCTGCTGGGCTGGCTGGGCTACACGCCCGGCACCCGCAGCGAAGACGGCCTGCAGACCCTGGGCCTGGCCTATGCGGTGCTGCCCTGCCTGCTCAAGCTGATGGCGGCGGCAGCACTGTATGCGCTCATCCTTCGGCCCCTGCAGGCCACGCCAACCCTTTGTACGAACCGACCCCAAGGCACCCCACCATGATGCAACGACGCCTCCTTCTTTCGGCCGCTGTGGCTGCGCCCGTGGTCCTGTCTGGCTGCGCCAGCCAGAGCATTGACGGCTATGCCAGCGAAAAACCGGTGCTGGACCTTGCGCAGTATTTCAACGGCACCATCGACGCGCATGGAATTTTCCAGGACCGTGGCGGCCGCATCGTCAAACGCTTCACCGTGGTCATGGACTGCGAGTGGAAGGGCAACCAGGGCGTACTGGACGAGGCCTTCACCTACTCGGACGGCACCACGCAGCGGCGCATCTGGCGCCTGACAAAGCACGCTGACGGCCGCTACACCGGCACCGCCGACGACGTGGTGGGCACGGCCAACGGGCAAACGCGCGGCAACGCCTTTCGCTGGACCTACACGCTGGCGTTGCCCGTGGATGGCAAGGTCTACAACGTCGATCTGGACGACTGGATGTACCTCATTGACGACCGCGTGATGCTCAACCGCGCCACCATGAGCAAGCTCGGATTCCGGCTGGGCGAGATCACACTGTCCTTCACCAAACGCGCAGCATGAGCCTCAACCCCCCCCTGCGCGACTGGCGTGGCCGCCGTGCCTGGCTGATCGGGGCCAGCAGCGGCATTGGCCGGGCCACGGCCGCCGCGCTGCATGCGCGCGGTGCGCAGGTCATCGTGTCAGCGCGCAACGGTGATGCGCTCCATGCCTTTGTCGCCCAGCACCCCGGCAGCATGGCCATGCCGATGGACACGGCAGAGCCCGAACAGGTGCAGGCCGCCGCGGCCCAGGTGCTGGCCGGCGGCGCGCCCGACCTGGTGTGCTACTGCGCAGGCTACTACCGCGACATGCGCGCCACCGATTTCGATCTGGCCGTGATGCTGCGCCACGAGCACATCAACTACAACGGCGTGCTGCATGTGCTGGCCGCCGTGTTGCCGCCCATGCTGACGGCGGCGCAGGCCGGGCGCCCCGGGCATATCAGCGTGATCAGCAGCGTGGCGGGCTTTCGGGGCCTGCCCAAAAGCCTGGCCTACGGGCCCACCAAGGCCGCGCTCATCAACCTGGCCGAGGCGCTGTACCTGGATCTGCACGACCTGGGCATGGGCGTGAGCGTGATCAACCCCGGCTTTGTGGCCACGCCGCTCACGGCAGGCAACGACTTCACCATGCCCGCGCTCATCTCGCCCGAGGCCGCCGCCGCCGCCATCGTGCAGGGCTGGGAGCGGGGGCATTTCGACATCCACTTCCCCAAGCGCTTTACGCGGGTGATGAAACTGCTGCGGGTGTTACCGTACCGGTGGTATTTTCCGGCCGTGCGCCGCTTTACGGGACTTTGATGCCACACCCCGACGCCCCCAGCATGGAAGACGCCGTTACCCGCGTGGTGGCCTTCTTTGAGCACATCACGCCCGCCAACCTGGCAGCCATTGACCGCATCTATGCGCCCGATGCACGCTTTAAAGACCCGTTCAACGAGGTTTGCGGCGTCCAGCCCATTCAGCAGATTTTTGAGCACATGTATGTGGCGCTCGACCAGCCCCGCTTTGTGGTCACCGGCCGCGTGGTGCAGGGGCAGCAATGTTTTTTGACCTGGGATTTCTTGTTTGAATTCAAGAACTATCACCGCGGTGAAACCCAGACGGTGCGCGGCGCCTCGCACCTGGTGCTGGACCCCCAGGGCCTGATCGTGCTGCACCGCGACTACTGGGATGCCGCCGAAGAGCTGTACGAAAAATTGCCCGTGGTGGGCGCGCTGATGCGCTGGCTGCGGCGACGCGCGGCGCAATAGCGCTTTGCGCCCGTATCAGAAACAAGAATGCCGGCTTGCGCCGGCATCTTTTGGGGTGGCATCGAGCCCCGTTGGCGCTCAGACCGGCTTGGTGTCCGCAAAGCTTGCGCGCTGCATCAGCTTGTCGAGCAGCTTGCCCAGGTTGGGATGCTCGCTGCGCCAGTCGATCTGGGGGAACCGGAACTCCAGCCAGCCCAGCGCGCAGCCCACGGCGATGTCCGACAGGCTCAGGTGGATGCCGCTGCAAAACGGCTTGTCGCCCAGGCCCTGGCCCATGGACTTGAGGCTGGCCTGCACCTTGCCCAGCTGGCGGTCGATCCACGCCTGGCTGCGCTCGCTGTCCTGGCGGCCCGCCCAGGTGGCCTCCAGGCGCGCAAGAATCGCTGCGTCCACCAATCCGTCGGCCAGCGCTTCCCAGGTCTTGACCTCGGCGCGTTCGCGTCCCTGCGCAGGAATCAGCTTGCCCACGGGCGACAGCGTGTCCAGATATTCCACGATCACACGGGAATCAAACACCGCCTCGCCGCCCTCCATCACCAGGCAGGGCACCTTGCCCAGCGGGTTGGATTTGGAAATGCCGGTCTCATCAGCCCAGACGTTTTCCTGCACGAACTGGTAGTCGAGCTTCTTTTCTGCCATCACGATGCGTACCTTGCGTACGTAGGGGCTGGCGTTGGAACCGATCAGTTTCATGTTTCTTCCATTGCGCGGGGTGGGCTGGTCCATATGCGTTGGATTCTATCGGCAGCCGCCCCCGGAAACCCACGGTGGTGCGCGGCCTACAATCTTGCGCCATGAGCCTGTCCACCATCACTGCCCTGTCGCCGCTTGACGGCCGTTACGCCACCAAACTTGCCGCACTGCGGCCCATCATGAGCGAGCACGGCTACATGCAGCGCCGTGTGCAGGTGGAGGTGGCGTGGTTTATCGCGCTGTCGGATGCCGGCTTTGCCGAATTCAAGCCGCTGACCACTGGCGCCCGCGCCTATTTGCTGGGCTTGATCAAGAACTTCTCCGAGGCCGATTCGGCTGCCATCAAGGAGATCGAAAAAACCACCAACCACGACGTGAAAGCCGTCGAATACTGGATCAAGGCCAAGTTTGAAGCGCGCCCCGAGCTCGAAAAAGCATCGGAATTCGTGCACTTTGCCTGCACCAGCGAAGACATCAACAACACCAGCCACGCCCTGCAACTGCGCTCGGGCCGCGACCAGGTGGTGCTGCCGGGGCTGGACCGCATCATCCTCAAACTGCGCGAAATGTCCCACGCCTTTGCCGACGTGCCCATGCTCAGCCGCACGCACGGCCAGACCGCCAGCCCCACCACCGTGGGCAAGGAAATGGCCAACGTGCTCATGCGCCTGCAGGCCGCCAGCGAGCGCATTGCCGCCGTCAAGATCCTGGGCAAGATGAACGGCGCCGTGGGCAACTACAACGCCCACCTCTCGGCCTGGCCCGACTTTGACTGGGAAGCCTTCAGCAAGAAGGTCATCGAAACGCCCGAGCCCCTGGGCCTGGGCCTCACGTTCCAGCCCTACAGCATCCAGATCGAGCCGCACGACTACATGGCCGAGCTGTTTGATGCCGTGGCGCGCGCCAACACCATTTTGGTAGACCTCTCGCGCGACATCTGGGGCTATGTCAGCCTGGGCTACTTCAAGCAGCGCCTGAAGGCCGGCGAGATTGGCTCCAGCACCATGCCGCACAAGGTCAACCCGATCGACTTCGAGAACGCCGAAGGCAACCTGGGCCTGGCCAACGCACTGCTGCGCCACCTCTCGGAAAAACTGCCCATCAGCCGCTGGCAGCGCGACCTGACCGACAGCACCGTGCTGCGCAACATGGGCGTGGCCCTGGGTTATGCCGCGCTGGCCTATGCCTCGCTGCTGACTGGCCTGAACAAGCTGGAACTGAACGAGGAAGCTTTGGCGGTGGACCTGGACGCGAGCTGGGAAGTGCTGGCCGAGCCCATCCAGACCGTGATGCGCCGCTATGGCGTGCAGGGCGCCTACGAAAAGCTCAAGGAAGTCACACGCGGCCAGGTGGTGACGGCCGAGGCGCTGCACGGCCTGATCCGCTCGCTGGAAATCCCCCAGGCCGAAAAAGACCGCCTGCTGGCCATGACGCCGGGCAGCTACACCGGCAAAGCCGCCGAGCTGGCGCGAAGGGTGTGACCCCCCCTGAGGCGCTGCGCGCCTTCCCCCACAGGGGGACGCACCCGGTGGACCGGCCAAGCCGGATCCACGCGTGCACTGGCCCGGGCCGCGACGGTTTCAAGCGTCTACGAGCTCACACGGACGTATCGTAGTTTCTCAACTTTTTCGGCCTCTAGCGCTTACAGGATCAGCGCTAGCAGCTATCTATTTCATAGTGAGGCTGCATGGCCATCAAATCCACCATCTTCAAGGCGAACCTGCAAATCGCCGACATCGACCACGGCTACTACGCCGACCACGCCCTCACGCTGGCCCGCCACCCCAGCGAGACCG